>Ga0209720_1002446_pt1 | contig 13745 bp, 15 predicted proteins | sample AD_JPNMR3_MetaG_FD_184426 | JGI IMG/M metagenome (GOLD analysis project Ga0209720, IMG submission 184426) | Active sludge microbial communities of municipal wastewater-treating anaerobic digesters from Japan - AD_JPNMR3_MetaG (SPAdes) (version 2) | ecosystem: Engineered > Bioreactor > Anaerobic...
CGAATTGACCGGGGACTGGAACTGATTCTGGAAACCCCGCAATGGCAGCTGGGAGGCGGCGTGAAGGGAACCGCGCTTCAGAAAGCGATTCCGGAACTGCCGATACCGGAAGCGATTCTGGAAGGACTCCAGCGGGAGAAGCTTCTTGGGACCCTGACGAAAACGGATTCTTCCGGAACAGGGCTCGGCGTTTCCAAACCGAGCAGGATTCTGCAAGCTTTGCAAACTCAGCTCCGGGAGCAGCTGGTTCAGGTGGACAATCAGTTAACCAGTGAGATTCATTCCCGGCTTGTTTTGGGCTTGGGGTGCATTCCGCTGATTGTGACGGGGATTTGTCTGGGGATTCTGTTTCGGGGGGGGCATATTCTCAGCGCCTTCGGGGCCAGCACAATTCCGGGGGCCCTGCTGATTGTATTTATTCTCTCGGGCAAGCAGCTGACCAAGAATCCTGCCGCCGGCCCGGAGGTTGGGATCGCCGTGATGTGGGGCGGGCTGGTTTTGCTGACAATGCTGGCGTGGATTTTATATCGGAAAATCAGTCGGGTTTGAAAGCGGACAGAGATATGCGGCTGCTGGATCGATATATCGCAAAAAACTTTCTGGTGGGTTATTTCATTTCCTTCTTCGTCCTGATCGGAATGTGCATCACCTTGGATTTGTTTGTGAATATTGATGAGTTTGTTGAGCAATCCGGTCAGAGCAAGGGCATGATGCTGCGGCATATTCTTTTGTACTACGGGCCGCAGACAGCGCTGTGGTTTCGGCATCTGGCCGGAATGATTACCGTGATTGCGGCGGTTTTTTCGCTGGCCCGGATGACAAAAAACAACGAACTGATTGCCGTAATGGCCTCCGGAATCAGTCTCAAACGCATATTGGCACCGATTCTGTTTCTGGCAGTGCTGCTGATGGGACTTCAAATTGCCGATGAGGAATTTTTGATTCCGCGGCTGGCAAACGACCTGACAAGAGGTCGAGACGAAATCAGCCAGCCGCGTCGGTTTTCGTTTTGGTTTATCAGCTCTCCGGAAGGGCATTTGTTCTGCGGTCGGGAATACAATGAATCCACTCGGACAATGAAAGATGCCTTTGTGATTCTCCGGCGGCAAGAACCGTCCAGCCAGCGATGGACAGTGATCGGACAGGTTGAGGCCGAGCGAGCGGTGTACGATGCGCATCGCAAGGGCTGGGTGCTCGAGAACGGACGGCGGATGAATGTTCTCCCGGAAGAAGAAGGGCAGGCCTCACTGACCTCCGTAGAAAAGATTGATTTTCTGGCCAGCGGGTTGATGCCGGAGGACATCGGCCTCCGCCGCCAGGAAGGATACAAATCGCTCCTGAGCCTGGGGCAGATAGAAGAACTGCTGCACTATCCGGGCACACGAAAAACCGACCTGGCAGAGCTGATTCTGCAAAAGCATTCCCGCGTTGTCGACCCGATTATGAACCTGATTATGCTGATGACAGCCCTGCCGGTTCTGATTCGACGGGACCCCCGGGAGATTAAATCTGCAATTGTAATCAGTTTCACGACAACGCTGGGATGTTTTCTGACTGTCTTTCTCTGCAAGTTGTTCGCAACAGAAAGCTTTGGCGGACGGGTCTGGCCGGAAGTCTGGGTCTGGGCACCGGTTTTTCTCTTTTTACCCGTCGCCCTGCTGCAAATTGATTCAATGAAAAGCTAAAACACCCCTTTTACGTCCGATAAAATCTTTCGGATAATCAAACCAGCGTGAGCTAATTTAAAAAAACAGATGTTTCCTATTTTTTCTATATTCTCCATTTTAACTTTGACGATAATAGAGTGTGCAGTGATTTTATGACTTTTATGGAGAAAAGACTATGGACAGCACACTCGTCGAACAGCGTAAGGAAGTGCGTACGGAATTGAGTTGGCCTGTGAGCGTCTGGCTGCCGGGCGCCAATCGCTTTTTCAACGGCCGAAGCGTAAATGTGAGCAAGGGTGGGGCCTATTTGACAATCCCGCTGACCGCCCCTGTACGTCCGGGACAAGAAGTGGAGCTGAATTTTCCGCGAACCTCACAGCTGGCTCATCAAAAGGGGCAATACGCCCGCATTAAGGCCGGAAAGGTGGTTCGGGTGGACCGCTCCCGGATGATGAGCGAGGGCGTGCTGGGACTGGCGGTTCAATTCTTACAGGATTAAAGGGACTGCCGCGCCGCTGATAAACCTCTGCAGAACGGCTCAGAGTTTTACAGGACGGCAAAGGTGGTTTTTGTCGGCGGCGGTGCGTCCGCACAGTTTACAGATATACTGGGGGTTTTCGACCAGTTTTTTGTACTGCTCCCAGTTGGTGTGATGATAATGGAGGTTGATGAGATAACACAAATGTTTGTTATGCCCCGGATGGGGCATGGAGGGCTGATGCATCGGGACCCCTTTCCTTTTCTTACGGTTCTTCCTGCGTCAGTTGTTCAATAAAACGGTTTGCCTCGGAAATCGAGGCTTCCATTTCACGAATCAAGGCAGCAACTTCTGATTCCATTGTGTTTAATTCCTGCCGAAGGGAAGCCACCGCCCTGGCATTCAAATTGTGTTTGAGGAAGAGAACCTGATCCCGGAAGGCGGCCAGAACGGGGTCCATTTTGTCGCGTGCCCGCTCCATAGCAGCCATCATTGTTTCGTAATACCGGCGGGTTTGGTCCAGTTTGCGGCGGCTGCTTTCGCGAAGACGGTCGCTGGAATACTGGGTCAATTCTTTTTCCCATTCCCGGAAAAGTGCTTCGGAAACCTCCTTCACCCGTTCAATCCGAGAAGAAACAGCGGAAGCCTTCGAGCGGCTCTTTTCGTATTCACTGGAGAGGATTTTGTACTTTTTCTCCAAATCACCCCCTTCAAAACGGAGCTCGGTGCTGAACTGCTCGAGGGCGGAGGCCACCTGCTCTTTGGCCTCATTCTGAGCATCCCGGGCCTTGGCAACTTCCGTGACCATCTGACTGCGCTTGGGAACACCGAATTTTTCCTTAAGGCCGATTTCCATGCTGCGGCAGCCGAAAAGAAAAAACGACAAAGACAGAATCATCAGCCGTATTGCCTCAGCCTTCTGTTTGCTGATTTTCATAGCGGGTCCTTTCCTCAGCCGCCTTTGGCCTTGATAATCCGCTGGGCTCGTTTATCCGCCAGGTGTTCATGGACAACCAGAATGGCATGAACCACACCGGGAATCCACCCGAGCAGGGTCAGCAGGATATTCAGCAGAAACTGAATGGGTTTGCCGCACAAAAGGACAGCCAGCGGCGGCAGAACAATCGCGAAAAAGTATCTCACGGTTTATCTCCTTTCACGGACCCTTTCAGTATAAAAGGTTTCTCCAAAAGAGCCAAGAAAAAACTGTTTGCGGACAAGACACCCGGGGCTACAATACATTCAGCATTTTTTATTTTTGGGAGAATTCATAGAACTGATGGAAAAGGAAGCCGGTCATTTGCCGCTGACGCGGATACAAAAGTTAATCGGACGAACCATGCTGGAGGCCAAACAGACAAAGGCCTTCGGATATTTTTCGGTCTGGGCGGATGTGACGGACATGGTGTCGATGCGCAAGGAATACAGTCGTCAGACCGGCGTTCGACTGACCACCAATGACCTGATTTTGTGTGCAATGGCCCGTGCCGCCGCCGCATATCCCCAGGTATGCGCCAAGCCGAACCTGGAAACCGAAGAATGGGAGGTTCCGGAACGCCTCGGTCTTGGATTTGCAGTCGCAGCCCCTCAGGGACTGGTCGTTCCGGTGATTCAGGATGCCGGGCGGATGACCCTGACAGAGATTGCTCAGGCATCCGATGCCCTTCTTCGCCGGGCCAGAGCCAATCAGCTGACCCCGGATGATTTTGACGGAGCAACCCTCGTTTTAAGCGGCCTGGGGATGTACGGGATTGAGTGGTTCTATGCCATTGCACCGCCTTCGGCCAACGGGATTGTCTCCATCGGATACATCGCGGACGAGGTTGTGCCGGACGAAGGAACGCCGGCAATACGAAAACAGCTGAATGTATCGCTGGCCGTTGACCAGTGTGCAGCCGATGAAGCAGCCGCAGCGGCCTTTTTGCGAAAGATTGCAGATTTTCTGGAAGACCCTTGGACCCTGACAAAGGCAAATTGACCGGTCAACCCTCTCCTGCTCAAAAAAGAGAAACTTTTTTCCAGGAAAGCGAAAAAAAGATTGACAGAACACAACCGCCTTTCATAATGGACTTTAGAAAATCTGCGAATCGTTTTGGATTCGCTTTTGGAAGACCGCTTTCCTTCTCATCCACAAAGCGGTCTTTTTTTACGCCTTGTCCCGTGCTTTTTCCCCCGCATCGGTTTGTTCGCAAGCAGGTGTGTCTCCCAGAGAAACGGGCTGCGGCTCGGCCGATATTTGTCCAAAAAGGTACTGTGCAACGGCCCGGTAGTCATCGGCCCCATGACAGGACGGTTCATATTCGAAGATGGTTTTGCCGTAACTGGGGGCTTCCGCCAGTTTGATGTTGCGGCGAATTTGAACGGGCACCACAGAAGCCCCGGACCAGGGCGTGCGGTTCTGACGGGCGGATTCGAGGAACTTTTCAATATCATTTTTAACTTCGACGGAAAGACTGGCCCGGCTGTCATACATACACATCAGGATGGCCTTAACCCGCAGCGCCGGGTTGATTCGCTGATTGACCAGCCGAATCGTCTGAAGAAGCCGACCGAACCCCTGCAAAGCCAAAAAATGGGGCTGGATAGGGATCAGGACTTCATCGGCAGCAGCCAGCGCATTGAGTGTAAGCAAACCCAGAGAAGGCGGACAATCGATGAAAATGTAATCAAACCGTTCCCGGATGTGCTGGAGGGCATTGCGGAGGATGGTTTCCCGTCCGACTTCATTGACCAGCTCGGTTTCGGCGCCCACCAAATCAATGCCGGAACTCAGGAGCCAGAGGTTTGGGCGGCTTTGTACCAAAACTTCCTCGAGGGATTGTGCACCGGTCAAGACGGCATAAGAACCGGAGGGAGGGGTCTCTGCATCGGCTCCCAGATGAATCGTCAGGTGGGCCTGGGGGTCCAGGTCAATCACGAGAGTACGTTTGGCAGACTGAGCCAGAACGGCGGAGAGGTTGGCTACGGTGGTAGTTTTTCCAACACCGCCCTTCTGGTTGAGAACGGCCAGAATACGGCAGGATGAAGGGGTGCTGATGGATTCTTCACTGCTGGACATGGGAAACCGTTCCTGATTCCTTTTTCCGTCTGTATACAGCATCCAGGACGCCGTTGACAAACCGGGGAGACTGAACACCGCCGTATTTTTTGGCCAGTTCGATGGCCTCGTTGATGGCGACTTTTTCAGGGATGTCCGGACAGAAGAGCAATTGATAAACCCCTAATCGAAGAATATTTCGGTCCACCATGGACAGGCGGCTTACGTTCCATTTTTCCGCAGCGGCGGCGATTTCCTCCTCACACTGACGCCAGTGGGTCCAGGTTCCCTGCGTCCATTGTTCCGCCAGCTGAATGACAAGCTCATCCTCGCTGTTTTCACGGAAAAAACGCGGCAGGAGGGGCAGGACCTGTTCGCCCTGCACATCCAACTGACAGATGGCCTGTACGGCTAACTCCCTGGCTTTGGTTCTCCGATCCACCGCTCATCCCTGACAAGTATTTGAAAAGAACGTTCCCCCCTTACACAGCATATCCTCGCCGCTTAAATGCGGCTGAGAAGGTCGGCCATCTCCATTGCAGCCATGGCGGCAGCGGCTCCCGCATTGCCCTGCTTGGTGCCGGCCCGTTCAATGGCCTGCTCGAGAGTTTCACAAGTGAGAACACCGAAGATAGCCGGGGTTTTGCACTCGAAATTGATTTGCCCGACCCCGCGGCTGATTTGCTGGCAAACCAGGTCATAGTGGGTGGTCTGTCCGCGTATGACGGCTCCCAGGCAGAGAATCGCGGCGTATTTGCCGCTGTCGGCCAATCTGCGGGCAACCGGTGTGATTTCGACGGTTCCGGGGACCCAGACAACCGTAATTTGCTCGTCTTTGGCCCCATGCCGCTGGAGGCAGTCAATCGCCCCGCCAAGCAGGCGGGAGGTAATGAACTCATTAAACCGGCTGACAACAATGGCATACTTGCCGCTGCCGGCTGTTAATTGACCTTTGATTTCCTGAATCATACGCTCTGCTCCAACCCAAAGACACGGTCCCATCTTTCCGAGGCGGTCTGAAGCCGATTTTTTATCGGACAATCCTCTCAAACGGAGAAAACCTCTCCAAAAACAACTCCGCCTGCCTCGTTTCTTAACTTATGCGATTATAAGGGCTTATCCGGACCAAAGCCAGAAAAAAGTTTTGCATCCTCGAAAAAGAATCGAAAAGAACATCCGGAGAAAAACCCCCCTGCCCTGCAAGCCGATACAACAGCAGCAGGCAGCCAACGGCTGTCTGTCCGGTTTCGATAAACAGCAAGGCCTTCAGGAGAAAGCACTTATGATAAACGAAGAGTCGTTTCGCGACCCGGATGAACACCCGTGGGACCAGGCCGATGTGATTGCCTGTGAGGCCTTTGAACTCTACGAAAAAGGGCAGATGCAGGAGGCCCTCGAAAAACTCACGGAGGCAATTTACCTGAACCCCTCCTATGGGGCGTGGTATTTCAACAAAGGACTGACGCTGGATGCGCTGGAGCGGTATGAGGAGGCGATTGAGTGCTATCTTCGGGCAATGGAACTGTGCGGGGAAGACGTAGAGATTCTGAATTCGCTGGCAGTGGATTACACGCGAACATGCCAATATGACCTGGCTTTGGAGATTTTTGAGAAGATTGAGGCAATGGAGCCGGGCTACGAACCGTGCTACTGCAACCGCATCATTACCTATACGGAACTGGAACAGTATGACAAGGCGGAGGAGATGTTTTATCTGGCCCAGCAGATTGAACCGGATTGCCCGATTTGCTTTTACAATATCGGGAACGCCTTGTTCAGCCAGGGAAAGTACGAGCGGGCAATCTGGTGCTGGCAGAGAACCGCCCAATTGGACGAGAATCATCCGCAGATTTATTACCGAATTGCTCAGGCATACTGGGCAGCCGGACAGTATGAAGAAGCCCGCCGCTATTTCCTGAAGGAAATCCGACGGGAACCCGGCAATCTGGAGGTAATCCTGGATTTTGGGATTTTTCTGCTTCAGCAGGGGGACGTTGAAGCCGCCCGGGAAAAATTCAATCGGCTGCTTGAATTAGAGCCGGACTACGCCCCGGCCTGGTTTTACAAAGGGGAAATAGCGTTAAACGTAGGCCGACGAGAAGAGGCGATCGACTGCTACCATCGAGCCCTGGAGGCAGACCGCAAAATCAAGGGGCCGCGTTTTCGACTGGCTCAGCTGTATGCCGAGAAGGAACCGGAAAAGGCGGTGTATTATCTTCATCAGGAGATGAGTACGGATTTGGATGAGCCGGATGTCCTGCTGGCAATGGGATGGCTGAGCGCTCAGCTGGGGCAATCGGATACGGCCTGCCGGTGTTTTCTGCGTGTGCTGGACCAGAACCGGATTGAACCGCTGGCGTTTTACGGGCTGGCGCTGTGCCTGGCGCTGCGGCGGGAATATGATGCTGCGGAACAATGCCTCAAACAGGCCATCTCCCTGAAACCCGACCAGCCGGCGTTTCATCTGGCAATGGCATGGCTGAGCATTCAGCAGCACCAATGGGACCAGGCCCTGCGGCAGGCGGAGTTGGCCCTCGAAATCGAGCCGGAAAACAGGGCTTTGCAGAAATCCTGCCGGCAGATTCGACGAACCGTGTGGATGGAAAAATACAGGTCGAAAATTGCCCGTTGGCTGGCAAACGTTCCACGTATTTCGTGTTTAAAATGAGTTCAAAAACCTCCAGACGGCCTTCTGGCCCTTGAAAGTACAATCCCGCCCAGAGCCAGCAGGCATACCGTTGTCGGTTCAGGAATAACCGTGAACTTGATATTGCTGAGCACGGGCGAATAGCCGTTTTGATTGAGCAGTTGAATGCGGAAGGTATCCCACAGGCCGTCGTGATTGTTGTCTGCATTCCACGTGCCCGTCACCAGCGTCGAAGTGGCAACATAATCCCGACAAACAATCTCAATATGCGGACCCACCCAATCCCTCCCCACCCAGCCGACATACTGAAAACTGCGGATATAATCAATTCGCCCGCCTCTAAAAATCGCTTCTGCATTGTCGTAAATTCGGAAGCTGCCCAATTCTCCATTATAAAAATTCAATGCGCCGTTGTCGTTTAGAAGTAAAATTCCTATGCCTCCTACATCAAGCTGCAAGGGTCCGGTGCTTTTTACTTCAATATAACTATTATCATATGCATCAATTTGATCCGCCCCCCCTCCCGTTACCAAGAGAGATTCATTATTATGAAGCAAAACTCCGTACTCATAGCCATTTGAAATGGTATAGGTAAAAGCCCCCCACGATACACATGAGCAAAGACCCAAAAAAACAAATTGTAGTAATACCCTTTTCATTCTTAAGCCCCTTTCTGCAACAGATATTATTGTGTCTTTTTTGTCAGTTAAATCAAGGCCTTCTATTAATTTGCAGTCATTCAACCTGAACGTTTTGGGTCTGCAATTCAAAGAGACCTTTATAAACTGCTTTCATAAATTCCTGCCAGTCTTCTGGATTTATTTCTTCTTGAATATTTGGTTCGCCGAGCCAAATTTTTTCCAAGAAATCTATCGCTTCTTCCATTTTCAGAATCTGCTGTTCAATGGATTTTTTAGTTTGTTCTGTTGCCGACAGATTCTCCGCCGGAAAGACAAATTCCCGCATAGACATCATCGATTCTCTGCCACCGATCATGGGATAAAGTGTGGTTTGTATGAAATTCATCCGGCTCTGCTCCCAGCAGGCCCGCCACAGCCACACCTGAGGATTATCTTCACAGAATACAGCCAGATCCCCCAAATCAATTTTGTGTTCACTGTTGCCGGTTTTGTCCAGATTGCACACAGGATTCCAGTTATTGGGATCACCTGGGAAATTGGGTTCGCAGCTCAGCCATGCCCTCGAAAACTCCCCGAACTGAATATTGTTAATAACCCCGTCCGAATCCCAGTCCAGCGGATGCCGGATGTCATCCTCGCTTAAGTCCTCGTCACAGGAGCAAATCTCATCCGCCCCGATGTCCACCCGATTATCAACAATGCGTTCTTCGCCATCCATATCAGACAAGCCGACATCGTTTATTGTATGATACGGATTGCCCCTGTCTTTACAGGGTGAATTATATGCTAGATGTAAATTATTCGGATCACTATAGGCAAATCCTGGATTGCCGCTGAAATTGTTTCTGGCGTTTAGGGTATAATCTGTTCCGTTCGGATCCGCAGGATTGTAGATGCAGCAGTACTGAGGCAGCGTATTGGCATCAAATCCGGCCACTTGCATCCCGCCGCTATTGTTATACCACAGAATGCAGTTCTGAATATCCGGCCAGTTCTTATCATTCGGATCGATAGTTGTTCCATTGTCCGCAAAGAAGATCCCCTCTAATTTGTTGTAAACAATTGTATTACAAAAGACACGCGGATTATATGTGGGATTACTAATTCTGATTCCATAAAACCCTTGCTCAAGGTAGCCATTTCTTGAAACGATGCTATTATTTATCGTAGGCGTGGAAAATCTATTGTATATACCATATCGTCCAGATTGAACAATTCTACACTTATCGATTGTTAAAGCATATCCTTCTCCAGCGTGATAAATCCCATATAATCCATTATTCATAATCTCACACCATTTTATGGCTACATCCCCATTTTGCGCACAGATCCCATATTGTTGATTATTAACGACCCGGCAGTTCTCCACCGTAAAATCGGCCTCATTTCCGTAAATCCCATAGGACACTGCCTCCGTTATAGTAAACCCATCAAGAGAACTGTTATTGCTCATCCGTACCACGGTTTCATTGCGTTCCGCATCGGCCGCACCGGTCAGGATGGTCTGATACTTTTTCGGATTCCGCTGCTGCCGACTGCTTTCATTTCCCGCAAAACCACCGTAAACCCTCACACCGGCCGGAATCACAAACGTCTCCTCCGGCAGACGCCCCGGATCATACTCGCCCTGCGCCACCCATATTTCACAGCCGCAACCGACGGCCGCACGGGCCAACGCCCGCTGCAAATCCGTATAGGCATCCCGCCAGCTGGTCCCCACATCCGCTCCCTTCGCCCGACAGTCCACATAAATCACCTCCTCCATACTCCAGCAGCAAACCCGCGTGGTCCACTCCGCACTCACCGGCCCCAGCGAGCTCGTCAAAACCGCCCGATTGCGCATCGGCATCCCCGGCTCCGCCCGCTCCGTGACCGTCACCCTCAACTGTCGGCTGCCCGCATGCTGCCTTTATTGGACCACAAAAGACCATTCTTTGCATCTGGACGGGCCTCTGTCATTCGGATCGGGCATACGTTCGACGCCTGCTGAGCAGCAGACCTCCCAAGCCGAGCAACATCAAAGCGGACGGTTCAGGGACGAGGATGAATTTGATATTGTCGATAACCGGGTCGTAGCCGGCTTGATTGAGCAGTTTTATGGCAAAGGTCGAATTGTCCGCCCATACGCCGGTCAATGTCGTGGTCGTGGGGTTGTACAGATAACTCTTAACGAACATTTCAATGTGCCTGAACTTATCAAAGATTGGTTCACCCTGCTCATTATACCCTACAAAGACATCCGGCACAGTCTGGTAGCTCGAGATGTAGTCAATCCGACCGCCATACAGACTCGCGGTAGCATACCCCCTTATGGAAAGTTCCTCCGTCTGACCGCCGAAATAATCCATGTGGCCGTAAAGCCTAATATCCCATATCCCGCCGTATCCTGCTATAAAAGGGGATGTTGACAACACCTTAAGATGAGAGTATCGCCACATCTCGATAATATCGGCTCCTCCTCCATCCACCACAAGCAAACCGCTTCGGCATTCTACATATCCTTCATAAACTCCGGCGGGAATCAGTCCGTCGTTTTCATATCCCGCCTGCCCTACAGAAAAACTACACCCAATCAGAAAACTCAGAATCATTCGTCTCATCACGGTCTCCTTTCTGACATGAACCCACAAAGGCCAAATTGCCTTATGTTCTTCTCCTGCCTCATTACAGATTTCTGATGCAATGCATTCATTCTTGTTCTCTCCGGACACTGTCGGCCTGCCATTCAAGAAGACCCTGATAGACTGTATTCATAAAGTTTTTCCAGACCTCGGCATCAATATCTTTCTGTATCTCCGGGTCCTCCCGCCAAATACGCTCCAAAAATGTGATCGCTTCCTGAAGTTGGCTAATCTGGTCTTCGACTGACACGTCCGGCTGTTCGATTGCCTCGAAAGCAAACTGCATATCTTTGAGCCCTATAAAATCGCCGCCCATCAACAGCATATCCTCGCCGCCGCTGTCCATTCCCTGTATCTGCTCGATATCCAGCCAGCACGCTTTCCACAGCCACGGCGTATCGTTGGTAAACAGGCTCAGGTCCGACAGACCAACACTATAATCGCCGTTTAAATCCCAAACCGGATTCCAGCCGATAAAATCATTCGGATCAACCAGGTTCGGATCGGTAATAGAAGGGTCATTCGGGTCCCGGCTCAGCCAGGCATGAGCAAAAGAGCTGAACTCGAAAAAGTTGACTAAACCATCCGCATTCCAATCCAAAGGATTGGAGATATCCTCGCAGTGGACCTCATACGCCCCCATATCCACCGCCGCCCCGTACACCCGCTCCTGATGGTCCATATCCGTCTGCCCCTCATACTCCAGGTACGGATTGCCCGCATCTTTGCAGGGCGAATCATAGAGAATCCGCACATTGTTGGGGTCCTCATAGGCAAATTTCGGCTCGACGCTGATATTGCCGTTGCCGTCCGGGACCCAGCTCCCTTGCGGATTATTGGGGTCATAAACGCAGCTGTAGTAGATATGCTGCTTGCCGAACCCTGTGAATTGACTTTGTCCCTTGTTATTGTGCCAAAGGATGCAGTTTTGCACCTCCGGCCAGTCTTTGTCATTCGGGTCATTCACTGTGCCGTTATCAGTAAAGTAAATTCCTTCACTTCGGTTATAAACAATCGTGTTATTATACAGAACCGGCGAACACGTCGGGTTGGCAAGAAAAATACCTTCGCGGCCCTTCCTTCCTAAATCGTTCTCAGCAATAATCGAATTCCTGCAAATCAAGAGCGAATCCTGACAGAAAATTCCAAACTGGTTATTTTCTCGGATTTGACAATTATCAACTTGGAGCGTATAACCCTCTCCCCGATGGAAAACAGCAGACTGTCGATTGTGTTTTAAGTCACACCACTTTAAGGAAACATTACCATTCACTGCACGGACTCCGATTTGATTGTCGGTGATTGTGCAATTCTCAATCTCAAAATTCACTCCGTTTCCTTCGACACCGCTGTCTGCCGCACCGGTTATAACAAAACCATCAATCGTACAATTCTCACCCATGGTAACTATGATGCTGTTTGGACTGGCAACACAGAGCTGAACAAGGTTCAGAAAAGCAGACAACATAGAAAGAGAAAAACCTTTTGCAGCCATTTAACCTCCCCTTGAATATCTTTTAATCCCTCAAAGAACGGAAGAAATTATCGTTTACAAATCAGAAGGCTGCCCAGACTTAAAGCAATCAACGTTGCCGGTTCCGGAATGATAACATTGATATTGGTCCACACAGGAGCGAAGCCGGCATTGTTGTCGAATTCGATGGAAAAAGGAGAGCCGCTCCACCATTTCCCTTGAATTCCAAGTGACGGATCCCCTGAAATCCACGACCAGCCAGGAAGAGCATAGATATCGATATGTTTTGGGCTTGAAAGTTGATAACAGGTGATCGTATTGATACATCCGCCTTTTAAGATCGCCGTAGCATGTTTTTCTAAGGTAATTAGGTCGGTTATGCCCCCTGTATAAAGAAGCCGGCTATAATCATCAAGCCAGATATCACGGATTCCGCCCGTATGCCAATTTCCATTATCAGGTATTGAAGTGGATCGCACTTCGAGTTGACTGTAATTGCGCATCTCAATTACGGCTGCACCTCCACCATCAACAACCAGAGGCTGGGTGTTGCTGCTCCAGGTTACCCAACTCTCATATTCGCCAGCCGTTATATAACCGTCGATGTATCCTGCCAAGGAAATCGAAGCAGATGTGCACAATAACGCCCAAAGCCCTACTGTTCGAACCACCAGCCCCAAGCTTCTCCAAAAAGGATGCATTTTTGTCGACATTTTATTTCCTCCAGAATTCTGCTGACGTATGCTAAACAGTGTGTTGTAAGCACTCCTTTTTCTATGTGTATAGGTTTTTTGGATCAGACAATGTAAGGTAATTCACGGATTGCTCACTGCACCGGTCAGGATGGTCTGATACTTTTTCGGATTCCGCTGCTGCCGACTGCTTTCATTTCCCGCAAAACCGCCGTAAACCCTCACACCGGCCGGAATCACAAACGTCTCCTCAGGCAGACGCCCCGGATCATACTCGCCCTGCGCCACCCATATTTCACAGCCACAGCCGACAGCCGCACGGGCCAACGCCCGCTGCAAATCCGTATAGGCATCCCGCCAGCTGGTCCCCAGTTCCGCTCCCTTCGCCCGACAGTCCACATAAATCACCTCCTCCATACTCCAGCAGCAAACCCGCGTGGTCCACTCCGCACTCACCGGCCCCAGCGAGCTCGTCAAAACCGCCCGAT
>Ga0209720_1002448_pt1 | contig 13740 bp, 14 predicted proteins | sample AD_JPNMR3_MetaG_FD_184426 | JGI IMG/M metagenome (GOLD analysis project Ga0209720, IMG submission 184426) | Active sludge microbial communities of municipal wastewater-treating anaerobic digesters from Japan - AD_JPNMR3_MetaG (SPAdes) (version 2) | ecosystem: Engineered > Bioreactor > Anaerobic...
GTTCACGACACTATGATATATCAAAAAAATGGTTATCCATTCCCCCCTAAAAACAGATACTATCAAGTATTTGAATATATGTTTGTGTTTTCAAAAGGGAAACCAAAAACTACTAACATATTAAGGGTTCCTACTATCGGATATAAGCATAAGGCATCAACACAAAGACAAAAGGCATCAACACAAAGACAAAAAGATGGAACATTGACAAATATGAAATATAAGATGGGATTAGATACCAGAAAAGATGATAATATTTGGAAATTAAATGTTGGATATGGTAAGTCAAGTTTAGACAAAATATCATTTAAACACCCAGCGACATTCCCGGAAATTTTAGCAGAAAGACATATACTTTCTTGGAGTAATGAAGGCGATATAGTATTAGACCCAATGGCAGGAAGTGGAACAACTTTAAAAATGGCTATAAAAAATAATCGTAATTACATTGGATTTGAAATTAGCAAAGAATATGTAGATATTATAAACAAACGGATTGATGAAATAAAATCAAAAAAAGAAAGTTATATTTTTAATTTATAAAAAATTAATAATGCAATACTTTAATAATTATTATTACACAGATAAAGAAATAAAAGTTATATTAGACAGCATTATTATTATTATAGACACAAGAGAGCGAGATAATAAGCATATTATAGATTATTTTGAGAAAAAGAAGATAAGTTATGAGATTAAAAAGCTGAATATTGGCGATTATAGTTTTGCTATTCCTGAAAATGCAGAATTGCATATAAACCGAAAATTATATTTTACGAATATTTGTGTGATTGAACGGAAAGCAGATATTGATGAACTTGCCGGAAATTTAACAGTCGACAGACAGCGAATAGAAACAGAACTTATACGCAGTAGATTGATTCGCAAATTTCAGATTGTGATTGAAGACCCGGCGGGCTATGAAAATATCCTGAACGGCAATTATAGAAGCGAATATAATCCGTTAGCTTTTTTGGGAACATTACAATCATTCGCCAGCCGCTATAATTTTTCGTTTATTTTTCTTGACAAAAAATTAACAGGCAATTATATTTATTATTATTTTTATTATTACTTACGCAATTATTTAATTAATAAGCTATATTAATTTATTTATTATATATTATTTAGGGGGATATTATTATGAAAATTAAAGCTACTGTAAAACTTATGAAAGACCAGACAAAAAACTTAAAAGCGTTTGCAGATATAACGCTTGATGAAAGTTTTGTAGTGAAAGGTTTTAAGGTTATGTCAGGTTCAAAAGGTTTGTTTGTATCTATGCCGAGCCAAAAGCTCACAAAAGAAAAAGACGGTAAACAATACGAGGACACAGCGTTTCCGATAACCGCCGGATTTCGTAAACAGTTAATTGAAACAATCATTGCCGAATACGAAAAAAAGGCAAATGCTGAAACATCGGATTATGAACCTGCAAAACCAGAAAAATTAGAATCAAGCGAAAGCGAAATTGATAATATACCGTTCTGATATATTAAAAGCGAACGCAAACGCGCCTTAAATCAATTATTATGTGTTAAGGTATATCAAACTATACCTTAATTAATTTTAATTGATTTTCGGCTTTAAATTGATTTTTTTTGAAAATCGGAGGTTTGAATGATAAAACGGCGTGAATCGGAAATACAAAAAGAAATAATAAACTTTTTGCAGATTTTAGAAAATAGAGGGCTGATTTATTTTATTCGTTGTAATGTTTTCAGCGGTAAAATAAAACGCGCGAACGGAACAGACGGCTTTATAAGACAAGCAAAGGCGGGCGCGCCGGATATTATTATTTGTGTCAACGGAAAATTTGTTGGTTTTGAAATTAAAACTGAAACTGGCCAGCAATCTGATTTGCAAAAGCAAGCTGAAGTTAAAATAAAGCGCGCTGGCGGACTGTATTTTATTGTTCGTTCAGTTAATCAAGCAATTACTATTATTAATAATATTATTTAATTTATTTAAGCGAGGAGATTAAAAACTATGATTAAAATAAACACTATTGACGATATTAAAAACGCTGATAATTCTGAATTGATTGAATATTTTACGGTTCACACGATTAAAAACACTGCCAAAAAAATTAATATTGCTGCATCAAAATTAAGTTATTATTTGCGAACAACTAGAAAATTGAATTTTAAAAACGCAATTATTAAAAAACGAACGGAAGAAATAAACAAAATCAGCAAATCGCAACTTATAAAATTATTGCAAACTATGAACGCCAGCCAACTCGCCGTGAAATATAAAGTTTCAAATTCCGTAATTTCAAAAATCTTAAAAAAACACAATATAAATATTAAATTATATAATATTAATATTATTAACCAGTATAAAAAAATTGTTAGTATAGATAGAAAAGAGTTTATTAAAAGGTATTGTATAGATTGTTATTTATGGACATCAAATAAAAATGTCAGTTATTGGAATCCTGAATTTTGTTTAAAATATGGTTGTATAAATAAAAATATTAAATACCTGCAAAATAAAGTTAATTTTGCATATAACAGCGATAAAGACACAGTTTATTATATTGCTAAAAATCAGAACACGATTAAATTATCCGGCTGGCATATTGAATAATTAACCGTTTTTAATAATTTGTATTTGCAAAAATTTGACAAACCATATTTTTTATATTATATTCTGTGTACTATGCAGATAATAAAAACTTTATTTTAAATTTATTAATTAATTTTTAAAATCGCTATGAATAACTCTAATAATAATAATATTATTAATAATAATATACTTGATATTAATAATAATAATATTGCAGATAATAATAATATTAATAATATTAGTGATAGTATTAATAATAATAGTATAATTAATAATATAGATAATAGTAAAAAAAAGAAAAATAAAAAAGTTATTAATAATAAAAATAATAAACGAAAAATTAAATGCCCTAATATTATTAAAAAAGATTATGCTAATATTAAATTAACTGATTTACAGTATAATCAAATTTTAGATAAATATGATATTACTATGAAACAAGAAAAGTTTTGTAGATTATATGCAAGTGATAAAGAATTTTTTGGTAATGGTGTTCAATCTTATATTGCTGCTTTTAATATTGATATTACTAAAAAAGGTGCTTATAATGTTGCAGGTGTTAATGCAAGGAATCTTTTAAAAAATCCTAAAATACTTGCTTATATTAATGATATACTTGAGGTTGAGAATGGATTTAATGATGTAAATGTAGATAAACAACTTGCTTTTATTATAGCTCAAAACGCCGATTTTGGTAGTAAACTTGGCGCGATAAAAGAATATAATGCACTTAAATCTCGAATTAAACAACGAATTGAAACAACAAACACAACAAAAATAGAAATGACAATTACTGAAGAAGAAAAGCAAGAAATAACTAATCGGTTAAAAAACATTTTATCATTAACGCCTGACATATCTGAAATTGGGCTTGTAAATTAAGTAAAATGCAAAATGCAGATACTGAAAAAAAAGCTGCTGAACTACTTAAAATATTAAACGATAGAAAATCAAGATATATTGCCTGCGAAAATAATCTTATGCTTTTCAGTATTTATTATTTTGGGCATTATCATCATCACTCAATCCCGCCGTTTCATTATGCTTTGTATTCAGATTTACAGTTTGAAAATGGCGCACGCGGCGTAATTTGGAAAATATTTAGGGAATCAGCAAAAACAACGCTTGCTAAAATAAAAGTCATTCATACAATTTGCTATAAATATAAAAGGTTTATAGTTTGGACTTCGATTGATAAGGCAAAAGCGGCGCAAAATACATACGATATAGCGTTAGAATTGCAAACAAACAAAAAAATAATATCGGATTTTGGGCAGTTGTTTTATGAAAGTAAGGCGTATGAAACAGAAAAGAAAAGCACTAAAAAAGCGATTAGCGAATTTATAACAGTAAACGAAATTAAAGTTTTAGCGAACTCAATAGGAACTTCTGCGCGTGGCTTGGTTTGGGGCGCATTTAGACCAGATTTTCAAATATTCGATGATGTTGAAAATATTGAAACCGCGTCATCTGAAACACAAACAAAATCAGTCATTGAACATATAGACGAAGCAATTGCCGGCGCGGCTGGATATTCCAACTTTTTAATACTTGCAAATAACATAACTGACACCGGATCAATAGCTTATTTTACTGCCAAATTCAAAAAATCAAATAAATGGAAAATTAGGGATATTGGTGTAATTGATAATAAAACACAACAGCCGGTATGGGATAAATATGTTTTGACAGACGATGAAGCGGATAAAATAAATCTAACAATTACAGACGAAAAAAAGAAAAAAATATCCTTACAAACCAAAAAATTAGAATTAGGCGATTTAGTTTATAGACGTGAAATGTTAAATATTACAATGACTGCTGATGAACAGGAATTTAAAGAAAATTGGCTACAATGGATTGAATTATCTGAAGTAAAAAAAAAGGCAACCTACAAAATAGCAACGATTGATACTGCTTATTCACAAAATAAAAACTCTTGTCGGACAGGTATTTGCATAAATTATTATGAACGTGCAACTGACAATTGGTATTTAGAAGCGTTTGCGCGCAAAATTGATAGTGCTGAATTGGTTGATTATATTTTTCAATTGCACGATAACGGTATTGACGAAATACGCATTGAAGAGACGGCGTTTCAAGCTGCTATACAACCATTATTCCGCCGTGAGTGTGAAAGACGTGGCAAATATCCGAATTGTAAGGGAATTAGTCATAAGGGGCGCGATAAAATTATACGCATACGCGGATTAATTGTGCCGTATAGCAACCGTAAAGTTTGGCATATAACCGGATTGTGTTCGGATTTAGAATCTGAAATGAGAATTTTCAGAGGACAAAAAAAAACTATGCGAGACGTATTAGACGCAACTGCTTATCAATTAGATGTTATTCGAGAAATAACGCCGCAGGCATATCAAAAACCAATAACCGCAACTCAACAGCAACGCCGCAATTTAGATTTTTCAAACTTGCATTTTTAATTTTATGTTTGTAAAAAATTGACAAAATTTCAAAATATGTTATATTCAAAATAGAAATTGAAATATTTTTATTAAAAATATATGAAAATAATAAATTTTGACGATGATACTAAAAAAAATAACAGACATAAAACATATAAAGATAGATTAAGTTCGCGTGATGATAAGTTAATTTGTGAAGCGGCTCAAGAATTAATCAACTCCGCTGATAATTATTTTGACCAGCGTATTTATCCGAATCTTTGCGCTTGCGCCGCTATTAAAGAGGGTATCGTTCCTAAAAACTTTCCTTTACCGTTGCGATTAAATTTTCCATTTGTTAAGAAATACTTATCGGCAATGTATCCTGTCGTCTTACAGACGAAAACACAGAATAAACTATTTTTTGGGAATATTCAGATTACAAATACAGACTATAAAGACGATATTTATGTCAAGTCAATTGAAACTCTGCTGGAAAAGCATTTTTATGAATTTAACGACCCGAACGAATACTTTATTGAATCAGATGAGCAGATTATTGATTTCGGCTATTCAGGCGTTAAATTAAGCTGGACACGCGAATATAGCGATATTGACGATATTGAACTAATTGAAGATGAAGATATTAATAATAAAAAACAAACACAAAAAAACGAAAAAGCACAATCCGAAACAAATAATAAATTACGATTTAAATCAGTTCAAAATATTAAGAAAAAACTTATTGCGGATAACTTAAATATTGAAGTTTGCGATATTTTTAATTTGCGATTAGACCCGCTTGCTAAAAAGCCGCAACAATTACGATTTGTTTATGAATATTTATACCCTGATTATGATGTTTGCGTAGATTTATTTGAAGATTTTGAAAAGCATTTATCATTTAAAAAAGATGATAATTCAGCTGAAGCAAGCGAAACACCCGGCGGCGAATTAAAGTTTAATATGCTTACACCTTCAAACATTCTTGACAGTCAGCAAGAAGCACAAAACCCGCGCATTATAGAATTTTGGGATAAGTGGGGACACAGATTTTATTTTCTTACAAATAACGAAGGAAATAAAATCATTACACTTCTAAAACTGAAAAATCAAGCTGAAGATTTTTCTTATCTCAATCCATATTCTCATAAAAAAATACCTATAACGCTTTTATATAGAAAAAAAAATAGAAAAGATTGTTATGGAACTGGCATAATTAATGAGATTATGCCATTGTATATCATAATGATTTATTTACTTTCATTGTCAATTATTGAAGAAATTAAGCGCGTTATGTCGCCGATTGGAATTAGAAATACAGGCGAAATAAATATTGACGAATTAGTATCGGCTATTGAAGGAAACGGCCGTTATTTCACAGTTAAAAGCGATGGCGATATTAGGCAATTTGTTTATCAAATTCAGCAGAATAGCGCAACTTCATTATTTCAGCTTCAGCAATATTTCGAGGGTATGATACAAGCGCAAACAAAAATCACTGATTATCAAACAGGCGGCACAATCCAACAACAATACAACCGAACATTAGGCGGTATTCAAGCAATATTCGAGGAAAGCACGCGTCAATTATCATTTGTAAATTTAATTAATCAGCGAGCATATAAGCGCATTGTAAAATTAGGTTTGTCAATCATATTACAAAAACAATTACAGCCGATTATATTCCGTATGCTTGGCGAAGATTCAACTTCATATATTGAAATCAAGAACGAATTAGACGCGCCGATTAATTCTGCAAAAGATTTAATATTTGTAAACGAAGGAACACAGCGTAAAATTGTATTAATATCAGATTTATTACGATTTGAAATTGATTTTGATTTATTATTTGCTTATGGCGGCGATACTTATACATTGTCAAGATACAACGAAGCATTACGATTAGCAAGCATATTAATTCCAGCGGGCGTTAAAATAAATATCAAGCGAATAGCAACTAAATATTTTGAAAGAATAGGCATGTCAGATTGTATTATTGACGATTCAAAAGAAATGAAAAAGATTATGCGTGAAAATTTATTTATGCAAAAAATAATTGAAGAATATCAAAAGGCAGTATCTCAAAAATTAATTGATGATACACCCGATAATTATATAAAATATATGTCAACCTATATTCCTGAACCAGACGCGGATAATGATAATCACCAATTACATTATGAAAATCATCCGGAAGGTATTCATAGAGATATGCACGGTTATTATTTATCAGTTGAAATGCAGAAAATGGAACAAATGCGCGCCGCTTTAGATGCTGAACAAGGTAATATTGAAGCGCAAGAACAAACAATTGACGGAAGAACGGTAGTTAGTCCACAGCAAGCAGAACCACAAACGACGGTAAGGCGTAGTGGACAATCTACAAATGAAATGATACAATTAGCGGCTCAACAGGCAGGTAAAAGATAATGGAAATATTACAAAAAATAAATAATTATATCATAAAACAATTTACTAAAAAATATAAACAACCTGAAATTAAAAATACAGATGAATTAAAAAAACACAATGATTTAATTAATAAACAGAAAATAGAAGCAATACGAAACATATTTATAAATAAAGATTTTAGAGAAATTGAAGAAGAAATATTTTTATCTGAAATTGATAAAATACAAAATGAAATAATTTATTGCGCTGATGTCAATAATTTACAATTTTTGCGCGGCAAACTTGCACAAGCTAAATATGCACTTGATAAATTATATCAATTAGCATATATCCCTATAACGCCAGAAAAAAAAGAGCAAGGTATTCAAAATTTCGCTGATAATTTTACAAGCGGAGTAATTGAAGAAATGAAAAGGCGGCACAATAAAAAATAAAATTTAGGAGGATAATATGAATTTAATTAGAGGCGAGAATTTGCAGGGCCAAGAAAACAGCGGATTGAATATTGTTGGAAAATCTTATAATATCGGCACGCCGTTAAATGATGACATAACTAATGACTGGCTTGATTTAGACAGTTTAAAACCAACGCCGGAAGAAACGACTATTAAAAGTCAACCCGTGAAAGCGGAACTCAATGATAGTGGTAATTCAGCGAAAGGCGAACAAACTAAACAGCCAGAAAAAAGGGCTGATTTGATTGAAAAAATTAAGGAAATTAATCCTAATTTTGCCGATAAATCAGAAGATGAAATTCTTGATTTCTTTAAAAACGCAAGTAAAAAAATCAATGAGCAGGCAATTAAAATCAAGGAACTTGAAAAACTTGCTGGCGAAATTGATAACGATGACCCAAAAGCAAAAGAAAAACGCGAAAATCTGAAATCAAAACTTGACGAACAAAAAAAGAAGCGCGAACAATTAATTAATGAATTAAAAGAGGGTATTGCGCTGTATTCAGACGATGACTTTTCTAAAAAGTTTGCTAAAACGCTTGACGCTTTAACAGATAATTCTTCATTTGAAGAATATGAAACTAAAATCGCTGAATTAACAAAAACAATATCGGAAATTCAGAAAGAAAATGAAGCACGCAAAAAACAAGAGCAAATTAAAATTGAAGCGGAAGCTAATCAGAAAATGATATATGATATATCAAAAGAAGTTATTACTGCCGCATCAACAAAATTTGAAAGTCAAGAAATTTTAGAAGCGAAACAACTTTTGCAGTCAGATTATGCCAAAGAATTTTATCTGCCGTTAATTGAATCAGCTCTTAAAACAAAAGACAAAGCACAGATTAAAAAAATGTATAATCAGATTTTTGAAAATGCAATTTATATACTACGCGGTAAGGCAATGCCGGAACTTATAAAACAGATTAAATCACAAACAGCAAAATCAGTTATGCAAAACAATGCGGCAACCGGCGTTTCTACTAATAACGCCGATACCGCAACAAAAAAATTTAAGTTTTTAAACAGATATTAATTTTATTTTTAAGGAGTGATTAAAGATGAATAATCTCATAACTATTGATGGGCAATATGCCCAAGAAATTGAAAAGCAGGATATTACTGAAGAATTAGCGCGGTTTAAGGCGGCTGATTATAAGTTTTTGACGCTTATGATGTCTAACCGCGTTAAAAAACGCAGAGTGGTTCAGCCGAGAAATTTTGAATATCAGGCTTTTAGTGATTTAAAACGCGATTTTACAGTAGCGTCTTATGATGCCGGCACTTTGAAAGCAACTATTACAGGGTCAGCAGCCGCTAAATCTATAATCAAAGGTGATGACCTTATGGTTATAGTTAATGGTACGGGTGGAACTGCTCCGCTTGGTGTTGAACGCAAAATAAAAAGTGTAGAAATTACTGGCGGAAATACAGTTATTGAATTCTATGATACATTTGGCGCAAATTTAGTGGCTGGCGATGTCCTTTATAAATCTTCACACGGCGCAAGCGCAGGCGGCTCTGCAAGAGCTTTATTGTCAGCTGATTTTGTTACAGGCACGCAGGATATGACTTTTTTCCGAGTAACAGCAGGACAAACTAAAATTGCTAAAGTTGCGGCAACCTGGCATGACTGGTTTGAAGAAAACAAAGAAGTTATTTCGCGCGCATTAAAATCAGATATGCAGGGCAAAATGATTTTTGGGCAGCGTCAAACTTCAATTGAAGAAACAGATTCAAAAACAGGCGATATTACTCGCGTTTATGATTCGCTTGGTTTAATTTCAGGATTGGTTAACAACTTGTGGCCGGCTCCTTTAACAGACGCGCCGTCTTATGTAAGTCCAACAGGGCAGTATGACAATTTCAACGGCACAATAACATTTCCGTTATTGCAGGCAATGTTTAAGAAATATTGTTATGGCGAAGATTTATTTTGGTTTGTTGATTCATTAATTTATGACCAGCTTGTAAATATCGTTTATGATAAATATGTGCCGGTTAAAAACGAAAAAATACTCGGTTCTGATATTGAAAAAATATCAATAGCTGGCGTTGAAATGAAAATAGTTCCTTTTAAAGAACTTGACAAACGCAGAAATATTTTGAATGGTTTTGTTGTTGACGCTTCTGATTTAACTTTCAATCAATACACAACTTTTGAAGGATTTCAGGCAGCGGCAGTAAAACTTTCTGATAATACTTGGCAGGAAAAAGCTGAAGTTTGGAGTTCTTGTGCATTAACATTGCAGCAGGCACACAAACACGGCAGAACAAAACTGTAATATTTAATTTAATGTTAGGGCGGTATTAATGCCGCCCTATTTTTAGGAAGGGAGTTTTATTATGTCAAACGAAAAAGAAGAAGTTAAAACTAATATTCCAATGCGCTATTTTTTAGCAGCAAATGCTGGTGATTGTGGTGGAACAATTTGGATAAATAAAGGCGTGCCGGTTGAAGATTTTTTGACGAAACGCATTAATTATTTAAACCCAAAATCAGTTCAGATAAATAGCGATGGGATATTGGTAACAAATGACCCTGAAACAATAGTTAGTATTTATACGCGCGATAATATCAAAAGCATATTTATTGATATTGAAACAGGCGAAGTAAATGAGTTATTCAGAAAAAATCGTGAAATAGATTTGAAATATGCTAAAAAATACAATATTGATATTAATAAACACGCTGAAGAAGTGAAGGCGGCAATAGCAAACGGCGTTTATAAATTTACGCTTGAAAAAGATTTGACAGCCGAAATGGCTATTGAAGAAAATAAAGCTAAATCACTTATGCTTAAAAAAAAGCGTCTTGAAAATCTTGAGCTTGAAGAAGAATTGGCGCGTAAAACAGAAGAACGAAAGAAAAAAGGGTTGAAAGTTTAATTTATTTTATTAATTAATTAAGGAGTTGATTTATTATGTTACAGACAGTTGACTATATAGTCATTGAAAGTGATAAAAGAATTTTGATAGGCAGGAATAAAACTGTTTATACGGTTGAAAGTTATGCAAGCCCAGCAATTACCATTTTAGGTAATCATACAGACGCATTAGCAAACGCTAAATATTTGACGCTTAAATCTGCATCTACTGCTACAACAGGACAGATTCGCGCTATTCGTAGTATTAAATTGGTTTCCGGCAATACTGTTATTACTCTTGAAAGCGGTTTTACTAATGATACAGTTGTTAAAAACGATACATTTATTGTAGCCGAATCTTCTGATGTTGTTACATTACGCGAACTTGGAACTCCAAAAGCGTCTGATTTTGATATTTATATTGACGATTCTTCAAAATTGGTCGTTTTTGCTGGTGCGCCGACAATATTGTCTTATCAGACGGCGGCATTTAGCAATAAATTATCTTAATTTAATTTTATCTATTCGGAGTTATTGGCATGGCATTTACAACACAAAAATATTTATCTACAATTCAAAAGCTCTTATCAGCTCCAAAAATTGACGATAGTGTTTTAATTTCAGCCGGTAACTCCGTTATAGATGATATTGTCAACTGGCCAGGATATACATTTAATTTTCTTAAAAAAATTGATTCAACAAAAACAACAATAATAGGACAAAATTATATTGATATTTCTACAATTACAGATTATAATAAGATTATAGATATTTTCTATAATGAAATTAAACCAGAAAATAGATTATATCAAAAAAGTTCAAATGCGATTTTTTCGCTTGGATTAAATCAAGAGATTTTTGAAATTTCAAATGTAAAATATTCCAATACACTCCCACGATTTTATGCTGATGATGTAGAGCCAAACAAAATATATTTTGATAAAAATCATACAACAGAAGAAACATTAATAATAATTTATAAGAAAAATATACCTCTTATCACTACATTAGCAGAAACAGTTCCTATACCTGATAATTTTGAAGTTGCTTATTATCACGGATTAGTAGAATATTCAATACCGGCAGCGCAAAATATTCAAAATTTTTCTACTGATTATTACAGAAATACTAAATATGCAAGATTAATAAATATAATGAGAAACGAAAATTTAAAAGAATATAAATATACAGGATTTAATAGTAATTATCAGATTGGTTATATAAGCCATCTAAATAAAATATTAAATCCAACATATTATTAACATAAATATTAAATTTTAAAATTAAAGAGGTTTATATTATGAAAAAATTATTATTAAGTTTAATAATTTTTATCTTTATTATTATAAATAATAGTAATGCTATAACTATTGATGGTTGGAATATTGACGACCCAGATTCAGCTAATTTATTCGGTCAAGTTGGAACAAAAAAACTTGATGGTGCTTCTAATAAAGCATTAGTTTTACCTGTGTTTATTGCCGGCTCAAGTTCAGATACTCAATATTTAGTAACACAACCGCGCATATTCGATAATCAAGAATTTGTATATGTTAATAACGCCAATAATTCTGATAGTGTTGTGGCTACAATTAAAAAAGTTAGTGAATTAAAAATTTATGAAGGCGAAACTTATTTATTGACGATAGTTAGATACGGTGTTGACGGCGAACCAGCGACAGGTGATAAAAGAGACGGAAAAATAAAATCAATAACTTACACAAAACCGTAATTAAACATTGAAAAAAAATTAAATTTGAAATATAGGAAATTAACAAAATGAAAAAAACAGCGGAAAGGATTTTAATATTAACATTGTTTTTAATATGTTTAATAATGTTATTTTTAGTATGCACTCCGGCAATAAAAGCTGAGCCGTTTATCCGCACTTATGATTTGATTCAAGACGGCGAAATATCAAAAAGCTTTGACGGCACTGGTGAGTTGAAAGTTAAAACAATAGATGTTTCAGATACAATTACAGCCGACACAATAACCGCAGCGCGATTAAATATTATCAACATTGATATTACAACATTGTCAGGGACATCAGCAATATTAAACAGTATCATAGTTAGTGATACCGCAGACATAACAGATTTAACAGCGGACACGATAACAGCAAATAAAATAGTAAGCGAAACTTTAAACGAATATATAAAAAAGACAGATTCTATTTATTCGGATTCAATTGTATCATTAGCATTAACAAAAATAATAGGCGATACAATAACCAAAACAGAAGTTAATGATTCGCTTGATTTAAAATTAAATATTTCTGATAGTATTGTAATAACAAAAATTTCTGAATTGCAAAATGATAGTAATTTTATTTCACTTTCTGATTTACCTGACACAAATTATATTGATAATCATATTGACAGCGGAGATATACATTTCACACAGGAGAATATTTCTATTTCTCAAACTCAGATAAATGATAGCATTCCTTATACAAGAGTTTCATCAGTTCCAGATTTTGCGTTAAGAGCAGAACTGGGTATTGATACCGCTTCGGCGGACATCCGATATTTAAGTGTCAATGCAGACACAATGAATGCGGATTGGAATAAGATTATAAATAAGCCTTTTATACCTGACACTTCAGTGTATACCCATACCACTGTCTTAAATGATAGTTTTAATATTAAGGCTGACACACCGCATATTCATAATATTTCGGACGTTGTCAATCTTACAGAAAGTTTAACAGTTAAACTTTCTAATACAGATACTTCGGTTATTCGTGATATGGCTGGGACAGTAAATTATGAAACAGAAGTCGCAGGGATATACGAGGTAATGGCTAATATTTCCGACACTAAATTAAGAGAAGTGGGGGATAGTGTTGCATTGTTAGATTCAAATGTTTTGATTTTATCTGACTCTATAACACTATTTGAAAACAGAGTAAATGCTGTTGAAGACAGTATTCCAAACAGAGTTTCACAATTGCAAAACGATAGTAATTTTGCAAGTTATAATGACACGCTTTTTTTTCAAGTGTCAAATAGCGATACAATTTAT
>Ga0209720_1002461_pt1 | contig 13710 bp, 15 predicted proteins | sample AD_JPNMR3_MetaG_FD_184426 | JGI IMG/M metagenome (GOLD analysis project Ga0209720, IMG submission 184426) | Active sludge microbial communities of municipal wastewater-treating anaerobic digesters from Japan - AD_JPNMR3_MetaG (SPAdes) (version 2) | ecosystem: Engineered > Bioreactor > Anaerobic...
ATAGGCTGGAAGCTTCAATACTTCATCCACCAGGTGTGAATATTCTCCGGTCTTTTTATGACGGTAATAATTCCTTGTGATATTCACTTGCCCCATGGCTGTCAGTATCCCGCGTGTATCTTTCCGAACAATTTGTCAATGTCGTTTCCTTTCTGCTGAGTCCTTGAACGCTTTATCTGCATCTTCTGCTATCTGTTCAAGGATTCGGACCCCCAGTTTGTTTACCCATTCATGTACTATGGCTGCCAGTTCTGAAAATCCTGACCCGTTTGACAATCCCTCCGCCACTTTTTTCTCAATTTCGGGGATGATTTTTTCGTAAATTTCACGTACAATCATAATAGCAGGTTACCTCTCTTCTGTTGGTTATGTTTGTTTGTTGACTTGATAATACCACATTGAGTAGGTAACTTGCTTTTTTATGCCTACAAAAACTTTACACTATGATGAAATTTTCACATCTGGACATCTGAGTTCAAACATGTGTTGCAAAGAAACACCATCGTTGGAAGATGCGGAATACTGGTTGGATATTTATTGCAAAATAGAAACGGACAAAGGGGGGTGCGGACAAAATCTTGGACTCCATAAAAGGGAGGAATGGGTCCGTATGTATTCAAAGGAAGAACGTGAAACGGCAATTTTGCTTTACATCAAGTACGACAAGTGTGCGGCTGATGTGATTCGTGAACTCGGTTACCCGGACCGGAAAACGTTGGCAGGATGGTATAAAACATATTTAGAAACCGGGGAATTGTTTAATAGATGTTCTCTTCGTCCCAAGTATTCTTTGGAGCAGAAGAAAGCCGCAGTGGAGCACTACCTTGAACATGGCTGCAATCTATCAAGGTCAGTCAAAGCTTTGGGGTATCCTTCACGGGAAACTTTAAGGTTATGGTGTAATGAACTGATGCCGGGTAGACATAAAAGGCGTACGATGCGTATTCCGGATTATTCGGACAGTATTTCCGGGAGTATCCGGACAATAAAACCGGATACATCCGGACACCTTGTCATGTACTTTGATTTTACATAAAAATTCACTTAGAAACAAATATTTTTTCAATAACATCATTAATCAATCAGTAAACATTTCTTTGATCACCCTTTCTGCCATCACAGCACGCATGGATTTTTTGGAATCTAAAGCCAAGATATACGCATTATGAATTACTCTATCCATTATTGCATCTGCAATGGTTGGGTCGGGAAACAAATCATACCAGTGTGTATGTGGAACTTGTCCGGATAGAATAGTAGATGTTTTATTATATCTATTTTCTGCAATTTCAAGGATATCTCTGCTTTCTTCCAGAGTGTATGATTTAAGTCCAATGTCGTCAAGAACCAGAAGCTTTATATTCTGCAGTTGTCTCATAAACCTGGAATATCTATTCTCGTTTTTTGCATCCTGGATTTCCAGCAAAAGCTCTGGCATACGGTAGTATTTTACAGTGTAACCATGGCGACAAGCATTATTGCCCAGAGCACATGCCAAAAAAGTTTTACCAGTCCCAGTTTTACCTGTTATCACGACATTCAATTTCTGAATAATAAAGGTGCAGGTAGAGAGTGTCTGTATTAATTTTTTATCAATTTTTCGGTCTTGCGTGTAGTCAATATCTTCGATACAGGCATTTACACCGAGAGTTGCATTATTTAAAAGGCGCTTGATTCTGGAATTCTTCTTAGATAACCATTCTTTCTCAACCATAATGCCTAATCTTTCTTCAAAAGATAATTCGTTTAAAGTTGGATCCGGCTCACTCAAGAGTTGCGCCATCACCTTAAGTTTCATTTCCTTAAGCTTTTCTACGGTAGGATTGTTAAGCATGAATGCCACCTCCCGTATAAGCTTTATTCCCTCTTACATTTTCATGCTTTATGATTCTATCATTTGTTTCTATAGAATGATTCGCAACAATCTGTTTAAGAATTATGTTAAAATACTTAAAGGAGCAAACATTCTTATCCAGAGCTTCTCTGCTCGCAGTTTCCATAATTTCTGCCGGGTAGTTTTTACAAAGGCGCATGATTCCCATACACGCCCGATAGCTCTGGACGGGATGTTTGCTGCTTTTAAGAACCCTTTGGATAAGTTCTCGGGTATTCAGACCTATATTGTCAGCCCATAACAGAAAGCGTTCTGTACTCCAACCGTAAACCGCCTTGTGTTCATCCGGCATATGTTCTTCTAAAGTGGTGTATCTTTCATGTGGGTTGTAATTTCTCTGATGAGCAGCTACTCTCTCGCAGTCAACATATACCTCGATGGTTTTAGAAGTTGCACGTACAGAACACGGACGATTTGCATAGGAATAATGAACGCTGTAGAAGTAACCATCATATTCAACATGATAATTGGATGCAACCTTTGTTTCTTTCCAGTCTGAATACACATATCTTTTTGCCGGTAACGGCTGCAGGCATGGCTTATCAATCTTTTCAAATGCCATCTTCCTGTTTCCTTCCATCTTTTGAAAAGGCCTGTTAATCAGTTTCTCAAGTTCTTCAGCAATAGCTTGATTAATTTCACGCAGACTGAAAAATTGCCTGTTTCGAAGTGCGGCAATAATCCTTCTTGATACATTACCTACCATGCTTTCACAAGCAGCCTTATCCTTAGGCTTTCCTGACCTTGTAGGGATTATTGTTGTTTTGTAATGTCTTGCCATCTCATGATAACTTTTATTCAGCAAGGGATCTATTCGGTCAGGTTTGATGACAGCTGTTTTTGTGTTGTCTGGTATTGTGAATTCAGGAACACCACCAAAATACTCATAAGCCCTGACATGCCCATCTATCCAGTTTGTATTTTTTGTATTCCCGTAAGCGTAAACAAATGGATAGTTGCTTGCTGGGAGTACTGCGACAAAAAGATATGCCGGCTTTGATTTCCCGGTATGAGTGTCTACATAGGTTAAAGTACCGCCAGCCCAATCAACCTCCATTTCTTTGCCAGCTTTATGCTCCTTACGCAATGAGATTTTATTGTCTTTTTTAAATTTCCTGTACCGCTCACAGAATTGGGTATACATGATTCCATCAGGATGCTTTTCTTTGTACTCTTCCCATAAGAGCATCAGAGTGACGTGCTTTTTCTTCATTTCATAAAAAACGTACTCCATATCAGGTTCAGGCGGTGATTTTTTTGATTTTTGGGGTGGGTAAAGCAATGATATCAATTGCTTATCGCTTAACTCTATAGGCCATGTTATTCCAGCTTTTTCAGCCCGTTTGAGTACTTCCGATACTGTCGTCTTTCCGCAGTTGCACGCTTGCGCAATTCCCCTCAGAGACAGTCCTACTTCATGTTTCAATCTTAGAATTTCTCTTGCTTTCAGCATATCCAGCCTCCTCATCGTTTAGCCCCCTTTAATCTTTCTGATTAAAGGGTACACAATTTATTAATCTTTCGACAAGGTGTCCGGATGTGCCGAAATCAGTGTCCAGATAATTCCGAAATCACTGTCCGGATGTTTTCGAAAACAGTGTCCGTATGTGTCCGAAATATGCATACTGGAGGTATGCGATTAGCCAGGGACCAGAAAAAAGAAGCAGTGATGGAACTGTGTACTAGAACTGGTACTGCAATAGAAGTTGCAAAAAAATATGGCGTTATCCGGGAAACGTTATATAATTGGAGGAAAGAACTGCTTCCCGGAGGTGGAGACGCAGCAATGGCTGATAAAGCAGATAAACGCCTTCCTGATGAGAGTGATATGCTTTTAGCTAAAATAGAAGAGCTGAAACGCCAGATAAAAAAGTTGGAACTCGAGAAAGACATACTTGAGGGGACGGTGGAAATCCTAAAAAAAGACCCAGGCGTCGACCCGAAAAACCTGACCAATAAAGAGAAAACAGATCTGGTCGACGCCCTGAAGAACAAACACCCTGTAAAAGAATTGCTTGCTTGCTTGGGGTTAGCCCGCAGCAGTTATTTCTACCACCGTAAAATAATGCAATTACCGGATAAGTATGAGGGGCTGCGTTGCCGGATCATAGAGCTTTTTGAAGAAAACAACAAGCGGTATGGATATCGTCGGATCCATGCCCTACTAGCACGTGAAGGCATCAGTGTTTCTGAAAAAGTTGTACGACGCATAATGATGGAATGTAGTCTGACCGTAGTCTTCAGGAAGAAACGCAAATACAATGCATACCGGGGAGAAAAAGCACCTGCTGCCGAGAACCTGATCAAGCGCGATTTTCACGCAGACGCTCCAAACACCAAGTGGCTCACCGATATAACAGAGTTTTCGATCCCAGCCGGGAAAGTTTACCTTTCTCCGATATTGGACTGTTTTGATGGTCTAGTAGTCAGTTGGTCGATAGGGACAAGCCCTGATGCCAACCTTGTTAACAGCATGCTGGACCGTGCATTGGAAACACTTGATGACGGCTCGTGGCCGTTGATCCATTCGGACCGTGGCGGTCATTATCGCTGGCCGGGATGGCTGTCAAGAATAGAGAAATATGGTCTTAAACAATCAATGTCCAGAAAGGCCTGCCCCCAGGACAACGCAGCCTGTGAAGGATTCTTTGGCCACGTAAAAAGCGAGATGTTCTATAACAGGTCATGGAACGGAGTAAGTATAAGCGAATTCATTGATGTTTTGGATAAATATCTTGTTTGGTATAATGAGAAAAGAATCAAGTTATCGTTGGGTGCCATGAGTCCAGTTGAGTATCGAAAAAACCTTGGATTAGCAGTATAATTAGTCCAAGATTTTGTCCGCACCCCCAAGTGGGGAGATCTCACTTGCAAAAAACAGGTTGGAGGAGTTTCGCGAAAATTGGAGCGACTCAAAACCTCAATATTAATCGCTTTGGATTCCAGGCCGGCAAAAAGGCGGCCCCAGTCAGGTCACCGCCCTGCCAATCTTCATGCGCCGCTCAGGTCGCTCCATAGCGTTTCTTTGTTTACTGCAATACTATTAGACCGCCTCTTTCCAGTTCCCTTATTGCCGCTAACATATCATTTATTATTAAAGCCTTCTTATCTATGTCATCTGTATAATTACTTGCAATTTCATTTGCAATATCTAAGCAGGTCAATTTCTCATTACAAGCAATTTGCTTAAGTAACATGCAAAATGATTCATTAATTTCATACACATCAGGAATACCTTTATTTAAGACAATCAGATAACGTATCCCATTTTCAATGTAAACCGGAGTAGAAAAAGTTTTTTCATCAACGATTTTTCTATAGGCTCTATAAATATCATAATTTAATTCAACTATTTTATAATACTGATTCATGATAGGTATTCCATTATTATCCTCATTGCTTCCCTTAACCTTTTGCTTAACACTTATGATCTCATGCCCGAGCGAAACATCGTGAAATGCATACACAAAATCGACTAAATCGCTGATATATGATACATTTTTGTACTCACTGCAGTGAACAAATTCCTTTAAACCTCTTATGAAACCCAAGGAATCCTTATATTGATCACTATATTGATTCTCTAATATGTTTGTGTATTCATAAAACTCATCCAGGAAATAAATAAACTCGTTTACACTGTTAAATGCCTTTGCCAGCAACTTTATGTAGTACTTAAAAATCCTTTTTATCCCATCATCAAGGAATAGCTTTCTATATATTTTGTCATCAGACACACTATTTACTGCATGTATCATAATATTACCATCGACATGCTTGCATGACTTTTCCATATGTTCTTCCAGATCTTTAACAATCAACTTACAATCATATTTTTCAGGTTCACAATAAATGGGAGATGCCGGATCAGTAGATAAGCGAAGATAAAAAGCTTCAATATAGTGAGGGTAACTAGTATTTATTTCCCAACAAGCAACCCTGGTATTGATTACATCTTCCATTGTTTCAAAAGGCAATGGATATGAAAAATATATATTTGTATAAATTTTTTCATCATATAGTTTTCTTATTGTATTATATAATTCATTATTACTAAAACTGAAGCCCTTGACCTTTTCTCTTACAGGCTCTGATATAGTTTCCGGCGAGATCTCAAACAATAGGTTACCTGTTGTTTTCTTAAACTCGTTTATTTGCTCATAAGTCGGTATTTTCCAAAAACCAAAACACAAATCTATATCCAGGCACTGTTCCTGAACTTTTCTCAGCCACTTAAGGTACCTTGGATTATCAGGATACGGATCAAAACAGACATAGAAGTTTCTATATCCCATATCAATAGCTTTTTTCATTGTTTGTATAATTACTTCATCATCAAGAAATAAACATTCATTTCTATTGTTCAGAATCTCTTGGGCCTTTTTGCCTCCGCCACAGAATGCACAGTTGGTAGTACATCCTTTCCCTGTTAATAGAAAAAATGTTTTCTCCGGCTTATAATCAGTAATTGCAAAATCGCATATTTGTCCAATCTTAATATTAAATGCGCTGCTGTTTTTTGCATAATCAAAATCGTATGTATATTTGTCCATGCAAGCAAAATCAATGTTTTTCAGATCATCATTTGTACTTACATAACTTATCTCATTGGAAATACATTTTGCTCCATTTCTCCAAACAAGATTAGGTACCATTCTATACCCGTTTTCTTTCCGGGATGAAATAACTCTCAATAGCTCAAGCAGAGGCTTTTCTCCATCGCCTTTAATTATGTAATCAATAAAAGGATATTCTTTCATCAGTTTTTCAGCAAAAAAACTTGCCGAATATCCACCCATAATTGTCTTAACATCATTGCTAATACTTTTTACCTCTCTTGCAAGGTCAATTGATTCCTTAAGCATCGGAAACCAATGTGCAGAAAAACCCACAGCAAGCACATCATTGTCTATATATCTTTCTATTTTAAAATCACCATGTTTTTCTTCCTCAACTTTTGTGTGTATTATTGAGGGATAAAATCCATGTTGTGCAATAAAATCTGCCAGGCCCCAAAGTCCCATAGTTATAATCGGAGTTATATTATTATATCTGGCACAATGAATAAGCAAAATCTTTTTAGCAGTACTCATACGATAATCCTCCCATGTTAATTCATGACCGGATTGTATCTTGATTTAAACAAACATTTCGAATACTAAAGCTAATAATGATAATCACCAATATAAAACATCAATGTTATAATTGCTTTTTATTGAATACCATTATTGAAAAAAATAGTGCTAAAATTGAGAATAAGACAGTACTTACAATGAGAGTCACATAATTCGTTGGTTGCCCGGTACCCATCAAGGCAGGCATATAGATTGTAGAAAGATTGATGGGGTTTAATCCCTTAATAGTTTCGAATATGTTCATACCATAAAGCAGCAATAAGCAAAAAGCTAAAAATAATATGGAATAATATATGCTCCTGAAAAGTGTGCTTCCAAGAACCATCAGGCTGATAACAAATAAGCCAAAAAACCATTGCATACATATAACTTTTAGAAGTATTTCATTCGAAACTTCCGATACCGGCCAATAAAGATTTGTATAATAATTTATGCAGACAAGACTTATTAAAAATGCAATGGTCCATATAAGCAGTATAAAGACGAACTTTGACAATACAACTGCAGGTCTTTTCATTCCCTTAGTAAGAAGGTTGATTAGAGTCCCTTTTTCAACCTCTCCGGAAACTGTTCCAATAAATAAGATGACCAGTAAAATTATACCACCTTGGTTTATCAACTTGAAATACTGCATCCAAGCATCTATAGCTTTAGGTTCCGCTACTGTGACCACAATATTCTGAGATTCTATCGTTTCCATGATCAGTGGCAGAGCTTTCGCCATCAAAGGACTTCCTATTCCAATAAGAACAAATATTACTAGTACAATAAGCAACTTATAATTATAACAATTCTCCTCAGCTTCCTTTTTTATAAAAAAGATTATTGATTTCATTTGACCACCTCTATAAAAAGGTCTTCTAAAGAGGGCTCCTCTATTTCAATCTTAGCAGGTATTATCGACTCCTCCAGCAATTTTTTGAGAATAAAATCATAGGTTTGCCCGACATTTTCTGTTTTCACTGTGACAAGCAAACCCTGAGCATTAGCCTGGATCTCTCTGTTTGAAAGTATCTTCATGAAACAGCATTTTTGCTGTTCAGATTGAAATAAAATCAATATACTCTTGGATTTGTACCTTCTTTTTATCTCATCTATCTTCCCGTTCAGGACAATTGAGCCTTTATCTATTATTGCTACATTATCGCAGATACGTTCTACGTCATATAGGATATGAGTAGAAAACAGGATGGTAGTCTCCTTTTTTATCTGCTGGAGGATACTCAGCACTTCCTTCCTGCCGATAGGATCCAGAGCGGATGTAGGCTCATCGCATATCAAAAGTTTTGGACGATTGATTAGTGCCTGGGCTATCCCTAAACGCTGTTTCATACCCCGAGAATAGTCTCTGATTTTTTTTGAATGATCTTCCAGCCCTACAAGTTTTAAAAGCTCTTTCGTCCTGTTTTTTGCTTCCCTTGTATCTAAACCGGTAATTCTCCCGCAGAATTCCATATATTTTTCTGCTGTCATATATCCATAATATTCGGGTACATCTGGCAGAAAGCCAATGAAGCGGTTAGTAGAATTATCCCCATACCGGACTGCCTCTCCGCATACTTGAACAGTACCTCTGTCAGCCTTAAGCAATCCGAGAATAATTTTCATGGTGGTAGTTTTGCCAGCACCATTTTTTCCAAGAAAACCAAAAATCGTTCCTTCTTCTATGTCAAAAGATATGTCCTGAAGAACCTGGTACTTTCCAAACCTTTTTGATACATTCAGTACTGAGAGTATATTCACTAATCTTTCCTCCCAAATGCCAAATAAATCACCGGACCTACAATTTGAAAAATCACAACCACCAAAATCCAAAAAATCCTGTTTCCGAATCTATATTCTTTATGACGTAATACATGTACCAGGGCTATAATTGCAAGAATCACTTCCAGTAAAATTACCGGCCAGAGCAATGATATGAGGTGTGTAACATTGTCCATGATTTTTCCTCCCAAAAGTACCTGCCCTTTTTCTTTCAGTCTGATTTTATATTTTAGCGGTACATTTGATCCACTTATTTTCGATTAACAAGCTTACCCATAAGGGCAACATCATCTCCACCTGCAGACTTTATGAGACCTTCCTGTATAAAATCTTTGCTAACATAAAATATTATTGAATGCTTATCACTTATATTCACTGTAGCATTTATTTTATAGACCTCCGCTCGCTCACTCAGTTCCAGTTCCATTTTATTTAACAGATCCGTAGCAATATGATTGTGTCTATATTCATCTTTCACATGGATCAATGAGATGGTCCAATTCTGGTTTCTCTGGGGACAAAGAGCAGCCAGGACACCAACGACCTGTTCATCTGCCAAAGCTATATAGGCTATTTCAATTCCATTTTCTATCCTCGCAAGTATCATTTGTGAATTAGGGTACAGTTGGTAGATCGATTCATTCCCTCCGGCTCTGCCATTTGCACTTAAATACTCTAAGAATTTGCTGACATTATTTGAATCTACTTTTACAATTTCTACAGTCCTGCCATTCATCATTTATCATTCCCCCATTTATTCTTCAGCAATAATAGCTAATTTCCGGGATTTCAAGTCTTCAAGAAAAACCACTATATCACTGATGATCCTTTCTTTTGTTGCCCCCTTATACTCTTTCATTATGATCTCAGCAATTTCCTCAATATTTTTTTCCCATCGCAATTAATGAAAAATTTTCGAGGCAACAGGATTAAGGATATCCAGCATTCCATTGAATGGATTCTGGTAGACTATGAATTCATTTTCATTTCCTTCAAATCTCCACTTCATTTTAATCAATCGAGGTATTGCATACTTGGTCATAAGTTCATCCTCCTAAAAATATGGTTTCTTCAGTTGGGTCATATAGTATCCCGTCACCTCTGGAAATAAGAATCCTGGATATTTCCATCATTTTCGGGATGTGCCAGCCTTTATTCATTCGTTTCCATATATCAATAAGGCTTTCTTTTTTTAAGTCACCAAAGTATACATTTACATAGGGCGAAATTCCTACGAGTCCCTGTGAAGTGATCCTGGCGACGAAGGCATACCCATTTTTCAAACCAAATTTTACATGCTCATAAGGATTCCGATATTCTATAGGTATATTCCCTTTTGGATTCTGCGCTTTGGAACGTATGAATTCCTCCAACTCTTTATATTGCTCTCTTGTTGGATATATGTCTTTTTCGTTCTGTTTTGCCCTGCCTGTAATAGCAAGCGGTTGTGTACGGACAGATGATACTCCTAACTTGCTGCATAGTTCATACACATTTTTGAAATCATGAATGTTATATCTCGTTGTTGCAAAAGATACCTTTACTATTACCCCTCGTTTTATAAACTCTTCAATAGCAAAAATAGCTTCTTTGAAAGAACCTTCCCGGTCACGGACCTTGTCATGGATAGCTGCATTTGAACCATCCAGACTTATCTGTACCATAACCAGAAACTCGCTGATTTCTTGAATGTCCTTCTTTGTCAGCAGGGCGCCACTCAGTATTGTCCCAACATCCACCCCATTAGTTCTTAAGTATCGAATAAGATCAAGATATTCCGGACAAGCCCTGGGTTCTCCCCCGGTCAAGCATATCTGAAAAACTCCCGCATCTATGATTTGGTCTGCGATCTGGAATTTTTGCTTTCCGGATAGCTCCATTTCACGTTTGTAATGGGAATCGTTATAGCAGTATACACAACGATTTGGACATGCACTTGTTAATTCCCACATTACATATAAAGGTGCATTGAAACCGTCAGGAGGAACTAACCCGGCATTTGCAAATTTTTCAAAGTTATCCATTTCATCAAGTTCAAATTTCGCAGCAATATCTTCAGTAAATACGTCATAAAACCTGGGCATCTTTATTCTCCTTTATACGTAAAGATTTACTTTATTGAATCCGTATTTCTCATTTAACTTCCGGATATCCTGAATATTATTGATCAGCTTCATTTCCCGTTCGATAACCTGATTTTTCCATGCGTTTTTCAATATCTTGTTCCAAGCATCGCTAAAGCTGTCGAAGTCTCTTAAATTTCCAAACCGGAATGGGATATACACATTTAGAAGCAAATCAGCTTCGGGTGTGATAATCGCCCCCCAGTTCAACTTATTTGGGTAGCCATTACGTAAAGTTCTCGATATATCCACAAAACGAATCCACGGTAATATCTGAGGCCTTTTTTTGTTTAACTCCTCAATCTCCCTTTTCACTGCTATTATCTCTTCTTCTGTGATGTCAAGCTGTTTCTCAATTATGGTTCTGTTTGTGACGATCACCGGCTGGAAACGGATCTCGTGGATGTGATATTTCTCTACGAGCTTTACTATATCTGAAAAATTAAAAAGATTCTTACGGGTAATAACTGATTCGATACTTACGAATGTCTGACCCTGGGAGTAACTGCTAATCTTTTCCAACAAGGATAAAGCGGCCCTCGCAGATCCCTTTCCGCGAACCCAGTCATTGACTTCCTCATCCAGCGAATCAATTGATATGTTGAAAGCTACCAATGGATTGCTGCACAGCCTTCTAATCTGATCAATATCCTGACAATGGCCTGTAGTGCAAATCATTACATTGACATCATTGCTGGTGAATATTTCTACGATTTCATCCAAGTCATCTGACATCATGGGATCTCCGCCGGATAAGTTTACCATGAACACTTTCATACTTACTAGCTCATTTGCTAACTTCACTTTCTCATCCCGAGTCATTTCTGTAACTATCCGGGGAAAACCTCCAGAGCAGTATACACACTTGGAAGCGCATTTACCAGTCAGCTCCCAGATAACTGAAATTGGAGCATTAAATGACTCTAACCCCTCAAAGCTCGGCGGCAGCTGAAATTGCTCATTAAGTATTCTATTCAGTTCATCTTTCTGATTTTGCAGGCTATACATTATAACGCACCATCCATGAGGCAGTTGCGGGTTTTTAAGTCTTCAGGCAGATCAGGATCCAGTCTTTGGACTGGGCACCGATTGGTACATTCAAAATTTTGACAGGTAACGCATTCTGATCTTAGAGTACCTCTGGCTTTCATCAACGTCTCCGAAGACTCCCAAATATCCTTTAAGCTCTTTTCCAGCAGGTTTAACCTTTCCCTTTTTAAGACATTTGCATCTGATGGACATAATTTCACATCACCATATGGGTCAATGGTACAGTGAATTTTACCAGCACCACAACTCGGTATAAAATTATTCAGGTCAAATATTTTTGAATACCTGCTACCACTGCGCTTCTGCAGTGTGTACGGAGTCAGAAGGACCATTCCGGAATTACCGTATTTCTTTTCAAACCAATCATTAACTTCAATATAGAAATCAGTAAGCTTTTCTATATCACTCTTATTAAATGCAAGTTCCATGTTGCCTTTGGCTCTGCCTCCCTGCTCAAGAGGCACTACACAAACTTCTCTTACACCGATACTGTAAGCGAAATCAACTATCTCTTTAAGATAGATCACAGTTTTTTTCGTTTCCATTACATTGCATCGTACCGGAATATCATTTGCCAGGCATGCTTTGATACCCTCAACAGTCTTTTTGAATGATCCCTTTACTCCTCTGAAGTCATCATATGTATCATCATTGTATCCATCCAGATTACTCTCTACCTTGTTACAACCAGTTTCCTTTAGCTGTTTAGCCAATTGCATATCTATAAGTGTGGTATTGGATAGCAGGCAATAAGTAGCTCCTTTACTATGTATATATTTCGCTATATCTATAAAATCATTTCTTAATGTAGGTTCTCCACCAGAGAGCAGGATTTCGAAAACTTCCGCTTCAAATATCTGATCGATAATTTGATACCAGGCGTTAGTATCGAGTTCTCCATCCAGGTAACCTTTGGACGTTATCTTACAAGTTGCATCAGCCATACAGTGTACACATTTTAAATTGCAGTTATGTGTAAGTTCAAGAAGCACTTTCATGGGAGCGCTGAGAGTAAAAGGAGGTGTTCCGAGTGAATACCTGTTTTGCTTAATTTCATTTTCTTCAAGCATTGGTTTTAGTACGATATTGTTCGCCTTTGCAGTCTCTATTCCATCCATAGTAATAAATCCGCTGTTCAATAAATAATGAACATATTCTGCCAAATCATTCTCTAATATATCTTCACTCACCCGATATTCTCTCATTATGCTCTGTTTTACATTTTCTACAGTATTTTCCCCATTGCAGAGACTAATGATATGATATGCTATATCATTCATCATCTCCACAATCAGGCGTCGCCGCTCATAATATAAACCGCCGAAAGATTCTCTTCTAGCCTTTCCAACAATTTTAGGTTTTAGGTCTTTAATATCCTGGTAAGTCATATTTCTCTCCCATCTTTTTTTGTAGTCAGGAGCAAAACATTATTCATATTTTACTCCTGACATCACCAGAGATGTAATTAGGTGACTACCCACATCAGTACTATGCCGATAGCCCAAAATATGACTGCGCCTATGGCAGCTCCATATTCGTTATCAACACTTGATAACTTTAATGAAGCCGGCGGAGCATATTCTTTCATTACTCTCCCTCCTCTCTGGTATTTTGATTTATATTATATATTTTTTCTCAATTTAAGTCATTTAAATTGCAAGTTTAATTGCCTTACAAAATCTTACAGAACCCTGTTTTAAGCGACCACAATCTTTGCCATTTCATTCGCAGTTCGATAACCAAA
>Ga0209720_1002464_pt1 | contig 13706 bp, 7 predicted proteins | sample AD_JPNMR3_MetaG_FD_184426 | JGI IMG/M metagenome (GOLD analysis project Ga0209720, IMG submission 184426) | Active sludge microbial communities of municipal wastewater-treating anaerobic digesters from Japan - AD_JPNMR3_MetaG (SPAdes) (version 2) | ecosystem: Engineered > Bioreactor > Anaerobic >...
ATGTAGGACCCCTAAAAATATACTTTTCTGAGCATGACGATCCCCTTATGCAGTTGAGACAGGTCTTAAAGGAATTCCAGCTCGCTGACAAAGTCAGATTTCTTTCCCGCTGCATGGAGTGCAATGAAGAGATAGTACCCGTTGATAAAGAGTCTGTGAGGGGGAAAGTCCCCTTTTATGTATTTGATAACTATGAAACATTCCTCCAGTGCCCAAAGTGCCGTAGGGTATACTGGGAAGGAACCCATGTCGAAAAAATGAGAGATAAACTACGAAGGGTACTGGAATGAGTTTTAAGGTATTAACTCCCGAACAGATGAAGCAGGCCGACTTGAAGGCACAAGAAGAACTCCATATTTCACCTCTAATCCTAATGGAAAATGCAGGAAAATCAGTGGCCAACGAGATCATCAAAAGATTTGGGAGCAGACTGAATCGTATGAGCGTAGGTATTTTCTGTGGAAAGGGCAACAACGGTGGTGATGGCCTCGTGGCAGCCAGGTATCTAAAGAGGAAAGCTAAAAGTGTCACGGTATTTATTTTCACAAAAGAGGAAGAGTTTTCTCGCGATGCTGCTATACAGCTCAAGGCAGCTAAGAGGGAAAACATTGAGATCAGAAGTGCACAGGATTTCCTGAAAAAAGATGAGAGCTTTGGCATTTATATTGACGCCATCTTTGGCACAGGGTTTAAGGGCAAAATGGAAAGCCCGTACTTAGAAATTGTAGAAGGATTGAACAATAAAAACGGCTTTAAAGTTGCCTGCGATATACCAAGTGGCGTAAACGGCGAGACAGGAACCGTAGAAAACGTCGCTTTCAGAGCGCACCTTACCTCTTGTTTTGCCTTTCCTAAGACGGGCATCTTGCTTTTTCCTGGAAGATACTTTGCAGGTGAAGTTAAGGTTTTTGACATAGGAATTCCTGAAAATATTGTGGAATCCGACAAGATAATGATGGAGGGTGATGACTTAACTAAGTATCTGCCTAACTATATCGGAAACGAACATAAAGGGATTTGTGGGAAGGTTTTGATAGTTGCTGGTTCAAAGGCTTATACGGGAGCTGCCTTTTTCACAGCTGCATCCGCAGTTGAGTCAGGAGCGGGCCTCACCTACCTCGCAGCTCCAAAAGAAATAGCATTTGTAATGCAGTCAAAACTGAATGAAGTAATAATACTCCCCTATAAGAACATTGAAGATTTGAGAGCTATTCTCCACGGTGATTTTGACGTCATTGGATGCGGACCGGGATTAGGTAGGGATGAAAACACAATAAAGACCGTTAAAGAAATTCTCAATTTACCTCACCCTAAGGTTATCGATGCCGATGGTCTTTGGGCACTGTCTAATATAGAAAGCCCAAGCCTCACGGGGTGCATTCTGACACCCCATCCAGGTGAAGCTACCTTTTTGATCCCGAATAAATCCGCGAAGGAGATAGATGCGGACAGAATATCTGTTTCAAAAGAGATTCCCAAAAAATACAATTGTATCACTGTTTTAAAAGGGGCTCCCACCGTCACCTCCGATGGCAATGTAGTTTACTTCAACCCCACTGGCAACCCTGGGATGGCAGTTGGCGGAATGGGAGACGTTTTAACAGGGATACTTTCTGGACTTCTACCCCGCATAAAAGACCCATTAGGATGTGCACTTTTAGCAACATATGTCCATGGCCTTTCTGCTGATCTTTTACTCGAATCTGAGACTTTCGAAACAATCACACCTACAAAGGTTTTGTGTAACCTCAATCAAGCCTTCGGTAGTTTGCGCAAATGCGGATAATCATCGCTTTCATATTTTCTCTATGTTCAGGTCTTCCAGATCTCTTAAATGTACGTAACCTTTCACTTACAGGTCCATTCCTCGTCATTACATCCACACAAGGCATCGGGTTATACAATTTAGAAGAGAAGAAATTAAAAGACTTTTTCCTTGCAGAGAATCCAAATTACGGCATATTATCGCATGACTATCTGAGGATTTATTTTATTGAAGACAAAAACACTCTGAGTTACTACGACATCTCTGGGAAGCAAAAAATCCGCCTCATAACCTTCGACTTTACACCGGATCTTTTAGGAGTTAGCCAGAGGAGCATTATAGTACAACACGGTGAGAGGGAAACCCTCCTGGACCTTGCTGGATTTGAGCTTAAGCTCTCTGAAAGGGAGAGCTCATACATTTTTCCAGCGAATATACCTCAGCAAACCTACCTTCCTCCGATTCTAAACCCTCGAGGAGAAAGGTTAAAATTTACTGCTATTCTATACGACGACTTAAGAGGGCAATATATTATAGGTACAAGAAACTTTGGCGTTTACATATTCGACAATATTAGGAAGATCTACACCGACTCCATCCAACGGGGTATTGGCTTCGATTATCCAATCATCGATGCTATGGTCTTTGGAGACACTATGTATATCCTTTCTCCAAACTACCTGTGCACGCTCACCGATGATTTTAAGTCAAGGCTCATTTCCATACCCCTTCCTTCTTCAGGTGAAGAATTAAGAGGTATATTCATGATGGACGGAATGCCATGTATTTATACCAATCAGGGTAGGTTCTTTACTCTAAGATCAGGAGTCTTAGAGTTTTATACAAATATAGATATGCCCCTAAGAGGAGCCTTCTTACAGGGTGAACATTTGATCGCCACTACATCTCATGAAATACTTGAAATGTCAGTTAATGGGGATACAATTCTTAATATCAACGCTTACGGCGTAAAAAAAATGAGGCCCTATGCAAAGGGATTTGCCTTTCTAAAGGACGGAAAACTGTATCTCTTTCAGAACGGCAGTCTTCAACTTATTTCAGATACAACTACCTTGCATGAAAGGGTAGAAGACTTTGAAGTCTTGAGGGATACCATCTGGGCTCTCACCTTCTCCCATATATTCAAAATCACCTCAGAAACCACCGAGGTCATTGAACTCCCCTTCCAGGCGCCCCAGGGTATCTTTATCTCAAGAGAAACCATAGCTATTTTAAAATTCCCCTTTCTTGCCATATTCGATGGCAAGGATTACTATTATCATGAAACACCAGCATTAACGGAAAACCCGATAAGAGTTTTTAGGTTCCAAAACTATATGACCTTTGTGACACCACATAACTTGTATTTCTGCAATCAATACTGACGTCGGATCCCACAACTGTATTTCCCAAAATCCTAATTTTTGTGAAGTAATTCTAAACCCGTAAAAAATAGACCCCAAAAAAAATTGGGGGACCCCGCAGGGGTCCCCCGAAAACTCCAGTTCCGTAAGAGCTTTACTTCACGAGAATCTTTCTCGACGTAGAGTTACCATCCACAGTCAGGGTAACAAAGTAGATACCTTTTCCGAAGTTTGCATCATAAGCCATTCTGTGAGTTCCAGCATTCAACGTTCCCGTGTAGAGATTCGCAACCTTCTGGCCGGAGACATTGAAAACTGAAATATCTACATTGGCAGTCTTAGGAAGGGCAAATTCCAGATTCACACCAGAGGTGACAATCGTAGGCATTACGTTAAGTGCAAGAGAAGCTGGCCTCGTCTCATTGACCGAAACTGCCTGACTATTTGCATAGTAAACAGTTTGATAGTTATTATCTCCACTGGAGCAAACGAAGTAAAAGTTGAAATTTCCGCCATCATTATAAACCGTTGAAGAGAAGTCGCCCCTACCCTCATCAAACTCATCCTGAATAGAAAACACAGGTGCATATGGTGACCAACTGGTGCCATCGTAGACCATAAAATAAGGATCTGTAGTCGTCCAGTCACTGCTATAATTCATAAACATAGTAACGAGATAGTTGCCATCCTGCGTAACTGCGACCGACGGCGTCCTCGCCTGAGGAACATCAACATTGTATGTTCCTGTTGTATCTAACACGATGTTACCTACAACAAACTGCTCCTCAATAGAGTCATCCGAAGGATCAAAAATGTAATCGTACAGAGCGCCATTTTCATATCCTGCTGGGCTCATTACTGTTAAAACATGGACCTTCCCCTGATATACAGCACCAACATAAGAATACCACCAGGAGGCAAATCCATAATTAACGTAAGCTGAAGATTCCAGCTTGAAGGGACCTGTCCAACTCGCTCCCCAATCAGTGGACTTCCAAAAGATAACTGTATCAATAATGTCATAATCGAAGGAGTAGAAAACCAACGTATTGGGCTCTACAAGGATAAGGTTCGGATTATCAATTGTTTGTCCTTCATCAATTACAACCTCAGTACTCCATGTCGCTCCTCCATCAAAGGAAGTCTTGCAGGCACCGATGCTCAGGTCAAACTTCATATACCCTACTACAACCGTATCGCCCTTCGCGACAATGGACGGAATCCATTCACCGAATGTACCTATACCATCTGTTACTGGATATGTTGTTAAAATACCGGGAGCACCTATGGCATATCCTTCATCCTTAGTGGCATATACTTTGCAATTGTTTCCAGTCCTAATGGTGAAAACGAACCAAGGCGTGTTTGTGGTCCTATCAAAATGTGCATCAGGATAGTTAGTACGATGGAATGTAGGAGCGATATTATACTTTTCCCAAGTTGCACCGTTATCAAAGGAATACCAAACCGAGGCGCCTTCAAAGTATTCAGTAGCATCTCCGCTATAATCAGAACCAACAAATACTAAGGTATCTGGGCCAAGGAAAAGCAAATTATCGTGAGCCTGACCTGACATAATCACCGATCTCCATCCATTTCCTGCAGGTGCATTGCAGATCGTGACACACTGGGTAGAATCTGCCGGATCAATCTTGCCCACCTCTACATCTTCATGGGGCCTTGGCAGGACCGGAATCCCTGCCAGAAGCAATGACAGCACTAAATTTAACATTTAACACCTCCTTTTTAGGCTTAAAAATTATAGTGGCTTAGAAAAGTTTTGTCAAGCCTTGGTGAGTATGGAAGGTGAAAATAGCCAAGATGTGGATTACTTCTCTAAACTTAAAGAACTTAAGAGCTTAGTAAACCAGGTATTTTCTGCCACTCTTAAAGAGAATCCCCTTTGTATTATTCCCCGCATTCCTACCCAGTATATCTATAGCACAGCCGAGGGAATCCAGAACGCTGTTATAATAAGGCGTATCTTCCTCTTTCACGAGGATAGATTCGGGGACAACCTGCGAGAAACAAAATAGGCCATCAAAGGGAGAAACTACCTTAAGCCGCAGCGTGTAAACCCCTGGAGTGATTCTAAGGGGAAAAGAACAAGCACATGTGGATATACTCTGCTTTAAAACCCCATCTCTATAAACCTCAAGGACGAAATACCACTTTGTCGTTTTCACAAGGCTCGGGAATGAGATCACAGGGTACCCGCCGACGTTTTTCACAACGTAAGAAGTTGAGTTAGATCCCTCAAAGTATTCTAACCGTAAAGTATTGAGTACAATGTCCATGAAATCGGTCTCCCTCTCAAAGGAAAGTTCCCGATACTTTCGAAAATACTCTTTAACCTGATTTAAAGAGAGAGGGAAATAAACTGATACGCCTCCAGCATCCTGAAAAACCCCATTCCCCTTAGAATTCAAAATAAAGGGAAATAAATGAGGACCTTTCCACTTTCCAATAAAATCGCAAAAGTCTATAAAAGGTGCAAGGGTATCCTGAACTTCATTGGAGTATAGGTTGTATGTGATGCTGCTTTCTCTGTATTTTCTGAGAGAATGTGGCGCAAGATTGTAGCTTTCTAGGACAAGTCCTGGAAGGACGGTTTTAATGTACTGTAGTTTATAGAGGTCGTAAAGGGATAATAATACACTACAACCAAGAGAATCATATTCTTCCACATAATCATTCACAATGGCGTTCAAAGCCAGAATTGTGTTATCAATATTGGAAACGAAACTGTCAATAAACCTCATGTAATTGAGGCCCGTAGCTGGCACCAGCGCCGGCGATGCTACAACATACCTCGCCTTTCCTTGGAGTTCCCACAGAACTTCGATGCCACCCATCAAGCAGGCATCCATTACAATAAAATTAAAAATGGTGTCTGGAATTGCCCACTTGAGTTCGCCATTAAAGACATCTATACTATTCCCTGACACGGCATCAAATGCAATGGACTTATAAAAAGGATCACTGGATTTCATCCAGGAAGTCCCATGCCCCCAGAGCACAAGACCATAAGATTCGGAAGGATAATTTTCCCTTAAGAACCTTACAAAAAAATTAAGAGTTTGAGGGTCACCACTATCCAGGTCCCCAAAGTCGCGAATCTGAATCAAGAAAGTATCCCTCTTTATATAGACAAAAGAACCAGGCTGTACAGAGCCAGCTCCGCGATCCGCAAAAATTACTACATTTAGCTCTTCAGAGTAACGTGCCTTTCTGATCTCCTCCAGATCCACGTCAACCTGGGAAGCCAAATCGTTATCCCCAGCAAAATAGAAACCGAGTGTATACGCATAAGGCTCAGCAGAAGAAAGGGTTATAAAAAAGAAAAGGGGCAGGATACGAAATCCTGCCCCTTTAAGAATACTATTCAATGCTAGTTTAAAAAGCGTAGGAAAGGGTCACATAGTGATTTAGCCCGAGAAGTCCATTGTCCATTGCAGCATAATCAACAGTAATACGAGTTGGCCCGATACCAAGTTTCAGTCCTATGCCGCCGGATAAACCATAGGTATACTTCCCTTCTTCCCATTCATCATAAGCCCTGTCTGGATTCAGCCTGTAGCCACCTCTCAGATATAACATCTTATCAAAACAATATTCTACACCAGCCATAACATTCTCACTGCCATCAGTGGGATGAGCAACATCTAAAGCCACGGTCAATCTGTGTTGAGCGAAATCCACCAGGTCAGAAGCCACTCCAATTTTAAACACGAGGGGCAATTTATAGGGGGAAGACTTGAAGGTTGTAGGAAGAGTAGATCCACTATAATTATAAATATCTTCCCATTCATCAGGAATTGAACCTATATCAAGATCTGGCCCTTTAAAGGACATATCGGCACCGAAATTTTGCATAGCCATAGCAATTCTGAGGTTCTTAAATCCTGTATTATAGTGGGTACCAAGATCTATAGCAAAACCAGTTGCCGATTCCCTTGCGATAGATTCCATAATCACCTTAAGGGTTACACCAAAGCCCAGCTTATCAGTCAGAGCCCTAGCATAAGAAAAGCCTGCAAAAGTACTTGATGCACTTAATGTATTTCCCGTCCCATCAGGTTCATCAAGTGTCGTCTCTTCAAAGGAGCCGTAACTCATAAACCCCACCTGAACACCTAAAGCACCGTAAGGTACAGGCATAGCATAAGCGAGGTAACTGTATGTAAAATCTCCAATCCAATCGGTATAGTTAGCAAGTACCGCCCTCTCTTTTAGATCTTTTAAACCAGAAGGATTCACAGACAAGCCATTTATATCGTCTGAAATAGCAATAAAGGCTCCACCGAGACTCTGAAGTCTGGCACTGGTATTGACTCTAAGAAAAGATGCACCGGTAAAGCCCACTTTTGTAAAGCTGGGCTTTTCTAAAATTGCAGCCGATGCCAGACCTGTTAATAAAAGAGTATATATTAATTTCTTCATGTTCTCCTCCTTAGAATATCACTGCAATTTTGCCGGTTTTCTCTTTTCCATCAGAAGTCTTAATGTGAAAGAGATACATTCCACTCGCAGGTCTAATACCATACTCTGTCAGAAGGTCCCACGTTACCTCTCCATCATCCTCAGGAGTAACCTGGAGCACCTTTACGAGTTCTCCAGCGGGGTTAAAGATTCTAATAGTAGCATTCTTTGGAAGGTTGATGAACCTTACACCACCGGTCCTAAACTCTTTATCTTTGTCAAGGGGAGTCAGGACATAGTATGGATTAGGAACCACTTTAACATTATCCAAAGTGTAATCAATAACTTGTTGAATCGATGATACATCAATTTCATAATAATCTGTGCTATAAGGTATCCTTGTCACATTGGAGGGAGCCAGAGTACTTACGATCCATTCCGTTCCATCTGAAGGAACCCCACCAGCGTTCGTAAAGTCAGCGAATCTCAAAAGATCTGTACCAGGGAGCCTAATGCCCATCACATAACGGGCAAGACCTGTCGTAGCATCAACAGGTATTTTCTCCACAGCTGTAAAACGAAGGGGTGAATCAGCACCTGCACCAGCCACGAAGGACCACCCAGTAGCGATACTATCTGTGCCTGCAATAGGATCGAAGGGGATTATATTGCCTGTGAGTGTGTCAACTACCTCAAGGGTCACGGAATCACCGTTATCAACATGCTTCCAGGTAATTCGATAGACAGACCCCGCAAAGAATATACCCCTTGATTTCGTAGGCTGCTTGTATACATTTAATGTAGAGTCGAAGGTCCATTGAGATTGAAGGAACTTCCAAGTATCCGCAGAAGTGCCAACAAGGCTTGTATCCACAGTATAGAAACAGTTCAAAAGGTCAGTTTGAATCTCAAGCCTTGGACCCGAAATCACTGCCCCATTAAATAGGATATCTGAGGGGAATACATATATATACTTTGCAAAAGCCTGTGAAACAGTATCGGGAACAACTGTCCAAAGAATTCTACTCGATGGAATAGCCACCACCGTGTCTTGAGCTTCGTCCAGAAGGTATGTAGAATATATAGGATGCACTAAAACATTTGGGTCATCAGCCTTGCGCGTGTTTGGCCCTTCATAGTTAAATCTCAGGTAGTATTTACCCGCTTTTAAAATGCTGGTATCTTTAGTAACAACGAAGGCTCCATCATATTTAAAAGCATTCTCAACACCGTTCTTTGTAATAAGTACAGGATTATCGGGGAAGGTCTCATCAACGGGATTCTTGTGGGGAACCACCAAGGCTCTTCCTGCAGCACCAGTTAGAGAAAACCATGTTCCGCTTGAAAAGTTTATATCGTATGGGATGATTTCATACATATACCTCACTCCATTCCTTAGAAGGGTGTCTCTGTCTACATAAGAATGTACAATGCCTGTGTTTGTACCAAGGAATATCGAATCTGTGTAAATTTTGTTTCCTAAGGAGTCCATTACACTATCAGTATAAACAACAGTAAACTCATCAGGAAGGTCCCATACACCAAGGGTATCCCACACCATACCATCCATACTCTTTCTCAGAATATAACCTTCGAAGTCATACTCTCTGTACAATGGGTTACTTTCATGCTCAATGTCATAGAATCTGTCCCTCGTAATTTCTGCAGCATCATCCCAGAAGAGCACTACCTCTCTATCCTTACCCCAAGCGTACAATGTAGGTTTTGCAGGTGGTTGAGGAGCTACAAAGTTTTGAGAGTATACATCCCAAGCTTTCTTTGCAACAAATTTAATGTTTGTGGAATCTGCTGCTATGACAGCAGCAACCACAAGTTCTGCTGATGCACCAGGTGGCATGTCGATGGGCCCAGAAACCTGGATAAACCTCTTATCACCAGCGCCATAAACATCATCCATATAAGGGTTATATCTTCCTCCGGCAGAAGGTGGATCCCAACCGGACATCACCATATACCTCTCTTTGTCGTCCCTCGGATCTATTTGTATCGTGAAGATCTTGAATGCTGTCATACCAAGTGGTTCGCCAGTATGTAGGGTGTCGGGCCCCACAGGGGTTCCAATGGTATCTATAATAACAACTTCTTTTGTGGCAATGGGGCTCTTAAGAAATACGCTCCCCACAACACCAGGCAACCCATTACCATCCACACCGATCCAGCCGCCTTCAGGTTGAAGCTGGTATTGGAAAGCCAGGTTTAGGTTAATATCCCCTTCGCCAAAGTTGTAAGTCCTCACAAATCCTACCAAATCATTGGCTGCAGTACCCGCCTCATTTCCAATGTCGTTATCATAACAAGCACCTATATAAGCGTCTTTCAATGTATCTCCAGAAATATTCGTAACCTTAAAAAGTAGGAAGGTGATATCTTTAAGACCGGGAACATCAAACTGGTATGTCCACTGATCAAAGAGGAGTCCCATTATTCTTGAGCCTGACTCTTGCCTTGATGGGTTAAGATCAGTATACCTGGTATAGCTATCCAGGGTCGATAATACAAAATTGACAGTATCACCACTTACCAGATCGATCTCCTTAATGGGCCAACCGTAGCCTGCATTGTCAGAGTTCGAAAGGTACAACCTTGCCTGGGCGTCTCCTGTAGCACCAGCATAATCTCTATAATCGGGTTCCTCACCTATTATTTGATAGGTACTATCATCTACCCGCAAAAGCTCGGGTACGTAGGCAGGGCCACCTTCTGACTGCCCACTGTTAGGGTTATACATAAAGGCAACTACTGTATCCCACTTGGCAGGATTCGCCTCATTTCTCTTAAGGGCACCCACCCACACGCCTGCACCGTATATGTATGTTTCATTTCTACGGTTCCTTGGCCACCATCCACCTGCACCCCTGAGGGGGTTGTGACCGAAGGAGCCATAGTTACTCATATACATACAGAGTTCAGACCCATCAAGGATGCCATAGTGATACACTTTCGAACCCGATGAGCTAACCTGGGTACGGGCAGAAAGGATGCCCACTGCCACTATCATTAAGATTGATATTCTTTTAAACCACTCCATTTGACCCCTCCTTAGAATCTGAATACTAATGCAAATCTGAGTTGAATAGGTTCACCATAATTAGCTGGCGTCGCAAGGTAATCTTTGAGGGCAAGGATGTACGATTCATACATTTCCTGAGGAGTAAGGATACCATCACCATTTATGTCTCTAAGAGGGTTATACCCAGTTTGGCCTAAATATATGTTAGAATTACCAAACATGGAGACAGTGAGCGTCTTTGCATAACCATCATCGTTAGGAAGTCCAGTTGTGGGGTAAACACCCACAACATTCTTAATGTTAAATATATTGAACCCTTCAAATCTCAGTTCCAGAATCTTCCCAAAAACATTGATTCCCTTTGAAACAGTGAGGTCCGTATTATGGCTCCAAGGAGTTCTTTCAGAATTTATGTCTCCAACGATATTACCCCTGAGATCCCTCGGAGTATATGGAGCACCACTTTGAGATCTATGAATCAAAGAGACATTGACATTATCAAGAATGCCATAAGGCACAAGACCTTCGGGAGTAGAATAAGTAATTGAAGCGTTAATCGTGTGCCTATGATCATAATTCAGAGGTACAATGCTTGCGGGGCATGCTGCAGGTTCACCTGTGATCGGGTCAGTGCCCAGATAACTGTAGTAGAGGTTTTCATACGCTTCAAAAGGATCCGATTCAGTGCCTTCAGCAAATTGTAAGGTGTAAGCAAGACGTAAATTAACATCCCTTTGCATCAATTGATATGTTACCTCAACACCCTTGGAGTTCCCATATGCAGCATTGGTATAAATGTAGAAGGACATTGGGATAGCTTTGACCTTACGGGAACCGACCCACTGATAAACATCTTTATAGAAAGCAGTGACGTCAATTGCTGAGAAATCGTTTAGCTGGTTTGCAAGACCAACCTCAAAAGCAATCTGTTTTTCTGCATTCAGGTCAGGGTTTCCAACAAGCTGGTTACCCCTTGACATGATTTCGTCGATATTCATATGAGTAGAAGTGTAGAAGTATTCAAGGGGTGGAGTCTGGAAGAAGTACCCGTAAGCAAAGTGAAGCACCTGCCTCTCGGTAACTGGGTGTGATATGCCCAGCCTAGGAGAAAGCTGATACTTCGGTTTTACATCCTTAGCCATAGTATCTTCTGGAGTAATTGTATAAACATCGTTAGGACCAAGACCGGCTATGCTAATATAATATGTTTGCTTGGGGTCCATATAATCAAACCTGAGTCCAGCATTCACCACTAAACCCTCAAACTCCATCTTATCCTGAACATAGGCTGACGCCTGGTATGGGTTAGTATCGTAAATGTCTAAGAACGGATTTTGATCCCACGGCAACGAATTGTGGTAGAAGTTAATATCATGATACCTAAATTCAAGACCGGCTTTTAATTCATGATACTTATTAGCTTGCCATGTAAGGTCCCATTTACCGCTATAAGTTTGCTCAATTCTTCTATTGATTATACGGTAGTCACCTGTCGAAACAAAATTAACGTGAGACTGATCGCCGACACCCCATGGATTGCCTGGCCCAAAGTTATACATATAGTAACCTGGGATAATTACCTTTTCCGTAGGTGGATCGGGCACATAACCAACAAATCTGTAATCGGAGAACAGTTCATCTATTCTTCTTGAATATAAGTAATCTCTGATGCTCGGAAGATATTTGTCAAACCAGTACGGCTGGTAGTTCGGGTCAAGAATTCCAACCCTTGTTCTCGAATAAAAGTATCCCAAATTCAAGGTGTAGAAGAGATTGTTTCTCAAAATGTGGTTGATGGTAAGCGTTGTTTGGTATCTGCGTGTAAGGTTGACTCTGTTCCTCTCTCCACGATATTTGTACCGTTGGTAAGTACCATAGTGATAAGTTTGGTTCTGCTCTTTAGCAAGATTACCAGCAAGCATTATTTTCAGATTTTCTAAAGGAAGAAAAGAAAGCTTTCCTTGAAGGTAGTAGTTTTGAGCGGCAGAATGAGGCAGAAGGTATGGGCGATCTGTAAAGTACTCTTTCCACTCCTTAGCCATATTGTAATAATCTTTCCAGTACGGCTTCACTGCATAGTTCGGATCGGAAGCTTGTGTTGGATCATACCACCAAACTTTGGCGGTGTCCACAAATGCCCTGAAATCATCGGTACCATTTTCATAGGCATTTAGGATCGGATACCATTCGTCGTCTTCGGGAATGTAGTTATACGACGGTGCGCCATCTCTCCAGAAGGTTTCGCCGGAAACAAAGTACCTTACCTTTTTATTAGTAAAAGGAACTGGTCCACCAAGAGTAACCGTAGTTCTAGTAGAACCATAATCAAGCTTTTCAGGAAGAATTCCATCGGATCTAATAGTAAAGTCACCAGATGTCTTTGTACCTCCTTCTCTTGTGACCACGTTAATTACACCAGAAAGAGCCTGACCATACTCGGCATTAAATCCACCTGTGATAAGTGACATTTCCTGTATTGCAGACGTATTTATATATCCGTAAAACGTACCGTAAACAGGCGAGTTAATTAGCATTCCATCTACGTAGTACGCTACTTCATCATCCCTACCACCTCTTATAACGTTTACCCCGGTTACACCAGCTTGCATCTGAATTGCACTCTGAAAGTTCGTATAAGGCAATTGAGAAATGTTTTCCTGGCTAACTACTCTACGAGTCTCTGTAGCGGTTCTTTCCACAAGTTCCCTTTGAGCAGTAACTACAATCTCTTCTGTCCTAATGGCAGTCGACGTAAGGTAGAAGTTAATATTAGTGGTTAAGTCTGCCTTTACCACTACGTCGGTAACTTCCTGGGGATTGTAGCCAATCATAGAAGCTCTCAGTGTATAAACTCCAGGTTGAATATTAATCAAATAGTAGTAACCATCGAGGTCAGTGGCGGTACCAATTTTGGTACCTACGATCACCACGTTAGCACCGGGCAATGGATCTCCTGTTTCTTGATCGAAGACCCTTCCGGCTATCTTACCCGTTGTACCGGCGTATAATGCTCCACATAACATTATACCTGCCAGCACAACCATCACAGCCCGCTTTTTTAACATAGGGCTACCCTCCTTTTTAGGTTCTTTACTCATAAAAAACTATTGCCTCAAAACAAACC
>Ga0209720_1002470_pt1 | contig 13660 bp, 10 predicted proteins | sample AD_JPNMR3_MetaG_FD_184426 | JGI IMG/M metagenome (GOLD analysis project Ga0209720, IMG submission 184426) | Active sludge microbial communities of municipal wastewater-treating anaerobic digesters from Japan - AD_JPNMR3_MetaG (SPAdes) (version 2) | ecosystem: Engineered > Bioreactor > Anaerobic...
AAGAGAGGCAGAAAGAAGGGAGAGAGAGGCAAAGAAAATAAAAAAACAAAATAAACAACAAAAAGATACTGAATTTGAACAAAAGTTTAAAAAAGATAATAAAGATAAAAAGTTAAATGATGTTACTTCAGATTCTGAGATAATAGAAAATATAATAGAGGAATAAATATGAATAGACAAAAAATAATAACCATAGTTGTTTTTTTTATCTTTTTATTAATTTTAAATAAAAAAATTACTTTTTTTAAAATTATTATACTAAAATCTAAAAAAATGTGCTATCATTATATATAAGGATATAAAGATAATATGATAGTATTGTCGATTATTAGGATAATATGGAAAGGAAAATTTATGAGAAAAATTATATTTTTTTTATTATTTATAACAATTAATATTAGCGCACTAGAAAATAAATTTTTTACAGAACTCTCTTATAAAAAAATAGCAACATTTAATGATGCAATAACATTAATGAGGCTACTTTATAATGAAAATGATAATAATTCTACATTTATTGATAATGTAATATGGGCTGCGAGTAAGAAACTTTTTAGGGTTACATTACCTATAACAGAAGATCAGGTAAATCCATTAATAACAAGAAAAGAATTGTCGTACTGGATATGCGGGGTTTTAAATCTTGCTGGTAATAAAAATAATGAAACAAGGCTTGGTAGATATCAGTCATATAAGTTATGTGTTAATTTAGGGATAATTGATGCTGGAAGAGGAGCTGATGATAATCTTTCTGGATGGGAGTTACTTAATGCTTTTGCCTATCTAGATTATTATGTCAGATATAATAAAATAACTACAAGAGAAGATAAAATTGAAAAATTGGAAGAGGATTATCAATATTTTCCAGAATGGAGAAAAATATTATATAAAGAGTTTGATGAGCAAAGAGAGGCAGAAAGAAGGGAGAGAGAGGCAAAGAAAATAAAAAAACAAAATAAACAACAAAAAGATACTGAATTTGAACAAAAGTTTAAGAAAGATAATAAAGATAAAAAGTTAAATGATGTTACTTCAGATTCTGAGATAATAGAAAATATAATAGAGGAATAAATATGAATAGACAAAAAATAATAACCATAGTTGTTTTTTTTATCTTTTTATTTATAAATATTTATGCTAATGATGAAACTACGGATCAAAAAGATAGCAAAGAGAAAAAGAATATTTTTGATAAAGAGTATGTTCCAGAAGAAAAGTTAAAAGAACCATCGGTTCTATTTAATATGGGTGGGGATATAATATTAAGATCAAGAATAGAATTTGGTCAGAATGGGCAATATTTTGAAACACTGAGTACTGGTGGTTTTAAACCAGTGCCAAATGATAAATGGATTGGCTTGTTTGATACAAAAATATGGAGTAGAATAGTATTTGAAAAAGAGTCATTTTTACATATTGGGATAAAGGGGATTTTTAAATTTACTGATAATTATATAGTGCCAGCCTTTACTTTTGATGAGTTATATCTTACCTGGAGATATCCCATTGGTAAACTTACCTTAGGTAGAACTATTTATAGCCTTAAGGCTGCAACAATATTCTCTGGTCCTCTTGATGGAATAGAGTTATACATTACAGTCCCATATCTTAATTTTAAAACATTTTTAGGTTACGCTGGATTTTTGGGATTATTTCATCCCTATTTTAACCCTTATACAATATCAGAATATGATGTCTCCTTTCAGGAAGAGACAAATCTCTTAACACCAGCGATGATATTTAAAATAGATGCAGAACAGCCGAGAAGAATATTTTTAGCAACTGATTTTGATATAAACTTTTATGGACAACATATAAATCCTTATTTTTTAATGCAGATGGATATATCAAATATACCTGTTAAATATTATAGTAACAATAAGAATCTAATAAATACTTTTCATATAGGTTTAAATACAGAAGGAAGAATTGTCGAAAATTTATATTACAATCTCCATTTTTCTGGCTTATTTGGGTTTAATCAGGATCTAACAACAAATAATATTTACTCAATATTATCCTGTGCGTTTATAGGTAAGTTAAGATATACCATTGTAAAAGGTGGAAATTCTACTTTTATTCTTGGATATGCTCTCGGAAATGGCAATGCCGAATCGAATTTTAACTTCTGGAAAGATAATAATAATATGACAATAAACAAATTTTACTATTACGGGAGGTTTGATGGTGGCTATGTCTTAAATCCAATACTTTCTAATATTCATTCAATCTCTTTTAAATATATGGTAACGCCAGTAAATAAATTTTCGAATAAACTTACACTCTATCTTGGTCTTTATCAGACATTTAAACTTTTTTCAAATGCTCCTATAAGTGATCCTTCTTTTAATAATGATAGTTATTTAGTCGGTTCTGAATTTGATTTTGGATTAATTGTAAATTCAAGGAATTTCTTTACTTTTTTAATGGATTCTGGGATTTTTCTTCCGGAAAATGATATGACAAATTTCATGCCTACTTTTAAATTAGGAGCAAGTATTATATTTTCATTTTAGTTAAATTTATTTTGTAATTATAAAACTATCTATCTCTTTACCGGTAATATCTTCGACTTTTACTCTGATCTGATTGTTGTTTATATTTATAATAGCAAAACCATCCATATCAAAGACCTGTAATTCAGAATTAATATCCTTTTCATCCCCAGTTTTTGATGGCTTGTTACTACCAAAACTCGGTAATGTAATATATATAATGCCATTTATTTTTTTGGTCCTTTCATATACATGATTATGCCCAGAAATAACAAGATCAACTCTATATTTTTCAAAAAGTGGTGCTAATATCTCTCTTGCCATAAGATTGGAATAGTGTCGCGGAACATACGAATAAGGAGAATCATGCATAACCACAATAATCCATTTTGACTTATTATTTTTTAGAGTATTTTCTATGAATTCATACTGTTTACTACCTTTCAAAAAGGAAGTTTGAGTATCAAGAGTTATAATTCTTAAATTTTTATAGAGATATGTATTATAATATCGTTCTAATCCTAAATATCTTTTTATAAGCGGACTTTCCTCTTCATGGTTACCCATAGCAGTAATAAAAGGTATTCCTTTAATATTTGGCACAAAAGGGGTAAAAAATGTTAAATCCCAGCTAAAAGCCTTAAATCCATCATTTACATTATCACCAGCAGATACAATAAAATCTGGATTATAATTAAAAATTTTCTTTGCACCATCCTCTATTACCTTTGGTTTATTCTGACTATCTGAAATAGCAATAAAAGTAATGCCTTCTTTATTATCAGGAGTTTTAAATTTTATCTTTTCTCCATCCTCGCCTAACTTAAAATAATAAGATGTTGCTGGTTTTAAATTTGGGAGAATTGTCTCATATCCATATTCATACTTTATAACTTTTGCCTCTATCTCATCTTTCTCATTACTCCCATAAAATAGTCTATCTTTATTATTATTCCATAATATTTTATAATTTAAAAAATCTTCTGACATAGGGACAAGCAGTGGTTCTCTTAAAAGTGTCTTATCATCAAAAACTCTTCCCCATGAAAAATCTTTAACAATAACCTCTTCATCTCTATATGGAATATATGTAACTACCAAATCATTGTTATTGTTATCCCTTGCCTTACTTCCCCAATTACCTCTTGTTGGCTGAAATTTAAAATTTCTTCCGGTCTTTAGAGTTAAAGTAGCACTCCAGTAACCATTACTATCTTTTTTAAGAGTAGTAGCATAGGGAACCCACTCCTTATGTTCTGGCACCTCATGAGCAAGAAATATTGTATCCTCTTCGTTTGTATCTGGCGGTGGAAAAATTTTAAAAGTAACATTTACCATCTCTTTAGCAGCAACATAAAAGGTAAAGTCAGTTGTTGACTTTTCTTTTTTATTAAGAGAGATTGTTAAAAATACAGTATATTTCCCTTCTTTTAGATTTAATTCTATTTTATCTTGATTATTGCTATTTAGAGGTAAGTTGTTGTTTTCAGAATCCTTAATTTCCCATAAAAAAGAGATTTTTCTATTTTTCGGATATTCACTTATACTACCATCAAGGACAATTGTCTCTGTCTCTCTATAAAATTGCCTTGCCTTTATTTTTGCCTTTAAAGTGGTAGCATCTTTTGCATAAATATTTAAAAGATAAAAAATAAAAATAAGTAGTATAATTTTTCTTTTCATAAATATTTCTTATCCTAAAATATAAATTTTATTGAAACATGCTATCTTCATCTTCTATATCACTCTCTTTTTTTCTTTTTCTTTTAGTTTTAGGTTTTTCTTTTTCTTCTTCTTTTAATACATCATCTTCATTATTAGTAGTTTTTTTCTCATCTGTATATTTTTTGAATTCTTTAAAAAGTGATTCTTTCTGCTCAAATATAAATTTTTTTAATTTCTCAAACTCTTTTTTACCATCTTCAAATGATTGTTCCCATATATTCTTTAAGGTATCAGGATCCATTTCTCCTTTTGCTAACGCATACCTTCTTGCCACAATTCCTATAGAATAAGTACCAGCAAAGGCAACTGATGCATTTATTACCCACCCAAAAAAAGGTATAACATTTGTAATTATTTTAGATACACCTTTTAATAATAATCCAATTCCAGCAGTAGCCCCTATTATTTTAAGAAAATCAGATGGCTCCATATCAAATTTATAAAGATTAAAAATTTTGGTTATCATTGCTATCTGTAAAGGTGTAAGAAGAAAATAATCTGAAAAAGGTATGAATGGAATAAAGCCTATTGCCCCTGCTACCATAGAAAAATTGATTAATGTCTTATTAAATTCAAATTCAATAACTTCATCAAGATTATAAATATTAAAATCAAAACCAGTTTCATCTTCCTTGATATTCAGGATTTTCCCTAATTCAGCAAGGGCCATTAATTGAGACATTGAAATTTTTTCAACCTCAAGAATCTTTTTAGCAAGATTAAAACATTCAATCTTTTGTTCTTTTGTCATCTCATTAGCAATACTGTTTATCTCTTCAATAGAGATTTTTTCATTTAAAAGATTTATTAATTCCTCCTCATTAATATTAAAAATTTCAGCAATATAAGATTTTTGTTTTTCTGATATAATGCCAGTTAAAAGCGGATATAATACGAGTTGTTTTACTTTATCTGTCATAAAAAAGTCCTCCTAATAAATATTTATTCTACCATTATCTGCTGTAACAGTAATATTTTTTACATTAGTATTCTGAAAAATAAATTTAGATACAGATGTCATTACCTCTTTTTCAAATACTCTCTCTAAATTTCTAACTCCAAACTTAGGACTATAACCTATTTCAAGGATATAATCTATAAAGGTGGAGTCAAAATTTATATTAATGCCTCTCTTTTCAAATATTTTTTTAGACTTTTCAATTATCAATTTTATTAAGATATCCCTTGCCACCTCTCTTGTTATAGGATTAAACATTATCACTTCATCTATTTTATTAACAAATTCTGGTGGAAAGATTTCTGTTAGTTTTATGTCAGTCTTTATCTTTTCATTTGCTCCAAATCCTAAATTACCTGATGAGGATGTTATGGCATTACTCGTCATAATTATTGTGACATTTGAAAAGAATATTGTTTTACCTTTTGTATCTGTAATTTTGCCTTCGTCGAATATCTGTAAAAATATCTTTAAGACCTCTGGATGAGCCTTTTCTATCTCATCGAGTAGTAAGACACTTGATGGATTTTCAAGAATTTTAACACTAAAAAAAGATGGTGAATCATAGCCGATATATCCGGGAGGAGCTCCTATCAGTTTAGAAACAGAGTGTGGTTCTGTAAATTCTGCCATATTAAGTGTAATGAGCTTATCCTGTGTGCCAAATAAAAATTCAGCAATTAATTTTGCTAAATATGTCTTTCCAACACCAGTGGATCCAACAAAAAAGAAGACCCCATCAGGTTGTTCTGGTTTTAAATCTAATTTATTCTTTGTCATTCTTATTATATTTGCTATTCTCTCTATTGCCTCATCCTGCCCAAAGATTCTCTCTTTTAAGAATTTTTCCATTTCTAATAGATGCCTGCCTTTATCTTCTTCTGTTTCTAAAAATTTTATGCCAACAAACTCGCCTACGATGTTTTTTATTGTGATATCATCAACCTCTTTTTTACCATCCAGAGCACATCTTGAAAATGTCTTTTCAAGAATATCAATAGCCTTATCTGGAAAGACTCTTGTCTTTATCTCCTCTTTTGAAAGATTGATGATTAACTGTAAATTTTCATCACTAATATCTATCTTATAATGTTCTACCATTTTCTTTTTTAATCTTCGTAGTATCTCAAGAGTTGCCTCTGGTGATAATTCATCAACCATTATTGTATAAAATCTTCTATCAAATGCCGGATCTTTCTGAAAGTATTTTTGATATTCATCGATTGTAGTTGCTCCAATGCATCTTAATTCTCCTCTTGCAAGTGCTGGTTTTAAAATGTTTGCAGCATCAAGAGAACTATCAGTTGTTTCTCCGGCTCCAAGAACAGTATGTATCTCATCTATAAATATAATAAGATTCTCTTTCTCTTTTACTTCGTCTATTATTTTTTGTAATCTCTTTTCAAAATCACCTCTATAAGTTGTGCCTGCCACAATCATTCCCATATTAATTTCTACAATTTCTATGTTTTTAAAAAACTCTGGCACATCCCCATTTGCTATTTTTAAAGCAAGACCTTCGACAACAGCGGTTTTACCAACGCCAGCCTTACCAATTAATAATGGATTATTCTTTTTTATTTTATAGAGAACCTCAAGCATACTTCTTATTTCAGAGTCTCTTCCAATAACCTCAAAAAGTTTACCCTCTCTTGCCATTTTTGTTAAATTTCTACCAAACTTCTCACAATATAATTCTTCTTTTGTCTCTGTCACTTCAATTGATTGAGTATTATTAATATTTGCACTTATTAAATTCACAGCCTCTGGATCAAGAATCTCGGCCTTATCTTTATATGTCTCAGATTTAAGATCTTCTTCTTTTATTGGCTCCATTTTCTTTATTTCTTTGCTATATTTTTTCTCAAGTTCTTTTTTTTCATCTAATGCAACTTGATAGTTTGGATCACTTTCGAGTGCTTTTTGATACATCTCATATGCCTTTCTATATTTTTCCATTTGATAAAAAACAAGTCCAATGTTATATAAGGCATATTTATATTTACTATCTATTTCGAGTGCTCTTGTATAATAATATAGAGCAGAATTATAATCTTCCTGATCATAATAAAGTATTCCAAGATTATTTAATGCTGAAATATAATTTGGATCGCACTTTAAAGATTTTAAGAGATACTCTTTAGCCTTTTTATAATCGTCTCTCTCTTTATAAATAGATGCAAGATTATAATAAGGATACTTATAATTAGGATTAATATTAATGCATTTTGTAAAATATTCTTCTGCTTTGTTATAATTATTCTGATCCATATAGTATAATCCAAGTTCATTAAAGGCCGGATAATAGTCTTTCTTAATGTTTAATGCCTTTTCAAACCATTCTTTAGCCTCATCCATTTCTTTTTTATTCTCTTTAGTATACATTCTTGTCATTGAAAGCCCTATATTATAGTATGCCCAGTAGAAATTACTATCAGCCTCAATTGCCTTTTTATAACATCTTATGGCATTATTATAATCAACTAAATCATAATATAGATTGCCAAGATCATTCCAGCCATTCGCATTTTTATTATTAATATTGAGAGCCTTTTCAAAATAGACAACTGCTTCTTTTATATTATTTCTTGCCTGTTCTATTTTTCCTAATTTTTCATAGCTTAAATAATGATTTGGATTTTTTTTTATTATCTCTTGATATAATTTTGCTGCCTTTTCATAATCATTTTCATAATAATAATTATTTGCCTCTTCATATAATGATTCAATATTATCTGCCATTTTTTTATCCTTGAAAATTAAAAATTCTTTTCAAAATAAGTATACTAAAACAAAGGTATTTTGTCAAAAAAAAATTAAGAAAATAAATTTTTCCATGTGTGATTTTATTTTTAGGCAGATAAAAAGATAAATTTATCCCATGGTTAATTTTTTTGAGAAAAAATTGTAATAATCTTATTTATTTTTTGAATAGAATTTTAAGCAAATTTGGTCAATAATAGGTCTCAAAGCCCACTACCTGATGGCAATCGTTGTAGATTGCCTTGTAGAATGGCGTTGTATTGCCCTCAAAGTGGGACAATTCTTTACTTTTCCACCATTTTTTTATATTCGTTAGTTTTAAGAATAACTTCAATGTTATTATAGAACACTTCTTCTCAAATCCAAGCATCCCCATTTTCTCATATTCTTCAATGAAAACTTCAAGAATTGTCCTAATCAATTTTGCCATGCTGAAAAAATTCAGGTCAGCATGGACTTTCTTTAAAAACCTATAATCTTCTTTTGGCAAATAAAAATGAATAGAGTCATCTGCATCTATTCTTTCGTAAAAATTTCCATTTTCATGTCCGAAACAGTATCTTTTTTTGATCCTATCAAAGAACTTTTGCAATACATAGCAGATCAATTTTGATAGAGAAATATTCTCTTTTTTTGCTATGTCTGCAATCTTTTTTTTCATAGTAGAAGTAACTACAAAATGTAGTTCATGATCTTTTTTGTAATTTAATTTTGTATTCATAATAAATCCTCCATAAAAAATATTTCTATTATATTAATCACAAAATTTTTGAAAAAATCCTTTACAAAATTTAAGAAAAAAATTAAAAGAATTTTGTCTAAAAATAAAATCACACTCAATTTTTTAAAATAGTGACAAACTGAAAAAAATTTTGTATAAAAAAACAAGAGATAATTGAATGAAAAGAGTAATTATATTTATACTAATACTTTTAATATTTAACTCCTGCGATAAAAAAAATATTATTAATGAATTAGATAAAAGTTATTTTAATTATAGTAAAGATTTTACTGAGAAATTAAATAGATTATCAGTATTAAATAAATTATTAGATCATAATAAAGAGATAATTCTTATAAAAACAGATCTTTTTTATATAACCAATCAATATGTTTTGCCATTTTTTTATTTTGAATTTGAGGAATACATTAGAGATCTCTCAGATGATTTGGTTTTTCCTTTATCAAAAGAAGAGATAGATGACTATTTTTTATATGTAGCAGAGTCAAGAGCAATTAATCAACTTATGCTTATTGAGGCTAAAAGTTATGGGATTGATGTTACTGAAGGTGATGTGACTGAAGAAATTAATTCTTTTTTAATAGAAGAAATGGAAGGCGATATAGAGGGTTTTAAAAATAGAATAAATAGCACAATGTTTAGCTATGATTTTTTTGAAAAAGAGAGAAAAGAGTCTCTTATAATTGAGAAATACAAGAAGGAGATTATTTTTAAAGATATAGAGCCAACTGATCATGAACTTTTTGAATACTATAATAATAATCCTTCATTGTCTACAGTAAGAGAGAGAGCTATAGTAAGACATATTTTAATCTTAACACAAAATCTTAATGAATCTCAGAAGAGAAAAAAGTATGAACTTATTAAAAATATTAGAGATATGGCTATTAAGGGGGCAGATTTTTCAGAACTTGCAAAAAAGTATTCACAGGATGAGACAACTAATAAGTCTGGCGGTAGGGTAGGGGAGTATATTGAGAGAGGTCAGACTTTTAAGGAGTTTGAAGATGCTGCTTTTAATACGATTGATGGTGGAATAAGTGATATAATAGAGACAGAATATGGATATCATATTTTAAAAGTGGATAAAATAGAAAAAGAAAAGAGATTAACATTTGAAGAGGTTAAGGATAAAATTTACGAAATTGTTAAAATGGATAAAGAGATGCTTGCCTTTGAACAGGGAAAAGAGAGATTAAAAAAGAAATATCATTTTAAGATGGTGTTTTAAATATATATTTAATATATTAAGATAAAACGTTAATTATAAAAAATATATAATACGACAATTGTCGCACTTTTTGAATATTAGCCTAAATAAGATCGGTTAAAATACTTTATTTCAATTAACAGGCTTTTTAAAATATATTAATTAAATGCCATTTTTTAAAAAATAAAATTTTTTTGACAAAAAGAGAAAATTTAAGTATATATCTATTTCAAAAAACTTTTGCAAGATAAGTGAAATAGTGAAATATATAGGGTGAAACCTTAAGGAAGGAAGAATAATGGGATTAAAAATATATAATTCATTAACAAGAGAAAAAGAGGAATTCAAGCCACTTGACCCACCATTTGTAAAAATGTATGTTTGTGGGCCAACTGTTTATGGGCATTCACATTTGGGACATGCAAGAAGTTATGTAACATTTGATATTCTTTATCGTTATCTTAGTTTTAAAGGATTTAAAGTAAAATATGTTCAGAATATTACAGATGTTGGACATCTTGTTGGTGATAGGGATACTGGTGAAGATAAAATAGCAAAACAGGCTAAAAAAGAGCAGCTTGATCCTTATGAAATTGCATATAAGTATGAGGTTTCATATTTTGAAGATATGGATAGGCTGAATATTTTAAGGCCAAATATAAGTTGCAGGGCAACAGGTCATATTATTGATATGATTGAGCATATCGAGAAACTTATAAATAAGGGATATGCTTATGTGACACAAGAAGGAAATGTCTATTTCGATGTAAGAAAATTTAAAGATTATGGCAAACTTTCAAATAGAAAAGTAGAGGAGTATCAGGAGGGGGATAGAATAGAAATAGCAAAAGATAAAAAGAATCCTTATGATTTTGCCTTGTGGAAAAAAGCATCTCCTGAACATATTATGCAATGGAATTCTCCATGGGGAAGAGGATATCCGGGTTGGCATATTGAATGCTCTGTAATGTCTTCAAAATATCTTGGGGAAACACTAGATATTCATGGCGGTGGGCTTGAGAATATGTTTCCTCATCATGAATGTGAAATAGCTCAATCAGAAGCATTGACAGGTAAACCTTTTGTAAGATATTTTGTTCATCATAATATGCTTACTGTAAATGGGACAAAGATGGGCAAATCTCTTGGCAATTTTATAATTTTAAAAGATCTATTTAAAAAAGTAGAGCCAATGGTTTTAAGATTTTATATTTTACAGGGACATTATAGAAGTCCTCTTGACTTTACAGATCAGGCAATGGATGCAGCAAAAAATGGTTATCAGAGAATGAAAAATTCTATTTTCTCTTTACAAAAATATCTTACTTCTTTAAATATAGATAGTTATAATAATGGTTATCTTGAATCAAAATATTCTGATGTTAATAATATCGCTAAAAATTTTTTTGAAGCCCTTGATGATGATTTAAATACTGCTGTTTCTATTTCAGAAATATTTGAAATGTTAAAAATATCAAACATAGAGTTAGCAAGTAATAAGCCAGATATAGAAAAATTGATATTAATAAATTCTTTTATAAAAGATGGATTTGAGAAAATATTGGGTTTTAGAGATGTCCTTGTTGATGAGTGCGACAATTCTCAGAATATTGAGGACAAACTAATTGAGTTAATAATAAACCTTAGAGCAGAGTTTAAGAAAAATAAAAATTTTGAGATGTCTGATAAAATAAGAGATAACTTAAAAGAATTAGGGATAACATTAAAAGATGGTAAAGATGGAACAACCTGGATAAGATAAAAATGTAATTTTTAAAAGGGAATGTATGAAAAACTTTAAAAAAAGTATATTAATTATTATATTTCTTATTTTTTTATCTCAATTTACTTTTTCAGATGAGAAAAAAAAATTTTTTGGCTGGAATACGACTGTAAATATTCTTATTAATATGGGGATATCTTACAATTTTAAAATCTCCACAGATTATAATAATCAGGCTCAACTCTTTTCATTGGATATACCTTTTAGTGTTGGAGTTGATACAAGATTTATAGAATGGTTTTCATTATATGGATTACTTGAGTTTAGCTATTCATTAAATTCATACAAGATACCATTTTTGAATAAAGAAAATTTATATTATATCCATAGTATGTATATAAGGCTTCCTTTTATTGTAAGATTTTATCCACTAGTTTATAAGAGTGATGACTATGCTAATTTTTATCTTAGTGCAGGTCTTATATTACATTTTTGGCCTTTAAATTATTACTGGATTCAGAGGGAAAGCAGTAATTTTATTGGAAATTCATATTTTGATAATAATCAATTTATGCCCCCTGTTAATTCATATAGCATAGTAAATACAGGTATAAGACTCTCTATTGGTAACCAATTCAACATGTCAAAAAGGGGATTGTTTGGGCTTGAATTATACTTTTTATATCTATTTCTTCCTTATGTGAATGGCTATTATTTTAATAATAATTATAATATTGGCGGTCCTATTATTCTGGAATTTACAGCATCAGTGGGAATAATAATTACATTTGGTATCAGGGTAAAAGGGGAAGAATAAAAAAAATTAGAAGTTATAAGGCAGTAGAATGTTATTTCCTACAATTGAATTTGGGATATTTTTTATAATAGTCTGGGTTGTCAGTTTTCTATTAAGAAATAATCTTTATGGGAAAAAAATATTTCTTACAATAGCAAGTTATTTTTTTTATGGATACTGGGATTTTAGATTCTGTTTTTTATTGTTTTTCTCCTCTACAATTAATTATATTGCTGGCTTATTAATAGAAAAATTAGAAAAAGAAAGAGTAAAAAAGAGTGTTCTAATCTTTTCGATAGTGATAAATTTAGGAATACTTGGCTTTTTTAAATACTATAATTTCTTTATTTCATCTTTTAATAATCTTATTTTTAAGTTAGGATTTACTAATGGTTTACCGGTTTTAAACATTATTTTACCAGTAGGGATATCTTTCTTTACATTTCAGGCATTGAGTTATGTAATAGATGTTTATAGAAAAGAGATAAAAGCATCAGAATCTTTAATAGACATATTATTATATATCTCTTTTTTCCCACAACTTGTTGCAGGTCCAATTGTAAGGGCAAAGGATTTTTTACCACAATTGTCGCAACATACTCCTACCAGTATTAAATATGATAGAGCCTTTATATTGATAACCACGGGTCTATTTAAAAAAATGATTGTTGCAAACTATTTAGGATCTCTACTTGTAGATAAGGTATTTGATAATCCAGCAGAATATGCCTCTATTGAATTACTTTTTGCTGTTTATGGTTATGCTATTCAGATATACTGTGATTTTTCTGCTTATAGCGACATTGCGATTGGTATTGCATATCTATTGGGATATGAGTTTCCTAAAAATTTTAATCACCCTTACAGAGCAGAAAGTTTACAGGATTTCTGGAGAAGATGGCACATATCACTCTCAAATTGGCTTAAAGACTATCTATACATACCTCTCGGCGGTTCAAGAAATGGTAAATTAAATACATATAAAAACCTACTGATCACAATGCTTTTAGGTGGTTTATGGCATGGGGCTAACTGGACATTTATTATATGGGGTGTTTTACACGGTGGATTTTTAGCAATTGAGAGATTTTTTAAAGAGAAGTTTTTTAATGATGTATATCATAAAAAAACTCTTATTGTAAGAATATTTCAGATAGCAGGAATATTTCATTTTGTATGTTTTTGCTGGATATTTTTTAGATCAAACTCTTTAGAAAATGTTTTCTCTTATTTAAAAGGATTTTTGAA
>Ga0209720_1002499_pt1 | contig 13576 bp, 18 predicted proteins | sample AD_JPNMR3_MetaG_FD_184426 | JGI IMG/M metagenome (GOLD analysis project Ga0209720, IMG submission 184426) | Active sludge microbial communities of municipal wastewater-treating anaerobic digesters from Japan - AD_JPNMR3_MetaG (SPAdes) (version 2) | ecosystem: Engineered > Bioreactor > Anaerobic...
AAACATACAGGATTACTGCAAAGCCGGAAGTATTGAGGATTTGTGTAACGGATGTAAGAAATATGAGTATATTAAGCCGTTAACCAAGGATGAGATAAGAGAGATATACTATAAAGATAAACCGCGCGAAGTTATGGTTGTAACTACAACAGGCTGGCATTTTAAGGAAATATGAAATAAATAAAAAAATGGCACATCCCAAATAATCCCCCAAATATGAATTTGAAGAAGAAATCTAATTTGTAAGTTTGCGGCACTGCACCTTGAAAAGTGAATACAGACCAGTAAAAGACATGGAACAACCCCCATGTTGTAATAACCTGGTTGAATAAGCTTTATGAAAGGGGGTGATATCAAGTGGCAGGTTATAAGCAAGTTACAAATAAAGATGTTGAAATTTTCTTGAAACTTTATAAGAAGTACCTTCTATTGAAAGTTAAGGAAATGGAAGAAATTTTGAAAACATTACCCACTAATGTAATTGAAAGATGCTTCAATAGTGCTGAATTCTATGACAAAGGATTTGACACTTCAAAAATTGATGAGATTGAATTTGGATTTGGCGGTCTGCATGATATAAAATAACAGGAGGTTGATAAAATGAAAACATATTTTATTAATAAAACTGAAATGACAGAACAGGAAATTAAAGATAGATATTATTCTATTTTTAATAATTGTATTGAAGATGAAGAAAAAGCACAAGACATATATTCATGGGCAAAGTTAAACGGTATTAAAGGCATGATTAAAGCAATAAGGTATTTCTACAAAACAGGTGATGAAGACTTTTATTCTATGATTCAAAATGTATAGGTTATTCCAAAATTGTTGATGTTTCAAATGCATTGTATATATGTAAGCAACTTGATAGTGAAGGCAAGCTTGATGAAACCATGAAAAGATATGGCTTCAAAGTGAAAAGAAATAAAATTGGTGTACTTGGATAAGAAAGGAAGTGATTATGAATGAAGGATGTTGTATTTGATTATTCCAAAGTAAGGGGAAAAATCAAAGAAGTATTTGGAACACAGTCTGCATTTGCATCTGCAATGGAAATGTCACCTGTTTCCTTATCTGAAAAGCTGAACAACAAGGTGCAATTTGGTCAAAAGGAAATTGACAAGGCATGTGTTCTACTTCAAATTGCCAAAGAAGAAATCCCCATATATTTTTTTACACCAAGAACTTGCGTTGAACAAGATTGCAGAAGCACTTGAACCCGTAGGAGTTGATATGTTAAAGAGGTTAGGAGTTGGTAAAAGTGAAAGTAGAAATAATTGATGAGTTCGAAGTGGAAATGCTTTACGATGAAATAGAGAAAGCAGAAACAATCGAGGACTTAAAAGATGTATTGTTGTCTATTGTAAGAAAACTAAGAGGCTATTAAATCATACATTAAAAGAAAACAATCCTAAATTGTTTGAAAAATTAATAGAAGAATTATTTTAAAAGGGGGTTTATATGAAAGTCAAAGATATAAAAACATACGAAGAGTGGAAAACAAACAATACAGACCCATACGGTTCAATAGTGTTTAGATATGCTGAACGATGGGCTGACATGATGGAAGAAAGAATTGCAAATGGAGAGAAGATAGAGAATATTGCAGAAACACTTTCATTCAAAGCAAATGAAGAATGCATTACAGGATTCATGTATGGTTGTGCAGTTAGTATTCTTTCACAATGTTGGGAATATGGTGAACAATTAAGAAAATGGCACAACAAGAAATATAACTATAGTGGTGATGGCGTTGTGAATCCTGCTGTTTTAAAAATAAGCCAATAAAAAGTTTTCCTATCACATTTCACGATTGCAGGTGATACTTATGCAATTATATGAACACCAAAAGCAAGCACTGGAACAAACCAAAGGCTTCAACAAGGTTGCATATTACTTGGACATGGGTCTTGGTAAAACATTTGTTGGTTCGGAAAAGATGGTTCAACTTGGTACAGATACCGGCGTCGTGGTCTGTCAGAAATCAAAGATAAATGACTGGATGAAACACTTCAAAGACCACTATCCAAGAATTCAAATTTATAACCTGACCGATAAAAAGCAACTGGATGATTTCATTTCACATGATACAGCATGGGCAGGTTATCTTGGTGCAATAATGACAATCGGCATCATCAATTATGATTTAGTATTCAGAAGGTCAGAACTTCTTCAATTAGAGCATTTCACCTTGATGCTTGATGAATCATCACAAATACAAAATGACACAGCAAAGCGAACAAAATTCATCCTGAAAATGAAGCCTGACAATGTGATTCTTCTTTCAGGAACACCGACATCAGGTAAATATGAAAACCTGTGGTCACAAATGCACTTGCTTGGATGGGAAATCAGCAAGGAACTATACAACAGACAATATGTGAATTGGGTCAAGGTTGAACAGGATGGGTTCATTCACTTTGTGATTGACAAGAAAGAACCATACAAAAATGTTGACCGCTTAAAGAAAAAGATGCGTGACCATGGTTCTGTGTTCATGAAAACAGAAGAATGTTTTGACCTTCCTGAACAGATATTCATTCCAATTACAGTTCCAAAAACGAAAGAATATAACACATTCAGAAAAAAAGGACTTGTAACTATTGAAGGAACTGAACTGGTTGGTGATAGTACCCTAACAAAGCGGTTGTATTCCAGGATGCTTTGCGGACATTACAACAAGGACAAGCTTCAAGCCTTCAAAGACCTGGCATCAAGTACCAAAGACAGATTGATTGTGTTCTATAACTTCAATGCAGAACTGGATGCACTTCAACGGATAGCAGCGGAACTTGAAAGACCAGTATCACAGGTAAATGGTCATGTCAAAGACCTGACTGCTTATGAAAACGAAGAAGATTCAATCACCTTGGTGCAATATCAAGCAGGTGCAATGGGATTGAATCTTCAAAAGGCAAACAAGGTTGTGTTCTTCACACTTACTGATAAAAGTGAACTTTTTGAACAGGCAAAAAAGAGGGTTCACAGAATCGGACAAAACAAGACTTGCTTCTATTACCTGATGATGTGCAAAGACAGTGTTGAAGAAGTCATCCTTGAAACTTTGAATCAAAGAAAGGATTTTACAGATGAATTATTCAATGCGTGTGACAAATAGAAGAAAAAATCAAATAGTGTTCAGAAGGATTCTCATATCATGGGTCATTGTCCTTCTGATAGGTGTAATAATTGGTTTTCTGATTGGTCTTGCATTTAAGGCAGGTGCTTCTGATAAAGAAGTATTTGCTGAAACAAGCATTCCATTGATTACACCAACACCTTCACCCACTTCTATCACAAGCACACCTGTTCAAAAGACCATTGAACCAACACCAAAAACTGAACTTGTCAGCCTGGGTGTATTCAGAATTACAGCTTATTGTCATTGTGAAAAGTGTTGTGGAAACTGGGCAAAGAACAGACCAACTGATGAAGATGGAAGTTTGCTTGTGTACACAGCATCAGGCGAACTTGCAGTTGAAGGTGTGACCATAGCAGCAGATACAAGCATATTGCCCTTTGGAACGGAAGTCATCATTGATGGCAACAAGTACATAGTTCAAGACAGGGGCAGAGTTATCAAAAACAACCGAATTGATGTGTATTTTGAAAATCATCAGGATGCATTGGAATTCGGTGTTCAATACAAAGAAGTATTTATTGAAAGGATGGTTGAAAATGATTAAGTGTAACAATGAATGCCCATTGGGAAAATTTAATGGATGCTGTCATTCATGCCCTGATATTGAAACCTGCAAAGATGTCTGTGAAAGCAATCCTGAAACATGTGGTGAAGCAACGTTTGATGAAGAAACAGGTCTTGTAGCTTTTAAGGAACAACAGCTTTCAGTGCTTAAACAGATTGCTGATATTGCAACAGCCAAAAAGAAGCTTGAAGAACAGGAAAAGGAACTGAAAGACAAGCTGAAAGAAGCAATGGAAAAGTACGGTATCAAGAAATTTGACAGTGACATCTTGAAAATCACCTACATAGCAGAAACCACTGCAACAAGTATTGACAGTGCGAAGCTGAAAAAGAAGTACCCTGCTATTGCAGAAGAATGTTCAAAGACTTCTAAAAAATCAGCTTACATCAAAGTTGAAATCAAGGATGAAACCTAAAGAAATCACATGCAAGGATTGCAGAAAATGGCGGTACTGCGTGGAAAGTTCCAGGGGATATCCTTGCATCAAGTTTGAAAGGTGTACATCAAAATGAACATAAAGCATGGGATGTGTCACACAAGGCTATACCGAATATGGAAAAACATGAAAACAAGGTGTAACAACCCAAATGCAACATGAATATAAATGAAAAAATAAATTTTTGAAAGGATGTGTTGCAAGTGGGCAGTGAAAAACGGTTTGAAACCAAAGTCAAAAGATGGCTTGAATCAGAAGGTATTTATTCGGCAGGAACACCACAAGACAAGAAAAAAGTTCCTGAATGCGGTTGGTACTTAAAAACATGGGGCGGTGGTTATCAGAAAAGCGGTATTCCTGACCTGCTGCTTTGTGTGAATGGAATCTTCATCAGTGCCGAATTGAAAGGCGATACAGGAACACCATCCGATTTACAGATTAAAAATACAGCAGCAATAAATAGTTCAAATGGAATTGGTGTTGTGCTGTATCCAAAAGGATTTGAAGAATTCCAAAACATAGTGAAAGGGGTGAAAAGATGCAATGTTCACACAGCAGAATTGAATGCTTTGAAAAATGCCCATTTAAGTACAAGCTGCGTTATTGTGACCGAATATTAACCTTACCACCTGATAATGCCGACAACCCACTGATTGTTGGTACAGCGTTACATACAGGATTGGAAAAAGGGGTTGCAAAGGCACTGGATGAATACTTCATGTCATATCCAGTGATTACAGATGACCACATCAACGAAGCAATAAAGCTTGAAAACTTAATACCAAGGGCAGCAAAGCTGATTCCTAAAGGAAAATTTGAAGTTAAGATTTCAACGGAAGATTTCATTGGATACATTGACCTTCTTGCACCAGTGACAATGTTCCATGATTCGGAAGTTCCAAATCAATATGACATCTATGACTTCAAATATTCCAACAACATCAGCACTTACAAACAGTCAGACCAGTTGCATGTTTACAAATATTTCTTTGAAAAATGCAACCCTGGCAAATACATCAGGAATCTTTACTTCTTATTTATTCCAAAGGTCAACATCAAAAAGAAAAAAACAGAAGATTTGACAGAGTTCAGAAGAAGGATTCTTGATGAACTAAAAGCGGTTGAACCTGAATTGGTTCAAATCGAATATGACCCAAACAAGGTCATTAACTTCTTGCTGAACACAAAACACAGCCTTGAAGCAACAGAGTTCAATAAGAATGAAAGTTACTTATGTAACTATTGTGAATATCAAGACTATTGTCAGAAAGGACGGGATTATATGTTATTACCCAAGAATGAAAGAAGAAACATTCAGAAGATTGAAAAGAAAGTTATTTGGATTTATGGTGCACCTTTCAGCGGTAAAACCACATTTGCAAACAAGTTCCCTGACCCATTGATGCTGAACACTGATGGAAACATCAAGTTTGTTGATGCACCTTACATTGCAATCAAGGACAAGGTTGAACCCAATGGTAGAATGTCACCAAAAAGAACCTTTGCCTGGGATGTGTTCAAGGAAGTCATTGAAGAACTGGAAAAGAAAGAAAATGATTTCAAGACCATCATTGTTGACCTGCTTGAAGATTGTTATGAACATTGCAGACTTTATATGTATGACCAAATGGGTATTACCCATGAATCAGATGACAGCTTCAGGGCATGGGATAAAGTTCAGACTGAATTTCTGTCAACTTTAAAAAGACTGATGAACCTGGACTATGAAAACATCATTTTGATTTCCCATGAAGATACATCCAAGGATATTACCAAAAAAGGCGGTGACAAAATCACTGCAATCAAGCCGAATCTGCGTGAAAAGGTTGCAAACAAAGTTGCAGGTATGGTTGATATCGTGGCAAGGGTCATTGCTGATGATAATGTCAGAACCCTTTCTTTCAAGACCAATGAAGTAATCTTTGGCGGTGGCAGATTGGTTGTCAGCACAAATGAAATTCCGCTTGATTATGAAGCTTTCCTGGAAGTCTATGATGAAGCAAACAAAAATGCAGTTGCAGTAATGCATGGTGAAGAACCTATTGCATCCACTTCTACTTCTAAGGAAAAGACATCTGAATCTGAACCCGAAGTACCAAAAGAAGAAACCAATGAAACTGATGTCAAAGAAGAACCTGCTACTTCTGAACCCGAAAAAGCGGATGAACCCAAAGAAGAACCAAAGGAAGAACAGAAGCCTGTTACAAGAACCAGGAAAAGAAGGGATGAATAAATTGAAAATTTCAATGGGTTTTGATTCATTCAAAGCAATCATGAAAGCTTGCAAACCTTTTATAAGCAAAGATAATGCAAGACCTATACTTCAAACAATTAAACTCAATTGTTCAGATGGATATTGCATTGCAAGTGCATGCGATGGATTTAAGCTGATAAATTTTAAAGTTCCTTGCAGTGCAGATAATGGGGTCTTGTGCATTCCGATTATTAAAACACCAACAAAAGGAACGCAAGTAATCATTACAGACAATGAAAAGGAAATCACTTTTGATTTTATCACAGAAAAGCAAGTTGTTAGGAAAATCGAAGGTGAAGCTTTCAAAACAGAAGGTTTCATAACTAATGATGAACCGACGATAAGAATCGGCTTCAATCCAAAGCTGTTAAAAGATGCTTTGGATGGATTCACTGATGAAAAAATTGTCAAAATTGATGTAATTGATGAAAGAAAAGGTTTCATTTTAAGAGGAACAAACAAGGAAGCATTGGTTCTTCCTGTTTATTTAAGAAAATAACAAGAAAGGTTAAGGTGATTTATTATGGCACAAAACATTTGGGAAAAGTTTGATAAGCAATACAACACAGAGGAATTGGCAAGAGAAGTTCAGGAACAGGCACAGAATGGCGGTAACTTTACCCCTGTTCCCTATGGCAGCTATGAAGTATCAGTGACCAAGATGGAACTGACTGAATCCAAAGCACATGACCCCATGGTTACAATTTGGTTCAAAGTTCTGAACGGTGAACATAAAGGCAGCTTGATTTTCTACAACCAGGTAATCACACAAGCTTTCTGCATCCACAAGGTCAATGAATTGCTGCGTTCCATGGATACAGGTCTTGACATTGAATTCAAGTCATACAGGCAGTATGCACAGCTTCTGATGGATGTTCATGAAGCAATTGATGGGAAGCTTGAATTCGGTCTTGAATACGGTGAAGGCAAGAAAGGCTTTGCAACCTTTGAAATCACTGATGTGTTTGAAGTTGAATAATTAAGCAAGGGTGTGTGGGTGCTTAAATTTTTATAAGCACCCACTGCCCCACACTTCCCCATTATTAGTATGACCAAGATTTAATAAACCTATACAGAAAGGATGTGAAGAAATGCTGTTTTATGACTTTGAAGTGTTCAGTCATGATTGGTTAGTGGTTATTTTGGATGTCACAAACAAGAAAGAACATGTAATCATCAATGACCCTGATGCACTTGAAAGGATATACAAAGAAAACATGCATGACATTTGGGTTGGCTTCAACTCAAGGCATTATGACCAATACATCCTGAAAGGTATCCTTTGCGGATTTGACCCGAAGAAAATCAGCGATTACATCATTGTAAAAGGGAATCCTGGTTGGAAGTTTTCTTCCTTACTGAACAAAGTTCCACTGATAAATTATGATGTGATGCTTGGTACAGATAGAGGTCTGAAATCTTTTGAAGGGTTCATGGGTAACAACATCAAGGAAAGTTCAGTTCCTTTTGATATAGATAGAAAACTGACACAGGAAGAACTTGATGAAACAGTTAAGTATTGCAGACATGATGTAGAACAGACCATTGAAGTGTTCTTGAAAAGAAGCGAAGAATTTGATGCTACCAGGGAACTTATAAAAATATTCAATCTTCCCATTACTTCATACAGCAAGACCAAAGCACAACTTGTGTGTGAAATATGCGGTGGTATGGGCAAAAAGTTTGATGACAATGAATTTGACTTCCCAATTGTTCCATGTGTACAAGAACATTTGAAAAAATACAGATATGTGCTTGACTGGTACAAGAACCCTGAAAATCATGATTACAGCAAAAGCCTTAAAACAATGGTTGCAGGTGTTCCCCATACCTTTGCCTGGGGTGGTATCCATGGGGCAAAAAAACAGAATACTGAATCAGGTGTGCTGCTCAACATGGATGTTACCGCTTACTACCCTTCTATTCAGATTCAATATAAATTCGGTTACAGAAACATGTCAAAGCCTGAAAACTTTGAATTGATTCACAGGGAAAACTTGCGATACAAAGCAGAAGGAAACAAAAAAGCAAGGTTACCTTTTAAGATTGCAGATAACAGCATGAGTGGTCAGCTTAAAGATAAGAACAGCAAATTGTATGACCCTATGATGAACAATGCTGTTTGCGTGAATGGTCAGCTTATGCTGCTGCTTTTAATTGAAATGATTGAACCACATGCACAGCTTGTTCAAAGCAATACAGATGGTCTTTTGGTGAAGCTGAAAACTATTGATGACTTTGACCTGATGGATGACATTGTTTATGAATGGGAATGCCTGACTGGAATGAAGATGGAATTTGAACTATTCAACAAGGTGTTCCAAAAGGATGTGAACAATTACATCTTAATTGGTGATGATGGAAAAATCAAGTCCAAAGGTGGTTATGTAAAAAAGCTTTCTGACCTGGACTATGACCTTCCAATTGTCAATAAAGCACTTATCAATTACATGGTACATGGGATATCGGTTGAAGATACAATCCTTACATGTGATGACCTGAAAGAATTTCAGATGGTAACAAAGATTTCAAACAAATATAAGCACATAGTACATGGAAACAGGATATTGAAAGAAAAATGCATCAGGGTATTTGCATCCAAAGCACCTTCTGATGCAGGTGTGTTCAAAGTCAGCATTCGGACTGGAAATCCTGAAAAGATATCAAATTCACCTGAACACTGCTTCATTTTCAATGATGCGGTCAATGGACTGAAAGTTCCTGAAAAGCTTGACAAGCAATGGTATATCAAGTTTGCAAAGAAAAGGCTTGCTGATTTTGGGGTGGTGTGATGAAAAACGATTATATACAGAAAGGAAGTGATGAATCTTGTTTTTCAAAGGCTATGTGGAAACCAAAGATAAGAAATGCATTGAAAAATTCAAAAACAGAACAGACTTCAAAACATATAGGCAGGTTAAGTCACTTCCCGAATTTGCAGGCATATTGGCAACTGACATCATTTTAATTGATATTGATGACTTTGAACAAAGTGAAAAACTGTTCAATATAGTCAAAGACCTTCAATTGAAATGCAGAGTGTACCAAACATCAAGGGGTAAGCACTTCCTGTTTAAGAATACAACCGTTGAAACATGCCGAACAAAAGCAAGCCTTGCAATCGGTCTAACTGCTGACATCAAGCTTGGTAAAAGGAATTCATATTCCATATTGAAATTTAATGGTAAAGAAAGAACGATTCTTTATGACAATGCTGACAATGAAGAACCGCAAGACCTTCCAAAATGGCTGCTTCCAGTAAAGACAACAATGGAATTCTTGAACCTTGAACCAGGTGACGGAAGAAACCAGTCCTTGTTTAATTATATATTGACCTTGCAAAGCAATGATTTCAGTGTGGAAGAATCCAGGGAATGCATCAGGTTTATAAACAAGTATATCTTGAAAGTTCCACTGTCAGATGATGAACTGGAAGTGATTCTGCGTGATGATGCTTTTAAGAAACCAGTGTTCTTCAAAGGTACAACATTCCTGTTTGACAAGTTTGCAACCTACATAAAGAACAGCAACCACATTATAAGGATAAACAATCAGCTTCACTTGTACAGGGATGGAATTTATATCAGTGGACAGGCAGAAATTGAAGCAGAAATGATTAAACACATTCCACAGTTGAACAGGTCAAAGAGAACCGAAGTGCTTTCATACCTGGACATTATGATTCGTGAAAACACCCTTGCTTCCCCTGCTCACATGATTGCTTTCAGAAATGGCATCCTGAACATTAAAGATGACAGCTTCATTCCTTTTTCACCTGACATTGTGATTACAAACAGGATTGAATGGGATTACAACCCCCATGCTTATTGCGAACTTACAGACAAAACCCTTGACAAAATTGCTTGCAATGACCCGAATATCAGGGCATTACTTGAAGAAGCAGCAGGGTTCTGTATGTTCAGAAGAAATGAACTTGGCAAAGCATTCATTTTGACTGGTACAGGAAGCAACGGAAAATCAACTTATCTGAACATGTTGAAGCACATGCTTGGAAAGCACAATGTTTCATCCTTGGACTTGAAAAAGCTTGGTGACAGATTCAGCACAGTAATGCTATTCGGTAAGCTTGCCAATATAGGTGATGACATATCAGATGAATTCATCATGGATGCTTCAATATTCAAGAAGATAGTCACTGGTGAAACCATTGACGCTGAACAAAAAGGTCAACCCAAATTTGAATTTGAACCTTATGTGAAGCTATTCTTTTCTGCAAACAACATTCCAAGGATGGGTAAAGGCAGGGATTCTGCTGCAATATTAAGGCGATTGGTCATTATTCCTTTTGATGCAAAGTTCAGTTCAGATGACCCTGATTATAACCCACATATTGGTGATGCTTTGCGGTCACAGGAATCAATGGAATATCTGATTCAACTTGGTCTGAAAGGTCTGAAAAGAATACTTGAAACCAAGAAGTTCAGCGAATCTGAAAAAGTTCAAAAAGAACTTGAAGAATATGAAGAAAGTAACAACCCTGTTCTTGGATTCATCAAAGAAATTGAATTAAGTGATGACTTCAAGATTGAGAATGAACCGACAAGTGAAGTTTACAAGCGATATCAGGAATATTGCCTTGCAAACAACTTGCAACCTATGTCAAATATAGAATTTTCAAAGCAAATCAACAGAATTTTGAACATGCAAGTTACCATTAAAAGGGTTGGAAACAAGACATACAGGGTCTTTGTTCCAAAGCAATGAAAGGATGGTGAACAGTAATGTCAGAAGATAGATGTTTAATGTGCGGTGAATATGTACCCAAAGGAAGGCAAGTTTGCATCAATTGTGAAAGACTTCCAACCATCAAGGACAGTGGTAACAGAAGACAATTTCCTACTGGTGCAGTCAGGGATATTCAGGAAGGTAAAGGCAGATGTGACCTTCTTCCCCTGGGTGTAGTTGCTGAACTTATAGGGTCAAAGGAACTAATGCGAATACATGAGTTCAAAAGCACTGGTGATATCACCTATTTGTATAATGCCCTGAAAGAGTTTTCAAGAATATATAAGCATGACAGCAAAGGAAAGAAGCTTGCTGATATGCTGCTTGAAGTATCAGTTCACTTTGAAGCAGGTGCAAAGAAATATGGTGATAACAACTGGCGAAAAGGTATTCCCGCACACTGCTATATTGATTCAGCAGTTAGGCATTATTTGAAATGGTACAGGGGTGACAGGGATGAACCCCATGACAGAGCATTTGCCTGGAATTTACTTTGTTGCATATGGACCTGTGAAAATAAACCCGAATTGAACGAATTCAGAAAGGATGGTCAGAAATGAAGATAATCAATGCAGGATACAAAATCATCACACCAATTGACGGTGCAGCTATACTGAAAAGAATTGAACAGTGTGGCAGGGTCTGCTATAAGTCAGAAAATAAAATCACAGAAGAATCCGCTGCAAAGTTTGTTGCAGGTCTTATCAAAAGAGGGCATGAAGCAATGCTTGAACATTGTTCCTTCACAGTGAAGTTTATTGTTGACAGGGGCATCAGTCATGAACTAGTCAGACATAGGATTGCATCCTTTGCACAGGAATCAACCAGATACTGCAATTATAGCAAAGAAGGCTTTGGTGGTGAAATCACAGTCATCAAACCCTGTTTCCTTGATGAACATTCAGCAGGGTTTGGCACATGGGAAATTGCTTGCAGACAGGCAGAAAAAGCATACTTTGATTTGCTTGACTGGGGATGCACACCACAGGAAGCAAGGTCTGTCCTTCCCAACAGCTTGAAAACAGAAGTTGTAATGACCTGCAATTTGCGTGAATGGCGACACTTCTTCAAGTTAAGGGCAGCGGATGTATCTGGTGCAGCACACCCACAAATGAAAGAAGTCACAAGACCGCTTCTTGCCGAACTGAAAAAGCTTATTCCTGTGGTCTTTGATGACATTATATGTTGAAGGGGCGGTACCCAACAGCATATGAAGCCTTAAAACCGATTATCAAGGAAGATGCAGCACTTGAAAACAGAGTCAATTTCCTGATTAAGGTTTTGAAGTTCATTATAAATGAAACTGGATTTGAACTTTTGAACCGAATTGAAATAAAAGATAAAAAGACAGGAAGGTGCTTCAAATGAATATCGAATGGAAAAATGGTTCACCCCCGAACTTTGGTGAAGAAAAGGTTTGGATAGTTGCTGAAATCCCTTCATTGTTTTCACAAGCAGCTTGCAGTTACAGAACATTCCTGTGGCTTGGTAATAGTTGGAGTGATAAAGCGGTTCACAGAGCAACCAAATGGGCATTACTTCCGCTTCCGAAGAAAGAAGGTGCAGATGGTGAAAATACTGCTGATATGTATGCTTCAAAGGTTTTAGGACTTTGAAAATTAACTTTCAAAAATAAAAATGTTGCGGTTTTGTTACGGTTGAGATTTTCAAGTGTAACAATGGAAAGCATTGAAAATAAATGATTGTTACACTTGTTACGGTTGTTACGGTTAGATTTAAGTTATTTAATGAAATCAATAATTTTTATTATCGTAAATTTTTATTGATTTTATAAAAAATAATAATATAAGAAGTATAACTGTAACATGTGTAACATGAAACCCATAAAACCATTGATATTACTAACTTTTCAAGTGTTACGGTTGAAAAATTCAACCGTAACATTTAACCGTAACAAACAGTAACAGAATGAAGAAAGGATGATTTTATGACAGCAAAACAATATTTAAGACAAGCGTACCGCTTGAATGAATTGATAAATAGTGATCTTAAAGAACTTGCCCAATTGAAAGGATGGTCAACAAGCATTTCTTCACCGAATCTTTCAGGAATGCCCCCATCAAGTACCAGAAATACAGAACCTTCTTTTGTGAAATGTATCAATAAGATTGTTGACCTTGAAAAAATTATCAATGATGAGATTGACAGGTTTGTTGAATTGAAAAAGGAAATCAGAGAAGTGGTCAACAATGTTCCTGACCCTGATGAAAGACTTGTTTTAAGATGCAGGTACATAGAATTTCTTACATGGGAACAAGTTGCTGAAAGAATGAACTATTCGATTAAACAAATACATAGGATACATTCAAAAGCCTTGAAAAATGTAGTTGTTCCTAAATCATGACACACTTTGTCCTTGTATGTCATTATATACCTATGGTAAACTGTAAACTGGGAAATGTTACAGAT
>Ga0209720_1002502_pt1 | contig 13552 bp, 8 predicted proteins | sample AD_JPNMR3_MetaG_FD_184426 | JGI IMG/M metagenome (GOLD analysis project Ga0209720, IMG submission 184426) | Active sludge microbial communities of municipal wastewater-treating anaerobic digesters from Japan - AD_JPNMR3_MetaG (SPAdes) (version 2) | ecosystem: Engineered > Bioreactor > Anaerobic >...
TGGGACACACATTATCATCCATAATTGTGCAGTAATACAATATCTGTCCAAGCGACTTGTTTTGAAATAAGTGAAAATCTAAGAATGAGTGAGAAAATGAAAGAAAAGCGAAGATTTATTAAGGAGGTGATAGATTCTATGAAATGTCCCGTCTGTAAAAACATATTTCTTGAAAAAACAAGCTTGCTTGATGGGCTATATGCTTATTTGTGTAAATCTTGCGGCGGATACTGGATGAGGTACGAGGATTATTGGAAATGGCATGAAAACAACCTGGACCTAATAGAAAAATTCTCCGGCATAAAAAATTATTTTCCGGTGAAGGATACCGCCCAAGCAATAATATGTCCGGATTGCGGCAGGATACTTATAAAATACAAGGTAGACAACAAGCTGGACTTTTATGTGGAGCATTGCGGAAATTGCAACGGAATATGGTTTGATAAAAACGAATGGGATAATATAAGACTAAACAACCTGCACGGCCAAATACACAACTTTTTTACGAAGCCATGGCAAAAGAGAATTCGAGATGAAGCAGCCAAGGAAAGCCTTCAAGACAAATACATAAAAAAGTTTGGACGTTGGGATTATGAAAGGCTCAAAGAAATGAGGGAATGGATATACAAGCAAGAGAAAAAGAACGAAATGCTGTCCTACCTTTTAGATGAAGACCCTTATAAAATATAAAGTATTAAAGTTAAGTTACCAATCAGCAATTTCTATTCATTTTGATAACAAATACACTCTCCATGGTTGCATTTCTATAAATATTAATATAGAAAATCTTTTGATTCAACTTATATCTATCCGTGTTATAATGTATATACATATGGATTGTTTTCTTTTTTATGGCTGAGGCTTAAGTCAAATATACGGATTGCTTATAGTAGAACTGCTAATGTAAATTATAAGTATGGAAACTGCTTTACCAAGGGGAGGAAGCTTATGTTAAAGAAAAAGGTTTCAATATCGTTTATACTGGCAGCAATAGTTCTGTTTGGTGTTATACAACCTTTTGGGATTGCCGCTGCCCGGTATTATCGTGAAGGAGCCGGTAGTTATACCGATGTTCTGCCTTCGGGGGCAAAAGGGCCTCAAGCGGAAATCTACAAAACATCCGATTTTGAGGGTGCAATTCCGACCAACAGTTGGGAAAGCTCTATTTTATGGAATCAATATTCACTTCCGATATATGCTCATCCTTTGACGTTTAAATTTAAAGCTGAAGGCATTGAAGTAGGAAAGCCTGCCTTGGGAGGCTCAGGAATAGCTTATATCGGTGCCCATAAAAGTGATTTCACCGTTGGACACTCATCTGTTAAAAACTTTCCCGATGCAAGGGCGGACAAAATATCCGATTTTTCTTTCGATGCGGTTATGTCGGTGGGTTCAAGCGGTATCAAATCTACATTAATGAAGGGAAGTCCCTATGCCTATTTTATTTTCACAGGCGGAAATCCCAAGATTGATTTTGCCGCTTCACCAACAGTGTTTTATGGAGATTCTACAAGCCAGTATCTTGGCATTACAATAAACGGTGTAAATTACGGACTCTTTGCTCCTTTAGGTTCTACATGGCATGGAATCGGAACCGGTTCAATAACCTGTATACTTCCGGCAGGAAAAAACTATTTTTCAATTGCAGTTTTACCCGACAACAAGGTTTCCACCCTTACATATTATAAAGATTATGCCTATGCCTTTGTGACAGACACAAAAGTGAACTGGAACTACAATGAGAGTGAAAGCACTCTTACTACTACTTTTACAGCAGAAGTTTCAGTAAAGGAAGGAGCAAATAAAGGCACAATTTTTGCCCTTTATCCTCATCAATGGCGAAGCAACCCGCATATTTCGCCTCTGCCGTACACTTATTCAACGCTGAGAGGCATTATGAAAACAGTTCAAGGTACAAGCTTTAAGACTGTATATCGCTATCACGGAATTTTGCCGAACCTTCCCGACAAAGGAACCTATGATAAAGATGCAATAAATAGATATATTAATGAACTGGCTCTTTATGCAAATTCTCCTGTTTCCGATGACACCTATTGGTTTGGAAAGCATCTAGGCAAGCTTTCATGTGCCCTTCCTATTGCAGAGCAGATTGGAAATACTTATGCGGCCGACCGGTTTATAAGTTTTATGAAATCATCTTTGGAAGACTGGTTTACTGCAAAAGAAGGGGAAACAGCAAGACTATTTTATTACGACGCCAACTGGGGAACCTTGATAGGTTATCCCTCAAGCTACGGAAGTGACGACCAGATAAACGATCATCACTTCCATTACGGTTATTTTCTTCACGCTGCAGCTCAAATAGCGTTAAGAGACCCCCAATGGGCATCTAGAGATAATTGGGGAGCAATGGTGGAGTTGTTAATCAAAGATATTGCAAACTGGGACAGAAGCGACACCAGATTTCCGTTTCTAAGAAATTTTGACCCTTATGAAGGCCATTCTTGGGCATCAGGCCATGCAGGGTTTGCAGACGGCAATAATCAGGAGTCGTCATCTGAGGCAATCAATGCATGGCAGGCAATTATTCTTTGGGGAGAAGCAACAGGAAATAAAGCAATAAGGGATGTTGGAATTTATCTTTATACTACCGAGATTGAAGCCGTCTACAATTACTGGTTCGATTTATACAAAGACATATTTTCGCCTACCTACGGACATAATTACGCTTCCATGGTATGGGGAGGCAAATACTGCCATGAAATTTGGTGGGACGGTACAAATTCGGAAAAGCACGGTATAAACTTTTTACCAATCACAGCCGCCTCATTGTATCTGGGGAAAGACCCTGGCTATGTAAAGGAAAACTATGAGGAAATGCTAAAAGAGTGCGGGGCATCGGAACCTCCCAACTGGAAGGATATACAGTATATGTATTACGCCCTTTATGACCCTGCGGCAGCCAAAAACATGTGGAACGAAAACATTGTCCCCGAGGATGGGGAAAGCCGTGCTCATACCTATCATTGGATTTGCAATCTTGACGGCATGGGGCTTCCCGATTTTAGTGTTACTTCCGACACACCGTTGTACTCGGTATTTAATAAAAACAACATAAGGACCTATGTTGTTTATAATGCTTCATCAGTTGCAAAGAAGGTTACATTTTCCGACGGAAAAGTAATGACAGTTTCTCCATACTCCATGGCGGTTTCCGATAGCACAGAAAATCAGGTTTTGGCCGGAGATTTGAACGGTGACGGTAAAATAAACTCCACAGACATGTCTCTTATGAAAAGATATCTTTTAAAGCAAATTGCAGATTTGCCGGTTGAAGATGATATTAAAGCTGCAGACATGAATGGAGACGGCAAAGTTAATTCTACCGATATGTCAATCTTAAAAAGAATTATATTAAGAAGTTTACCGGCCATAAGTTGAAGCTTTAGGTACAATATGAGAAAATATATATGGGCCGCGTTGCCAAGTCCCGTTTATACAGGTCTATGATACTAATAAACGGCACGTAAATGCTGTTTTTATAATTAATGTCATTTGTGGGGAGGGATAAAAGATGGGTAAAAGATATGTTGGATGCCGGTTTATTTTAACACTACTCTTTGCGGCATTTCTGATGGGGACTATTAAAAGCTTTACTGTGTTGGCTAACGACAGGGTCGTTGTCAACGGAACACAGTTTAAAGACACATCGGGAAATGTAATACATGCCCATGGAGGAGGTTTGTTAAAACACGGCGACTATTACTACTGGTACGGTGAATACCGGGACAGCTCCAACTACTTTTTAGGCGTACGGTGTTACAGGTCAAAAGACCTTGCAAATTGGGAATACAGGGGAGAGGTACTGGCTCCGGATTCTGCTCCCGAGCTTAATCGATGCAATATTGAGAGACCAAAAGTTATGTATAACGCATCAACCGGTGAGTTTGTCATGTGGATGCACTGGGAAAACGGTATAAACTACGGTCAGGCAAGGGCAGCTGTTGCATACTGCAAAACCCCCGACGGCAAATTCACATATATTCGAAGCTTTCGTCCTATGCAAGACACAGGCGTTATGGATCATGGCCTTCCGGGATATATGTCCAGGGACTGCAATGTATTTGTAGACACCGACGGCAAGGGATATTTCATTTCCTCGGCCAATGAAAACATGGACCTGCATCTTTATGAATTAACACCCGATTATAAAAATATTGCATCCCTTAAAGCAAAGCTGTTTGTAGGGCAGCAAAGAGAAGCACCCTGCCTCATAAAAAGAAACGGTTACTACTATCTGATTACCTCCGGTTGTACAGGATGGAATCCCAATCAGACCAAATATGCCTATTCAAAAGATTTGGCCAGCGGTTGGTCTTCACTCCAAAATCTCGGAAATTCGACTACATACAGGTCTCAGCCGGCATATATCATTCCCGTTCAGGGAAGTGCTGAGACCACCTATCTGTATACAGGAGACCGTTGGGCCGGTGCCTGGGGAGGAAAGGTAAATGATTCCCAATATGTATGGCTTCCGATAAATTTCATATCGGATACAAAGCTTGAGTTACCTTATTATGATTCTATAAAGATTGATGTTTCTTCGGGAAAAGTTTACGAGTACATACCGGATACTACGCGTTACAAGCTGGTGAACAAAAACAGCGGAAAAGTCCTCGATGTCCTCGACGGCTCCACCGAAAATGCGGCCCAAATTGTTCAATGGACCGACAACGGTTCTTTAAGTCAGCAGTGGTATCTTGTGGACGTTAGTGACGGTTATAAAAAGATTGTGAACGTAAAAAGCGGAAAAGCTTTGGATGTAAAAGATGAGTCCAAGGAGAATGGGGGAGTTTTAATACAGTACACCAGCAACGGCGGATACAATCAGCATTGGAAATTTAAAGACATAGGAGATGGGTATTTCAAGATTTCCAGCAGGCACAGCGGAAAGCTGATAGATGTTCAAAAATGGTCAACTGCGGATGGCGGAATAATTCAACAGTGGTCCGATGCAGAAGGATCAAATCAGCATTGGAAACTGGTACCTGTATCAAATCCCGAGCCTTCTCCTTCACCTAAAGTAATTAAGGGAGATGTAAACGGTGACTTGAAAGTAAATTCAACGGATTATTCCATGTTAAAAAGATATTTGCTTAAGGTTATTGATAAATTTCCGTATGAAAACGGAAAATTGGCTGCCGATTTAAACGGAGATTCCAATATAAATTCTACAGATATGGCGATTCTAAAAAGGTATTTGCTTATGGAGCAAAAGTGATAATATCTAATAAATTATTTTGCTGAGACGGAAAGGGCATTTTTAATGGAAAAACTCATTTATCAAACGATTGAGAATCATGCTAAGAAAGTAATTGAGACCTCTGACATTCTCCTTGGAGTTGAAAAACAGTTGGGAGTGGACAGTTTTGAGCTTAAAGGAGGATACCGGTCTTTTGCCTCTTTTATTAATAGTTTATGTGAAAAAGGATTTCTTTCGCCGGTAAAAGCATCGGGGATTAATGGCCGCAATCCTCCTCTATATAATAAATACAGGATACTTGTAGAAAATGAAAGTAAACTCAGTGACGAATTGGTTTTGGAGCTGCAAGCCCTGTACCCAAAGCTTGATAAAAGTTATTATTTCAAAAACCCTGAGGCATATAAAAATGACAGGAAGTATATTTTGATGCTTTCTCAGTATCTTCTTGACAGTACTTCAGGCCGCTCATTAAAATATAGATGCACTATGAATGAAAGGTCCTTTGAGATTTTCAACAATGAGAAATTTCTCGAATCCCACGGAAAGGTTTTGCTAAAACGCGTGGGGCTTTCTCTTGAGGACCTGAATTGTTACAAGACATTAGAAGCTTTTTTCTATATATTGCTTGAGCCAAAGGACAGGCTTAATATATTAATTATCGAAAACAAGGATACTTTTTATTCTGTGGTAAAATTTCTGGAAAGAAAGCCCAAACGTCAAATTTACGGGGTAAATGTAGATATGCTGATTTACGGTGAAGGAAAGAAGATAATAAATAGCTACAGTTTTATTGCTGAAGTAGCAATGGATAAAGAAATAGAGAGGGTATATTATTTCGGTGACCTTGATTATGAAGGCATCGGAATATACAACTCTTTGGCATTAAAATACGGCAAGGATTTGATAGTACCCCATGTAAGATTGTATCAAGAGCTGTTAAAGGCAGCCAAAAAGCCTCCTAAGCTTAGGACAAATCAGTCGGAAGTACCCTTGGAGCCTTTTCTTGAGCATTTTGACGAAGAGAGCAGAAGGGAAATAGCAGCAGTACTGTACGATGGCAAGTATATTCCACAGGAGGCGGTAAAATTTGTACCAGAGAAATGACTTTGAAGGAACTGCTTTGGATTGTCTTAAGGATTTCAGGCAGAGAATGAGCAATCTGGCACCTTTTATACACCTAGCACGAAAGCTCACAGGTTTTCAGAAATATGGCGAAGTAGACATGATTTCCGTAGGATTTTCCGTTTTGCTATTTGTTTTGGAAAATATGCTAATCGGGCGTGAAGAATGCAGCATTGACAACATTGCAGATTTTTTGCAGCTCCTTTTAAAAAGGTCATATGATATCAATATGACTCAGGAAGAGTCAAGGGAAATGGCGTTTTACATAAGGGATTCAATAGCAGGAAGTGGCGGCGAGGTAGTTGATTTCAAGTTCCGAAACTTGGAGACCAATAAAGATGAATCCATTTCGATAAAGCTTATTGATACTTCATATTACGAGATTAAAAAATCTGCAAGGTATAAGCTTACTGATCAGGGGATGGAGCTCCTCTTTAAAACTCGGGAAATATATTCGGAATTTAGGATTAACATAACCCAGCTGTATTTAAAACAGCAAATTGAAAAAGGGGTATTTTCCGGAGCATTACAGACTGTAAACGAGCTGAATCTCCAAGTAAGACAGCTTCGGGAAAAACTTGAAAGCCTCCTTTTGAACATACGGCAAAATGTGCTGGGAATTGATTTTGAAGATTTAAAGCAGCTTTTCTCAAGGATAAAGGAGCAGTTTGAGATTGAAAGACGGGAATTTGGCAATATAAAAAGGATACTAAAAGAGCATAGGGAAAACATTGAGAAAATAAACTATTTTGAGCTTGAAGAAGATGAGCTAAGAAAGCTCGAGCAAATAAATGTGCTTACAGAAAAACTCAATATAACAACCGCCGAACATGACAGGCTTTTTAACGAAAAGCTTGACATTGTAGGCGAGTACTTGAAAACTATAGAAATAAGGCTTCGCCAGGGAGTCAGCGAATTTATTGACTTTGAAAAAAGTATCTTTGATGTATTTATTTCAATAAATTTAAATCCCGAACCATTAAAAAGCATACTGTCTCCGCTGTTCACCAATAATGCATCCCTTAAGGTCTTTAATCTGTTTAAAGCTTTAGAGCCTCAGAGGATAAAGAGTGAAGCCCTGGAAGATGACAGGGAAAGCATAGACATTGAATTGGCGATGGAGATGAAGGAAAAGGAAGAGAGAGAAGAGAGGGAAAGAAGGGATAAAAAGGTTATGGCTTACCTTGAGGCCATACTTCTTGAAGCATACTATGAAGGTGAGTCTCATCTTAGCCAAGCCCTCGCAAGGCTTGATGAAAACTTGTATAATACGGCTTCCTTTGATTTTGACTTTTACAGCTTGGTTGTAATTCTTCATCAAAACAAACTCATTGATTTTAAAGATTTAGAAGATATATTAAGCAGGATGGTAAGGGATACTTCAACTTACAACATAAATATTTATTACCTTTTTGAAAGGATATTTGACAAAAAGCCCGAGCTTAGAGCTCTAAAAACCCTGCTTTTAATATCCGGGGATAAAAAGATAAGCTTTGAAAACGGAAATGAGATAACAGATTTTATTATCAAGGGGGAAAAATGATGGAGAATTTCTCGCCTGATTCGGTAAGAAAGGCATTTTCTTTGTTTATGAACTTGATTGAAAAATCCAAAATATCAAAAAAGGATGAACCTGAACTGTTTATGTCCTATGAAGATCCTGAAATATCATATATTATGAGGATATTTGAAGAAGAGTCCGGAATTATGGTGCTTCATTCCTCGGACACCTTGTATTATACTCCGAGAACGGATAACAGATTTTTCGGCTTTACCAACGAAGAGTTAAGGGATAAAATGGGTTTTGCCAATAATACTGAACTGTATTTGTCCTACATAATAATCCTATCTATTATTATAAAATTCTTTAACGGTGAGAACTACAACAACAAGATTCGCACCATGCTAAATGTCGAAGAGCTCGAAGCATATATAACATCCAAGCTTCAAGCGGTTGAAGCCATGGAAAACAATGAAGAAATCGATGAAGCCCTGAATTTTAATTTCAGGAGTATATCAAAGCTATGGCTTGATATGCCTGCCTATGACGAAAAAATAAAAAACTTCAGCCAGTCTAAAGGCACTAGAATAAGCTATATATACAGGACCATCAAATTTCTTCAGGAACAAGGGCTTGTAAATTTAGACAATGACAGTGAAATCTATACCACCGACAAAATGGATACTCTAGTGATAAGCTATTACCCCGAAAGTACCAGAAAAAGAGAAATCCTCTCTTTCATTGAAAGGATATGATTTTATGCCGAGAATAAACAGATTTAGAATTGTGAATTTTAAATATGACGACGATAAAAAATGTATTTCAAACGAAGTGTTTGAGTTTGACGGGAAAAATGCCCTCCTGAACCTTGAAAACGGGGGAGGAAAAAGTGTCATACTTCAATTGGCTCTTCAGGTCGTGCTGCCCAATACAAGTATGGGAAGCAGGAATTTTAGCGACTATTTCAAGCCCGGAGCTTCTCCTACCCATATTATGGTGGAATGGAAGCTTGACGGCCCCATTGCCGAATATCTTCTGACAGGTATTTGTGTGTCCAAAAATTCCGACGGGCTTAGGTATTTTACCTATACTCATAAATATACCTTGCCCCATGATTTTGATATAAAAGGCCTTGAAGCAATAAATGAAAAAAAGCAGGTTATAGGTTTTTTAGAGTACCAGAACTATTTAAAGAAACTTATCTCTGATATGCGGCTTAATATTAATATATACTCTCGTGACCGCCAGAGGGAATACAGGGACAAGCTTTATACTTTTAATTTGTTTAAGGAAGAATTTGAAGCTATAAAGGTTATAAACCAGACTGAGGGCGGAATTGACAAATTTTTTGAAAATGCAAGAAAGTCTAGGAATGTAATTGAAAAGCTTATTATTCCCAATATTCCTCAGAGAGAAGGGGAAACATCCGGAATATTGGCTGAGACTTTCAAAAAGCATCTCGAAAACTTAAAGAACATACCCATTTACCAGCATAATATAAAGATGTATGAAGCTTTTTGCGAGAAAGCATCAAAGCTTCTTTCAGAGCTTTATGACTACGGTGTGACTGTTGATGAAATAAATAACATCAGCCGGGATTTGCTGACCCTTTCAAATCTTATAACAATTGCCTCAAACAGGCTATATGACGAAAGTGAAAGCCTAAAAAACAACGACCGTAACTATTCAGCAAAAATTGAAGAGCTTTCATATAAAACGGAAAGCCTTGAGTATCAGAAAATACTCATTGAACTTGAATCTTTAAAAGCAAGACATGAGGAAGTTTTAAGAGAAATCAATAAGCTTGAGGATAAAATTCAAAAGTGCAAAGAGAAAATCAATTTTATGGAATCGGCTGTCATGTATGAGGAGGTCATTAGTACAAGAAGTGAGATTTCATTATCTAAAGCACAGCTTGATGCCCTTTCAAAAGAAAAAGAAGAGATTGACAAAGAATATCAAAATTACATATATCATGCAAAGATTTTGCTTGAGGAAGAGATAAAGAAAATTCAAAAAACCATGGAAGACTTAATAAATCAAAGAGATGTGTTGTCAAAGGAACAGAAAGAACTAGAAATAAAAGTCAAAGAAAAAGATGTCGAGAGGGACAGGGTAAGGGACAATATTTCTTCCATTCGCACAAAGATTGAGGATAAGCAAAAAGTTTTAAGCCAGCTTTCATCATATTTTTATTCAAAGGATATGACAATTTTATTAGCTCCTTCGGAAGAACTTTTAAGTTTTACAAAGCAAAGGGATGAACTTTTATGCAAAATAGGAAATCTCAAAAAAGAAATCGAAGAAATAAACGGGTTAATGGAAGATTTATCGATAAAAGAAAACAGGATAAATGAAAGCACAGCAGCTTTGCGTCAGCAAAAAGACAACCTCGATGAAAAAATCCAAACCTTTGAAAACAAATACTCAAAAATAAATAAAGAAATATCTATGTATGAAATTTCCGAAGATGTTTACAGCAAAGAAACCCATGAAGCTCTTAACGCTCTTAAGATAAAGATGGACAATTCCATAAGTGATGTTTTGGGAAGATACCATGAGCTTATTAAGAGAAAGTATCTTTTTGACGGCAGTGAATACTACCTTCCGGATATAGAGCTCAAAAAAGTTTACGAGTACTTGAAAGACCATAACATAAGATGCATACCGGGTTCATTGTGGCTAAAAAACCAGCGTGAGGATTTAAGGGAGGCTCTTTTGCACCAAAACCCCCTTTTGTGCCACTCAATAATAATAGACAAACAAGAACTGCTAAAAATAGAGGACGGTCCTCTGTTTGACGGGATGCTGGAGCTGGTTGAAAGCTACCCTGTGACTTTTATTGTGGACTCCGAAGATGGAATAATGACTCCAAAGACCAAATCGGAATTATCAAAGGGAATTGACAAATTAGGCTCTTTAGAAATGTATGTGGTTTATTCAAAGAATAATGCCTTAGCTTTAGACTCCGAACTTTTTAAAGCATATCTTACGGGAATGGATCAAAATATCGACAGATTGAAGGCTGAATATGAAGGAATGAAAGAAAATGCGGAAAAGTTAACCGGACTTATGGAAAGATGCCGGGAGTTCGTAAAGACCTATCCCGAAGGATGGCTTAAAGAAAACAGAGCCCATTTTGATGCTATTTTAGAGGATATCAACAAAAATGATGATACCCTAAAGAGTATAAGAGAAGAAAGAGATACGCTTCAGAGAAAAATCAGAGAAAATCAAGATGCTATTGATAAAGCAAATGAACTTGTAAAAGAGAAAGAGAAGGATATTGAAAGTCTTAAGCAGTATATGGAGCTTAAAGATGAAATTTCAAAGCTTGATAAAGACCTTCGGGTAAAAAAACAAATGCTTGAGCAAATTGAAAGGGAGAAAAATACTTTCAGCGAGAAGATTGATTCAATATTTAAAAATATTGAGGATGTAAAAACAAGTATAAACACAAACTCAAGACAGTATGAGGAAAAAAGAAAAATATTTGATGAAATATCAGCAAAATTAAGTATTGAAGAGCCCCAAATGCAAATAACCGGAACTTTAGAAGAAATTCTCTCTAAAGCCCGGGGACTTGAAATAAAGATATCTGAAAGAGACGGGGAGCAGATAAAGAAATTTATCGAAAAATGCAGGGAAAACGTAGAAAAAAACTTAAACAACATTCGTTCAAAGGGATTTGAAGAGTCCGACTTTGATGGGATTTCGGCAAGCTTTACAGAATATGAAATTGAAGAAGAACGCAAAATACAACATCTACTAGAGCAAGAAGCCAATACATTAAAAGATGAAGAAAGGGTGTACTTTGGAGATATTGAAAAATTAAAAGGCAAAGAAGAAATACAGAGAAAAGAGATACAGAAAAAATACAATCTTCCGCCTTTTGAGTTTGAAACATTAGAAGGTATTGATAGAGCCCTTTTTGAAGCGCAAATAGATGCCTTTAGAAAAAAGAAGCAGAAGAACGCAAAAAAACTGGATGAAGTTGAAAAAAGAAGGGGTAAGCTGGTAGAATACAGGGAAAGGCTCGATGAGTATATAGAGGAAAAAAATATAAGTATCGAGGCATCAACAAGACAGAATATGGATAGCTTTGTATATCAAGGAGAAACCATTTCTCTCTGGGATATATTAAAATTGCCTCTTGAAGAGATTTCCCACATTACAAGCAAAATAAAAAAACATTATTTTGAAGCAGCAGGAAATCTGGAAACGATGCAGTCCAATATCCGGGAAAGCTATAATAAGCTGTACAGTGATGCGGATTGGGCCGAAAATATGACAATCAGACTGACCCTCGATAAAATTATGAAAAGCGATATGTATAACTTCAAATATGTCAAAGATATGTTTGAGGATATACTAAAGAGTGTTGAAAAGATGAAGGACGCAGCAGAGTTTCAATTAAACGAATTCACAAAAGACAAGGAGGAAATTATAGAACGCTGCTATAGCAAGGCAGAAGCCATATACGAGGAATTAAAATCCGTTGATACCTTTTCCAAAATAAAAATTAATGACACCAGCAGAAAGACCATAGTAATTGAAATGCCGTCCCTTCATCAGGAAGAGGGAAAAGCTCTGATGGCCCGCTATATTGAGGAGTCCATTAATGAAATTGAGAGAATGAAGGCCGAAGGTAAATATGATATGGCAAGAATCGACAGTGAAATAGCAAAAATAATGTCCCCTGTAAGGCTTTTGGATGCCGTTACAAACCTTAACGAATATTCAATCAAGGTATTTAAGCCCGAATTGACTGTCGGGGCTTCCCGCTATATTCCGTGGGAAGTGGTTATAAACTGGTCCGGCGGAGAGAAGCTGGCAGGATTTTTTGCCATGTTTATCTCGATTATTTCCTACTTAAGGTATAAAAAGACCGGATGGCAAGGTTCCAGCAAGGTTATATGGATAGACAATCCCTTCGGTCAAGCAAATGCAAGCTATCTTCTTTCGTATATTTTCGAGCTTGCAAAGGCAACAAATACCCAGTTGATATGCCTTACCGGTCATAAACAGACAGATATATATATGCAGTTTGATGTGGTATACAGCCTGTTGCACAGGATGCTTTCGGGAATTAACATGAGTGTAATACAGTCCAGCCTTGTTAAATCCGGTGCGGAACTTGAATCTGCTACATACAAAGTGAAGCATGAACAAATGAGATTGTTTTAAATATCCTCAAAAAGATAATCCTCGGGTTTTATCCTGAGGATTTTTCATAATTAACGGTCCAATTTGATAATAGCTTTATCTCCAAAGAGGATTGGGTCTATCTCCAGCTTAAGGTCTTTTGCGTCTTGGGGTATTTCAAAAGCAACTTCGCCCTGAAGACTTCTTTTTGGAGCTATTTCGCCGTCAACAGTTCCCCTTAAATCGGGAACAATTGCCACATCATAACTTATATTCTCACCGTCAATTAAAGTAAACATTAGCATTGAGTTAAAGTTAAAGGTTTGATTACCTTTGTTCTCAATGGCAACATCAATTGCATACCATATATTGCCGTTCTCGGGGGAAAGAAACTTGTTTTCCGGTACTTCTCTTGCACCGTTTACAGTATATGTTATGTCATTTAACCGAACAATATCACCTATGTAAATGTCAATAAAAATTTAGGTCAGTTACCGGAGTAAAATCAGGCCACCAATTCATAAAAAATTAACCAATATCTGTCTGTTTCGAAAGAGCCT
>Ga0209720_1002507_pt1 | contig 13549 bp, 10 predicted proteins | sample AD_JPNMR3_MetaG_FD_184426 | JGI IMG/M metagenome (GOLD analysis project Ga0209720, IMG submission 184426) | Active sludge microbial communities of municipal wastewater-treating anaerobic digesters from Japan - AD_JPNMR3_MetaG (SPAdes) (version 2) | ecosystem: Engineered > Bioreactor > Anaerobic...
GTTCAGAAATTGACTAAATTTTTTTGCGTAAAAGTTCACTTTTAATAAAGTGTTGCCCTATAGCCAACAACAATCTTTAGCCATTTATGCGTTTTTTGTTTTCAAAGACCTATTAGTAAACAACACTTATGTTATAGTGTCTTCTTAAATTTCAATAATTAAACATAATAGTATTATTATATTCTGTAATACTACTTGTTATAGTATATTTACTTAATCCACTATATTCATTTTTGTCAATCATTTTTTTATATGCTGTTTTTTATTTTTTATTTAATCCCTGTCACCTTTGTATAGTTTACTGTGTTTGTTAAAACTTCAATAAATTTATATTACCAGTACTTCTTCCTCTTCATAAAGAATGGCCGTACCTATGGATTGTGTTTGCGTTACACACATTGCGCATAATTTATAAAACAATACCGAATCTTCAGATTCATCAATTATATATTTTACCCTGCTGACCAATTCAAAATATTTCTTTTGGCTTAACTCGCACTCAAATACTGAATATTGTTGCCACTGGCCATATCCTTTTAGCAATGTGTGCAATCGCTTTCTGCGTCTATTGTCCCGTACATCATATACCACTACTACTCTCATATACTTCTCCATACAAAAGAGGCATATATTCAACATCCTTATCAATGAATGCAACCATTCTTTCCACCTGTCGCCATAGTAACTGTCGCCACGTAACTGGTTCTTTTAATCCCAGATCTGTGTTTAATAGCTTATTGTACCGTACCAAATACTCCTTTAACGCTTCTTTTTTAAATCTGCACCCTTTTTGTTCATCATATTCAAAATCATCAGGTTTAAATATTTTTTGCGATAGTAACTGAAACACAAATCTATCCACAAGCACAGCCCTGAATTCCTCAACAATATCCAGTGCCAATGACTGTCGCCCATATTCAAGTGAATGATACATACCTAACGATGTATCAAGGCCATGCGATTCCAGTAACGAAGCAATTTCGGTTGAAACAAGTGTATATCCCAATGACATCATAGCATTGACAGGATCCATCGGCGGGCGTTTTGTACGTTTGGTAAAATTCCATTGCTTATCAAATAATGCTGTGTACATTGCAAAATAGCTTTTGGTTCCAAAGCCTTCATAACCCATTAATTCCTGTATTGTTGCAGCTATCTTGCACCGCTGTATTACATTTTCAATAATATGGTTATACTTACCAAAATTTTCCAATGTCTTATGATGGTGGTAGTTTCTTATGAATACATATCCATTATAAAGCTTTGCATACACTATACGGCGAGCCAAAGCCAATCTTTTTTCTTTATTATTTAGTATTTCATATTGCTTAATTCTCCTGAAACAATTGGCACCATCGGCAGTTACAAGGCTACCCTTATACTCACCATTTAGCGTTAAAAAAGACACAGGAATATTGTCCCATAGCAACAATGTGAGTGCCTGAGTTGTAAATTGCACATTTCCATAAATGATTATTCTATCAATATTGTTAATGCGCACATTCTGGGTGGTTCCATCGGGCATGTTTACGGTAAGTACTTCACCCTCCTTAGTAATCTTTGCTCCCTGTTCATACACATATACAGTAAGCATAATGCAACCTCCCTTTTGCATTAATAGTTTTCTTTCTTACTGTTAGTAGGTGTTGGGCATATCCATGATTGGCATTGCAGGATTATTATAATAGATTAGACAGCAAAAGATTATTTTTTATAAGGATTTTTTTACACACACCTGGCTTGCATTATGAGGATATTAAAGAATTTATAAATGGATGGTATTAGTATAACGGGAATTATGTGAATTATTTAATTTAATATTTACAAGTAACTATAGTTATAACTAAAAATAATATTGACAGGCAAATTTAATACATACTACTATTTAAAAAATTTTAACACAGGGATGCTACAATGTCATTGAATACCATACAAATTAATAATGAATGTGCTATTGATTTATATTCAAAACTGGAAGAAATAGTTAGCATTGAAATAAAAAATAAAGATACTATAGATGAAGAGAAGACAAAAATATATAAAGTTAAGGAATTTCGCCTTATTTTAGAAAAGCTATTTTCTGAACTTGCTAAAAATATGCCTGACAGTGAATTAATAAATCATGCAGCACGAATGGAATATGTTTTTAAAACATCTACTGCTGATAATGATATTAGAAAAAAATGTTATTCACTACGTGCTCAATTAAATCCCTTCCATCATTATGGTTATCCCGATTCTGTTAGCAACGAAAAATATCTTATTTTATTAAAAACATTGTGTCAGATAATTAATTATTTTAGTAAATGTGATATACCAAGAAAACTCAAGGATATATATCAATCTGTTGCACATCTTGAATTACCTGATAAACCAGAGATACCAAAAGAAAAAATAGAATTTGTGCAGGCTTCTATATATAAAATTAAAAAAGAAAATAATCAATTATATATTACATGTATTGACCAGCACAATTTAAATTATATGCATATATACATTAATAAAAATAACTCATTGTTCATACATCTGAAAGAAGTTCTGTGGGAAAACGCAACAATAAATATATTTAATATTTTTAAAACACCTGACAAACCATTTTATAGTGTAAATCCACAAAGTTTTTTTATTATTGAACCTGATTATTTAATAAACATCACACAAATAAAAGAATGCTTTGTAACATGGAATAAAGTAATACCTTCACTATATTTATTGAACAAATTTGAATTATTTAAACCAAGTATAGAAAAAATTCAGGGTAACATTGCAAATTTCATTCTTGACACACTGGTGTTCACAGGAAATACAAAATTTGATGATCTATTTAACAAAGCCACCAGGGAATATGCATTTGACATTGTGAGTTCTGTAAAGGCTGAAGATCTACCTGAAACTATAAGAAAATTAAAAGAAAACTCAGAAAAACATTTTAATTCAATTATTACATTTGTAAATTCAGAAAAAGTAAAAAATATAAAAACTTCTAAAACAAAATCTAACAATCTAATACATATTGAACCTTATGTTATATCGCATATGTATGGATTAAGTGGTAGGTTTGACATATTGCTTGAATACCAACGAGATGACACTACTGTTTGTAGAGATATAATAGAATTAAAATCAACAAAAAACCCTCCAAAAAATGATGCTCCATATATTAATGATAATATTCAGGTTTTTTGCTATGATATTATGCTTAACTCCATGTATCCTGATAGGGTGGGTGAAAGTTTGGTATTATATAGTAGTAAGCAGGATAATTGCTTAATATCTATAAAGAAAAATTTTGAAAATAATCCAAACATTAACATTACACAAGATATAGTCAAAGCACGAAATTGTATTGTTCATTATGAATATTTGTTAGCAAAAGGTGAATTACTAATCGATTCTATAGTAGAAGTTATAAAAAATGATGTTTCTGAATATAAATCATTTAAAAAAGATTTCGCTGATGGTTTTATTAATACTATCAATAATCTTGAAAATAATCTTGAAAAAAAATATATTAATAACTTTTTGCAATTTATAGCCAAAGAACAATGGATTAATAAACTTGGTAAATCTGACGACATTGAATATAATAAGTATTATGGATTTTCTTCTTTATGGAAATTAGATATAAATGAAAAACAGGACCACAATATTATTTTTGCTGATCTAGAATATGATGAAGCAAATTCAAATCTTGAGCAATTAACAGTTTGTTTTAAAAGAAATCTTTTCAACAACCCGTACCTATCAACCGTTTTTAGAGAAGGTGATGTATGTATTATTTATCCACAAGACTCTAACCTTTTACATAGCGATGACCCAACAAAAAAGATATTTTTGAAAGCAACAATTGCCACAATTGAGAGTGACACTATAATTGTTAAACTTCGCAACCTTTATCCCAGTAAAAATTATTTCAAAAAACACAGTACATGGTGTATTGAACAGGATTTAACCGATTCTTTTTCAGAAAAGCTTTCTAAATCTTTATATGAATTTGCAAAATGTGATAAAGATAAAAAAGAATTACTATTGGGTTTAAAAGAACCTCAATTTGAAGATCCCAATACATATAACGTTATTTATACCGATGATCACATAATCAAGACAGCTATAGAAAAATCTGTATCATGCAAAGACTATTTTCTTATTCAAGGCCCACCTGGAACAGCCAAAACATCTATAGTTCTTATCAATATCGTAAAACACATCTATAACACTACTCAAGAAAATATTTTTATCATGGCATATACAAACAGGGCTGTAGATGAAATTTGTGAAAATCTTATTAAACATTCAATTAATTTTATCAGACTAGGACGTGGTTTCAAATATCCTGATTATAACTTAGATCACATTAAATATACTATGGACATATATCAATTGTACAACAAAATTCATAATTGCAGAATATTCGTTAGCACCGTTCATTCAGCTTATGAAAGTCCCATATTCAATATGAAATCTTTTCATACTGCAATCATTGACGAAGCTTCACAGTTACTTGAACCTCACATCATTGGCATTTTAACCCGTTTTAACCGTTTTATAATGATTGGCGATGAAAAGCAGTTACCTCCTGTAGTGGTTCAGGAGCAAAAAAATGTTGATGATGATGAGTTAAAAAAGATATCGTTATACTCTCTTTCCAATTCATTATTCGAAAGGTTATTACTAAATGCTAAACGTAAAAAGTGGGATAATGCTTCTATAATGTTACAAAAACATTATCGTATGCATGAAGAAATAGCTGACTTTGTAAACACACATTACTATAATAATCTTCTAAAGATTGGGAGTAACTCACAAAAACAAGCAATTAACATATTCAAGAGTAATTTTGAAAACAAAATTGAAAGGTTGCTTTCTAAACACAGAATAATTTTCATCCAATCTGATAAAGACAAAGGTAAAACAAATAAATATGAAGCCAATATAGTAAAGGATATTGTTAAAGTTATTATAAACGTATCAAATGATTTTACTGAAAAAACAGTAGGTATTATAACACCATTCAGGGCACAAATAAATTTAATACGCAAAACACTTTTTGACAGTCAGATACCAAAAGAAATTATCGATAAAATAACCATAGATACTGTAGAACGCTTTCAGGGAAGCGAGAGAGATATTATTATAGTATCGTTTTCTTTAAATAGTTATAAAAATATTGATCTTATCAGTTCACTTACTTTTAATAGGAAAGTTGACAGAAAATTAAATGTTACATTGACACGTGCAAGAGAACACTTGATATTAACAGGATGTGCTCAGGTGCTGGAACATAGTCAGCATTATAAAGATCTCCTTAATTACATAAAGCAAAAAGGGGGATTTGTTGAATCAAAAATATTATAATAAAAATTATAGCATTTTTTTGTAGGGATCATTAATACATGATCTACTTTTCACATTATTTTTCCTATATTTTCATCATACTTCCCATCTAATTATATATACTCTATTAAAACATCATTAAATTTTATACACATGAGGTGCGTATGGTTGAATATATATTATATGCAGTGGTTTTTGTGTTATCGTTCAGGTTTTTATATGAACTATCGCCCAACCCTATAAAGAACAAGATTTTATTTTACTTTTCTGACATTGTTTCCCTCTTTACTGAATATCTGGGTAAACTAATAATAGGGCAGCCAATTTACAGCATGTGTATTGAATTTGTTGACGAACATACTACTGATAATGAAAAAGCTAATGATAATCCACAAGAAAATACTGAAAAAATAGAAACAATAGCTCAAACGCTTGTAGGTTTGTTAGCCTTCAATTCATACGATATTAATGAATTTAAAAGCATTATTCAGGAAATGCAGAACATTACTCAAGAGACCACACAAAAAAAATATAATAAATATAAGGCTTCAATGATGGTTGTCTATACAAGGCATCCAGATTTGTTATAGAAGTGTATACTAAAGTGATATTGACATTATGAATTTATTCTTGACATTGTCCAACAGGCATTTCTTATACTTTTTGCATGCAAAACCTGAAAACACTTGCCGATGAACTAATTGCAATTAAAGACAAAAAGCAAAGGTTTTCTTTTTACCGTGATACTATTTTACCTGTTGTTGCTAAAGGTTTACATGAACAATATCTGCACTATTTAAAAATTAATAATCTAAATCCCTATCACACCCTTGTTACAACACTTTCCCATAACCTGAACATAACGGTATTACTGGTTCAAACCATTAAGCCGCAGTGTTGTGTTGTTTTTTATACACCTGATAAACAAAAAAATATGGATCTCTTTTCTGAATTTTGCAAAACAGGTACCATAGAATGCCTACCAGTTAAACTGGACGAAATAAATAACACAGCCAACAGTGAAACCATAAAAAATGTCCTGACAACATATAGTAAGCAACATAAATCCATTTTGTGTGATATTACTGGTGGAAAAAAAATACTATCCTTTCAAATTGGGATAATTGCTCATTCATTAAAGTTAGATATTACTTATATTGATTCTCAAAAAGGGTTTATTGAATGGGGCATTCCCTATCCTGGGCATGAAGTTTTATATATTCAAAAACCTGATAATGTTATTACCTTATTACAAATAAATCCAATTAACAAATTGAGGATACGTTTTGATAAAAATAATAATACCATTATATATGAAGCTGACTACGATAATCGTTTTTACCGTTTAGGAACAAAATCCTTTAAAAATAGTGAATCTGAAACTAATACATTGATTAGCTATATTAATAAATTCTTTATTGAAATAGATGCATCAATACTTCACAACACATTTACTTTTGATATGCTTAAAAACCTTTCATTGTCCATCCAAAGCCTTCTTTTTAGTAAAGAATTAAAAAAATTCCTTAAAAAAAACAAAACCATCAACCAGCTGGTTGTTGATGAAGAGTTGTGTGCCATACCATGGGAAATCTTGCTTTTACATTACAATATTCCATTACCATTGGTACGTATTCCCAATCGTGTTTTGAATGAAAATATTGACGTATCGTTACATAATGTAGAAAAAAGGATAGCCTTAATTAGTGGTTCTGGTCATGGCATTCCTGGTTTTGACTCATTCATGCAAAATATAAAACATTTTTGTTTAAAACAAACATCGTTGAATATAAACACATTTGAAGCTAAAAGTTCATTTGCAATGAAATCCTTTTTTGCTCAAAATACAAGTACACCATTAACCTTAGTTATTTATTACGGCCATGCTCAATGTGGCACAACCCCTGAAACAACTGGTCTTGTATGTCAGGATGGCAGCATTTTTTCAATTAATGACTGCGACATTTTAGCTGATGCACCTCCACAATGCATGCTGGTTAACGCCTGCCAATCAGCCCGTGGTAATCTTTTTTCAGATATTTCTTTTGCGCACGCTGTGTTGAAAGAAGGTGTAGGCACTTTTATTGGCACACATTTCTTTTTACAATATGAACAAAGCAAGGAGTTTTTACAGTGCTTTTTAAAATCTATAATGCAAAATAAAACGTATTTACAGTCTTTTAAGGATAGTCTTGTTGCATTACAACAAACATTTGGCAATCACGATATAAGTACGTATAATTACGTATATTATGGTGATTGAATTTTTTTAACTGTTTTAGACTGATTGTTTTAGTAAGGGAACATATTCCACAATGTATTCCATTTTTCTACTGGTGTAATTTTATATTTTTCTTTTGCTTTTGCAATATAGCTATGAACCGTCATCCCTTCTGATAATTTGATAAGTTTATCAAACTTTTTCATTATATTGTCTTTATTTTTTATTACATCTTTTGAATCTATATATATCTGCAACCATAAATAATCAGCTTCCAGGGAAATCTCAATTGTTTTTATTGTTATTGCATCATTGCGTTTGCATAAATCCTGAGCTTTTTGATAATACTCTACAGCTTCTTTTCTGGAAGCATTTGAATTGTTAAGCATATACACTATCATTAAATAATGCAAAATACTGTGCAATGGATACGCATTAATCCTTATAATTTGCTGGAAACTACTTGCATATTTGGCTATTGCCGCAGTAACTATTTCATAATAATGTTTTACATGTGTATCAGGTTCTTTCATTACATCAACATAATACATGCGTAAAAAGTGCAGCAATGGGAATGCCCCCTCTCGTTCTAATTTCAATATTGTTTCCAGTAATTCAGCATCACTGGTATATTCAATTCCAACACTTTTGGCTAAATATATGCGTGCCTGCTGGCTATCACCTGCATACGTTTCAATTTGTGCCCTGTACTGGTACTGGCGCTTAATATCTTCTGAATATTCAAAGCTGTCTATTGCTTTATTGGAAAGTTCACGAACTTCATCCCAATTACCGTTATGTTGTAAGGTTTTATACATCAATGCCTGCAAGCCTGTGCCAATTATTTCACCAATTATGCGTGGTTTAACAGTGAGGTTTTCATCTGACTCATTTATAAATGCAAATGCATCTTCAATCTTTCTTTGAAGCGTGATCATAACATCATAAGCTTTTTCAAAATTAAACTGATTTGTCAAATGCACACCATACAAAATAGGTATCCTCAACCGTGCACTTAAAAAATCAAAATCAAATGTTGATGATGCAATATATTGCTGCGCCTGTGTATAAATCTGTTCAAAACTACGGGGATCACCTTTATGATTATACAGTGTCAGCAAAATCATATAACAGTAACAAAACGCCCATTGAATATCTTCAGGTTGCTTGTGGTATTGTGACAATTTGTTTTGAAGTTCAGGCAGAAAGTTTTTTAATAAGAAGATTACATATATTTCAAAATCATCTAACAACCTTTTTACATTTACATTATCATAACACAATGCTAATACACTGTACATAATAGTATTAAGGTGTAATACATTTAACTGGCAAAGACGTTCAATTATAGATGGAATTATTTTTTGAACATCTTTATCTCTTTTCTGATGATTGGCTATATACATAACTGCCTGTATATAATCACCATCAGCTATCATATCTTTAATTTTTTCACTGGGTGAACTGGCTCCATGAATATAAATTTTATACGGTTCAATCCACTGTTTAAACTTTTGTTTAACATTTTCATCAAATTCAGTATCATCTGAATCATAACTAACATCTAATCTGTAAAAAGTATGTACTATTGCATCAGCAATCTGAAGAAATACATTGTCTTTATTCTGTATGTATACATCACAGGTAATATGTTTATTAATGGATCCGTACAATGCAACAGTCTTAGCTATTGCTTCATTTATTCTTTCTTTATAGGAATCCTCAAGTAAATTAACGCGATGCTCAATTACTATAGTTATATCATTTATAAGCTGGGCTTTTTTAATTAAAAACTTTGTTACACTATCGGTTAATACATTAATATACGTAACAGTGTCATCAATAACAAAGAAATCACGCCTGGGTATAAATATAACTGGTTCAAACTCATTAGTTTTACAAAAGTCAATCAATGCATCAATTATCTTTGAAAGGGTGGCATTATCAAGATCCTTTCCATGGAAAGGAGTATTATCATATCCAAACTGCTTAAAAAAAGCTCTGACGGCAGAATCAGTAATGTTTTTATGCTTAGAAAATATTCCGCCAACAATACTTCTTCGGCTTTTTTGTCCCCTAAATTGGCCACTTTCATCAAGGTATAAGTAACTCATAAAATTAATTATTTATATGTATTCTTATTACTTTCTTAAAATCAATCAAAAGCAAAATAACACCCATCTCAACTGAACTGAACATAGCCATTCCATTGGAAACCGTTGCTATATCAAACCTGCTACCATTAAGTAAATAAATTTTTATCCCATCGTTATTACAATATATACTTATATCAATATTGTGATTTGTACCATAAATAATGCGTATCTTAATAATAGACCCCTTAAACGGATATTCAATTTCAACAGCAGGTACATCGGGCTGAGCTAAAACAGCAACCAGCGGTGGAATAATATGTGTAGAAGATGTTACGGGAACAAATGTATTATTAGCAATGTTAAAATCCAGCGAGAGTATGTCATCTTCTATCTGTTCATCAAGTTCTGGATGCTCCATAAGCAAAAAGTAGTTATCATATAATGCAAAGCACTCTTTGCACATTGATAGATGCTCTAATACCTCCTGTATTGTCTTCTCATCAGAAATAGTACCATCAGCAACACCAAGTACTTTTTCTTGCATTTCATCATTACAATCCACTTGCAAATGTGCTCTTATCATGACTTCAACTCCTTTTCAAATTCAGGATATTTGCGCTTTATTGCTGTGCGGAGGCGTTTTTTTATCTTTTCAATGTGCTCTGAAACGGTTGGCTGGGATAGTTTAACTCTTTCTGCAATCTGTATCTGAGATCTTTTGCATAAAAAAAACCAGGTAAAAATTAATTTATCAATATAATCAAATGTACTCAATTCTTCATCAATAATAGCAATAATATCCTGTCTGAAAATTTTATCAGTATAATCTATATTAAAATTATGGAAGTAATCAAAAAAATTATTATAGGCATCGTCTTCATCCTGGTCATAATTTGATTGAAGCACTGTGGAAGGGACAGGGGTTTCTTTTTCATATCTTCTTAAATATGTTTGTATTTCATTATAAACAATTTTATAAATATACGTATCCAACTTACACAGACCTTTAAATTGAGCCAGTCCGCCACCAAGAAGTTTTGTTATGACATTTTGACGTATATCATTAATATCATCATTATCTAATTTGTAATTTTTGATACTATTTATTTTCTTAATTGTTTTAATAATAAAATCGATATACTCAACACATATCTGTTCAGGAGTTTTATCAAGCATAGTATCTTTTAACCTTGTATATAATAGTATTAAGTGCCATACCTTAAAGTACTTAAGCAATGATTGAAGATGTGTCAAGGAAAAAACATTATTCCCTACAGTTACCATAGTTTACCCTTAATGTTATTAAAACCTGTATTACCATTATTTACTTATTTAGACAATTAATGGCGTTATATTATTGGTATTTTTTTACATGCTAATGCCAGTTAAAATGGTTGCATGGTGTCTATATGAATTATTTTATTTTTTTCATTCTGTGTATATTATGTGCGATAGCACCAGCATTCATTGCTATTAGTAGCTCTTTAAGCCATACTAAACATTCTTGCATCATTTTCTCTAAATTTACCAGTTTCTACAAGGAATCATAATGACATAAAACACTGATTATTCTTTCCGTACTCTGCGATATCTGCGTAAAAAAATTTTATTTAATGCACAGTGGATTTTGTGCGGTATGCATCGCGATCAAATTGCTCATATATTTTTTTATGTATGAATAAATCAACAAGGTCTCTGTCTAATTTATTTCTTTCTGCTTCTTCCTGAATTATTTTCAGTGCCTGCTCTAATGTTATTGGTGGCTTATAGGGACGGTCGGTAGCAATTAATGCATCAAATATATCCGCCAGCGCCATAATGCGTGCCTGCAGCGGAATCTGGTCACCCTTTAATCCATAAGGGTATCCCGTGCCATCTAATTTTTCATGGTGTTTGGCTGCAATTTCAGGTATTCGCGCAAACTCAGGCGGCCAGGGAATCTTGCTTACAAAGTTATACGTATGTACCACATGGCTTTCTATTTCACGGCGCTCATCATCGTTTAAGCTGCCACGCTTGATGGTTAAATTCTTTATGTAGTAATCATTGAAAATTTCCAAGTGATGATTATCAACATCACAGCAATCAAGTGACTGCAGCATGGCATATAAATGTTTAACCTCTTTTTCAACATCCATTTCCTTTACCATTGGATTGTTAAGTTCTATCACCTTTTGCCGTGCTTCAAGTATCTTGCGTAAAATATCATCCCGCTCAATTTCTATTGCATTTATCTTGTCAAGGTGTTTATCAAATGCATCATCTTTTTTCATTTCATTAAATATTGTCATTGCGTACTTCAATTGCTGATACCGATAAAGATATTCAAGTTTTAGCAAAATATTTTCTAAATCCTTTGGGTACAATTTATGGGATTTTAAAAATATTGCAGTGTCAATGTATACCTTCCCAAAGTCATGCAACAGGGCTGCATATTCCAGTTCTTTCAATTCAGTATCGGTAAATGTTATGGTGCCAAATGGTCCTGTGGTTTCTTCATTAATTGCCTGTGCCATCTTCAAGCACATATCAGCAACCCTGAACGAATGGCCGGATGTGGCAACATCACGTGATTCAATTGCAGTAACCGATGCCCTAACAAATTCTTCAAACTGCTGCTGAATTTGCCGTATCATGCGGTTGTTTTCTATGGCAATAGCAGCCTGAGATGCTACCGCTTCCATTAAGCTTTCATATCGTTTCTGGAAGGGAACTACCTTTGTGTTAAAATCTTCCTCACAGGTTAATGTAATTGAATACGCTTCATTGCCATTATAATTATGATCAATGTCTTCCTTACTATTAATAAGCTGTATGACACCAATCGTTTTGTTAATATGATTTATCATGGGTACAACAAGCATTGATTTTGACCGATAGTTATGCGCCTTATCAAATGAAGAATTAAATGCAACCGGATCATCAGGTCCAAGCTCATATACATCCGGTATATTGAGCACCTGCTGGGTAACCGCAACATACCCGGCGATTGAATTTTTATCCATTGGGATAGTAAATTCTTCGTATGGCAGGTCTTTTGAAAATGTATGTGAGTGCTTAAACCGCAATACCTTACTGCCATTTACCTCTTCAACCAGATAAATACTTCCCGCGTCAGCACCGGTAATGGTTTTGCTTAAATGCAAAATTAACTTTAACAACCGATCAGGATTCTTTTCAATAGATAGTGCTTTGCCAATATTAATCAAAGCATCAAAATCTCTCTGGGTGTCTTCTAACTGGTGAAGATGCTGCCGACTTAAATTTTTAAATTCAAAAAGCTGTCGCGCAATAAATGTTGCTTTTTTTACAACAAATTCAAATTCCTCTGCACTGATACCATCATTGTACAACGTAATGACATCCTGCATCATATTATCATTGTATGCATTGCCCACACATACATAGCCCACATGCAGGTGATGTGCTGAAGTTTCAATACTTTCAACTATTGATTTTATTTCTCCATAAGTATCAGATGACACAACGCACACTATAGAGTTATATCTTTGGGGATCAGCATGTAAGGAATGTAAAATTCCAGGCAGTTCATCATAAGGAGGGTATATATAGTGGATATCTGCATCAAGCTTTCCAGGAATGGAAACCTTTTCTTTTAATGCATTATCAATTATAATGCAACACATAATACGTAATGATCCCAATCAAATGTCCTAAAAAGATATTTATTACTTATACATACGATATACAATAAATAAAAAGTCAATGTAAAAAATATTTATAGGCACATCTATAAACTGCTTTTATACTTAAAATTTACAATAAAAAAAAGCAGTTTTATCCTATGAATGTGCCAACAAGGGAACATCCTTAAAAATTAGTTTTTAGAAGTTCCCTTATATTTCAATCTCTTCAGAAATTGTATGCAGCTCTTCGT
>Ga0209720_1002511_pt1 | contig 13530 bp, 10 predicted proteins | sample AD_JPNMR3_MetaG_FD_184426 | JGI IMG/M metagenome (GOLD analysis project Ga0209720, IMG submission 184426) | Active sludge microbial communities of municipal wastewater-treating anaerobic digesters from Japan - AD_JPNMR3_MetaG (SPAdes) (version 2) | ecosystem: Engineered > Bioreactor > Anaerobic...
AATTTTAAAAAACTAATTTTGAGAACTGTAAAAACCAAAATCTAAACAAAAATATCTAAGGAGGTCTTATGAGACGTAATGTAGTTATTATCGGAGCAGCCGGAAGAGATTTCCACAACTTCAACACTTTCTTCCGCGATAAAGAGGAGTACAATGTAGTTGCTTTTACCGCTGCTCAAATTCCCGATATCGATGGTCGTAAGTATCCTGCCGAGCTTGCAGGAAAGCTCTAACCCAACGGAATTCCCATAGAGGCCGAACAGAATCTGGCTAAGATTATCAAGGAGAAAAACGTTCACGACTGCGTTTTTGCATATAGCGATGTGAACTACCAGCATGTAATGCGACTTAGCTCAATTGTTAACGCAGCAGGTGCTAACTTCATGCTGCTTGGTCCCAACGAAACCATGTTAAAAAGCACCAAACCGGTTATTGCCGTTGTTGCTACCCGTACCGGTTGCGGTAAGTCGCAAACTTCACGTAAGGTTATTGAGTATCTTATGGGACTTGGACTTAAGGTTGTTGCCGTTCGTCACCCAATGCCTTACGGCGATTTGGTTGCCCAAAAAGTACAGCGTTTTGCCACTGTTGACGACCTGAAGAAACACAAATGTACCGTTGAGGAGATGGAAGAGTACGAACCACACGTAGTTCGCGGTAACGTGATTTACGCTGGTGTTGACTACGAGGCCATTCTTCGCGAAGCCGAAAAGGATCCCAGCGGTTGTGATGTTATTCTTTGGGACGGCGGTAACAACGACTTTGCCTTCTTCAAGCCCGACCTTACCATAACCGTGGTTGACCCGCACCGTGCAGGTAACGAGGTTAGCTACTACCCCGGCGAGGTTAACCTTCGCCTGGCCGATGTGGTTGTTATCAACAAGATGGATTCAGCTTCGCCCGAGGGTATTCAGATTGTTCGTGAAAACATTCGCAAAACCAACCCCAAAGCCATTGTGGTTGACGGCGCTTCGCCCATCAAGGTTGACAAGCCCGAACTTATCGATGGTAAGCGTTGCCTGATTGTTGAGGACGGCCCAACCTTAACCCACGGCGAAATGAAGATTGGCGCTGGTACCATTGCTGCCCGCAAATTTGGTGCAAGCGAAGAGGTTGATGCTCGTCCTTACCTTGTTGGTAAACTGAAGGAAACCTACCGTATTTACCCCAACATTGGCCGTGTTCTTCCTGCCATGGGCTACGGTGAGCAACAGCTCAAGGACCTAGAGGCCACCATCAACAACACCGATTGCGATACCGTTATTATTGGTACCCCAATTGACCTCAGCCGTATTATCAACATCAAGAAACCTACCACCCGTGTATTCTACGATTTGGCCGAGATTGGTTTACCTGACCTAAAGGGTGTTCTTGAGAAATTTGTTAAAACCCACAACCTGAAATAATTCAGGATTACAAGATAGAAAGGGCGCCTTACGGTGCCCTTTCTAATTTTTTATGATTAGCAAAAAATAATTATCTCAGAAAAATCTCTCTTTATATCAATAATAAAAATGATATACAAATAGCAATCTAAAATTCAATATTTTAAGCTGCTAATAATTAAAAATAAGTGTAATTGTTAAATATTATTTTTCGCTATTAACCGGATACTGCAATTATAGTAAAATCTTTAATATAACACTAATTACCCCCAAAGTACTGCATGGCAAACCTGTTTTGCTTTATTATGATATTTATCTTTTCCCGAAAAATAAATTATTATACTAAGCAAAGGGATATAAAACAATAGAACTTGTAATCCTGTACTTAATTTTCATCGTGATTTGTATTCTGTTAAATTTGATAGTGCTCTGTAATAGTTTTTTATTTTAAGATTAAAAGAATTTCGTCTCCTATATATTTACCAATAATAGAAACTAAAAACATAATACAAAACCCATCAATAAAATCTGTTGTAACCCGGAAAAGGTTGGCGCTTTCTCTATTACAGAAAGTTTGAGTAACCGCATCAATATAAGTTGTGAGTATCAATGCTATTATTCACCAAATATTTAAATTAAAAACATAAAATAAAATAGGGGAAATGTTAAGTAACCTAAATGTATTTCTGTGCATCTTGCACAAACAGGGAACTGTTTACCTTTCTAAAAAATGATCGTTCAGGTTTTCGGTGACAATAAGTTATATTAAGTTTTATTTTTGACATAAATATCTTAACCTCGATTATTTTTAATTGATATAAATTACTGTTAATTCGTCATTCAAAAATTATTACTCCCCTTTGGTTATCAATGGAAATTCTTCCAAACTTTTCTAATGCGCTCTGTCCCAAAAGTAAGGGTGCCTCATAATTATCAATTATTATGGCTTCAATGTTATGCAAAACCTTTTTCCCAATTTTAACCTCTCTTAAATTTATTCTTGTACCCTTAGAAACGCGACCAGTAGCATCCTGAAAGTGCTGCACATCTATAATATCACTTCTACTTAAAGTCCCCTGTCTATAAAGAACGGCTGCTTCGGCTGATGAAATACATATGTTACTTGCACCGGTATCAAAAATGAATTTTAGTCTAATTCCATTAATTTCAATCCAAATATATTTTACCCCATTTTCGGATTCCATCTTAACAGCATTATCATATTTTTCAGTATTAAAACTATTTGTTTTTTGCTCTATATGATATCCGTGATTATTATTTATAGTAGATTTTCTACCCGATTTCCTTCCGCAAGCTAAAACAGAAGGAATAAGTATAATAAGAATTAGACTTAGATATATTCGAATTTTATTCATTAATAAATTTTATTGAATCATACCAGGTTTTGCAATAATATGAATCAAAAAGCGTTGATTATTTTTTTCAATGGAATCTCGTAATGAGCCTCCTGTACCACTTCCAGAAATGATTACTTCACAATTATCTCCGAAATAAACACCGTTTCTATCCCAAAAATCCTTTAAGGATAAAGCACGCTCATAACTTAATTCATTATTTCTGTAATAATTATCTTTAGAGGCCTGGCCCTCAATTATAAGCAAATATTGAATTCCTGGGTAATCTATACTAATTCTATTTAACAGCTTACGTATTGATTTGCCTGCGTTTATTAGTTCAATACGTGTATCTAAATCAAGAGTATAAATATCAGAAACGCCAGTCATGAAGTTAACCTTTGTTTTTAATATATGCTTTTTATATATCGTATTATATTGAAAATATGTTGTATCAATGTTATTAAAAGCATTTTGAATTTCTCTAATTTTATCAATCTGATTTTGTGTTACAACCATCTTTTTTCGAATAAGTGCAGTTGTAAGGACAAAAAGCACTAGCATAACAAAAAACATGCTAGTCATTAAGTCGGAATAACTTGTCCAAAAATAAGATTCTTTTTTTTGCTTAGTCATTAGAATAACCAATTAATAAGAATTTTAAACCAATTGATTAGATTAGGGATAATGTAAATGAGACACGCAAGTGAAACAAGGCCACCACTCGAAATAATCAATATTTTACCCCACAAAGGAAGCCTAACGCCCCTGCTACTTGTATTGCCCTCAATTTTCATTGTTGCCAACTTTCGTATCTCCTTTGTTAACTCCTCTATCTTTGAATTTTGTTTGTTTGTTGCTTCTTTAAAATCTTTTATACCCTCTTTAATGCTTTTTAAATTCTTTAATTCCTCAATAAGCTCGAGCATTTCCTTTGACTTATTTTGAAATGCGATTTGCTGTTCAGCAATTGCTTTCTCAAAAGTTTCTAAATTTTTGTCAACTGATGTATTAATAATTTCATTTATTCCTTCAAAAGCGTCTTGAATCTTTATAGTAATTTTCTCCATTGATTTGTCAATGTCTAATGTATGGCTATTAAGGTTTTCTTCAAGTTTGCTAAACGATTGTTTGATTGTATTATTGAATCCCTCAAGGGATTTTTGAACTTCAATATTAGCATTGTCAAAACTCTCTGCCAACCACTTTTCGTTTTTTTGAAAAAACTCACCTGCACGTTCAATTACCTGAGTTCTTTTTTCATACTCATCTAATTTTTTATTTAAATCCTTTATGTTTGATAGATACTCGTTAACATTTGTCAAATATTGAGCAAAAATTCCTATTTCATTTGTGCTGTTTTTAAGTTTTTCATATACCTCAATATTAGCAGTGGCGATTTGTCCAATCTTTAAGTTGCTAATTGACTGCATCAATTCCGTTTGTTTTTGATACGAATCATTAACGTATGAAAGAGTTGACCTTAATTCATTTGTATTTTTTGCAAACGCCTCATTAAAACCCGCCAGGTTCCTGGTCATTGAAATAATGGCACTTGAAATATCGCTAGTTGTTTTGGGTAATAACACCTCTTCAATCCAGCTAAGAAAAATATTTTTTTCCTTTTCTAATTCCATTTTTGCATCTTTTGCTTTGAGGGAGCCCCATGTTGTTAGCACAATTCCAACTACACTTGATATCATTGCAAGTCCAACTCCTCCAAGTAAAGCCTCAACCCCTTCAGTTCCAGAACCACTACTATTTGAACTAAGCAAATCTGCTATCCCTCCCGATAATACCAGATAACCTAAGCCAAACAATATACCAAGCATAGTTCCTGCTAATCCTAAATAAAGCGGAATAGGAATTTGCACATTTATCTCTTCTTCTTTAGCATCGCAATTCCTATCCACAATATCTTTTATTATATGAAAATCGCTAATTACATTTTTATTTTCTTTTAGGTAATTATTTATTGAGGAAATAATTACATCAAAAACCGCATTCTTGTCGTTGCGTTTACTTTCAATTAATTTATGGTTATCACTAACATAAGCTAAAGATAACAACCCTTCTTTTTCGGGAAAAATATCTTTGAGTACTAGTAATTTCCCTTGTGTATTTCTAAAAATTTTAATCTGTAGATAAACAACTACTAGGATTACAATAATAATTATGATATAATGCATAGCTAAATTAATTTAATTTTTAACGGTTCAACAACTTCCCACTTATCGTTAACTCTTTTCAATTTACCGGGCTCAATATTTTGGACATTTTTGGCATTTTGGAACCCACCCGATACAATGGTGCAAATGTCATCGGCAAATATCCTTTTAGCTATTGCTTCTTCCGCATCACCAAAAAATTCAAAATTGGCAACATCACCATTTTCGTTAATTAATTTAAAGAAAGTGTTTTCAGGTGTATTTTGAACTCTGGAAAAAGTTTTTCCATTCAGCCCGAATAAATATTTTACAACTGAATTTACTGGATTTAACTTTTGTTCATTCTCAACATTTGGTATTTGATTTGGGCTATTTTTATTTAACTTTTCTATTATCTCTTCAACAATAATCTTTCTATCATTATCGGTTAACTTGTAAGAATATGAATCGGTTTTTAAAAACTTTTTATCTATACGCTCGCTATTCAATACATAATTTATTACTTTATCTCTATCTCTTGATTGAAAACGCTTAAAGTAAAAAAATATAATTATCACTAAAGCCATAAAAAAAAACAATATTCCAAATATTACCTGGCGAATTTGTTTTAAACTATTCTGATGTGTGGCATTTGTTGTATTTATAACGTCAATTTCATTTTGAAGATTGTTGACTTTTTCCTGAAGGTCTTCAACCTTGCTCAGAAGTTCATCAACCTGTCTTAATGTTTGAATCGTTTGTGTTTTTATAATCTCACCTTCTGAAGCATTCATATTATTTTGCAACTTATATCTTTCTCTTAATTTATTTTGAATTGCCAATGCAGTACCGCTCAGATCTATATTTATCCAACCCGTTGTGGATAATGATTTTATTAACGTTTCATCATCGGAAAATTCATCATATTTCAATTTTCTATTGTTAATTCTCTTTGCAAGTTCAGCTGCAGGAGAGTTATTGGATAATAATTCTAAAAGTTTTTTGTAATCGATTATTGATTCGGGCTTTTCAATATTCACATTTTCTAGCTTCTTCTTTATTTTCTTCTCGTAAGTATCGGTATAATAAGGCTTACCCTTGTCGTTCTTTTCGATAAACGCTTTAACGTACATACAGTTAGCATAGTCAACTATTTTCTCAAATTCCTGTTTGGTTATACTCTTTTGAGCAAAAAGTTGCGTGCTGTTTAAAAAAAGGAAAAGCACTATCAAACGTAATATTGTCTTCATAGCTAAATTGATTAATTGTTATTTGTAACCTTATCACAAATAGCATCAACTAAATCTTTTATGGCACCTACCAGAGGATAAAAGAAAAACGATTCCTCGATAATCCACGATTTCTCTACTTTCTCTTTTTCTTTTTTAATACGCCAGCCATTTTTGGTATGTATGTCAAGCCTTTTAAAGCATTCTTTTCGGGCTATTTCAACAGATTCTGATTTAAATCTATAGCCTTCTATTTCAAATAATGGTAGCAAATTAAAAACAAATTCAAAAAATTCTTTCGCCTCTTCAGTAGTTTTGGTTAGATACTCTTCTTCATTATTATAGATAAATTCATACTTGTCGGTTTCTTTAATTTCGCCAAGGTTTCGGAGAATTAAAGAATTAGTTTTATTGCTATGCAATACTACTTGTTTATTTCTAATATTTTCTTCATAATTTTTTTCTAAACTTTCATTAAAAAAGCCACCCTTACATGTTGCTTCTTTGGGATTATCCTTATTGATAATTATTTCAAGATCTTTTGAATATTCTTCAACACCATAAATCTTTTCAAAAATCTGTTTAGTATAATTCTTTAAAAGAGTTGAATTGTCTGTAAAAAATTCGATAACCCTTGACCCATTACCACTAAAAACAATTTTTTCGGGCATTTTTAATTCTTTTGCCTTCATCAATTTAGCTAAATGATATATTATAGCTGAGTAAAAGAGCATAAAGGTTATCTTTTGATTTTGATCTTCTACCAACTTTTTATTTAGGTTTACATTTTCTGCAAGATTTTCCCCAGCCTTTCTGACGGTTTTATTGTATTTTAAAGAAAACAAGAAAGAGGCTATATCGGCTGAACAAGCAGTATTATAAATTAAATCGTAATTTTCAATTAATTCATTTTCCTCATTAATATTTTTACCTGTCAGCAGTTCATTTCTTATTTGATCTTTAAATTGTCTAACTATACCATTTTTTAATCTGTTATTATCGGAATAGCCATCACCAAAAATTGTATTTGCCGCAAAACGGAAAGAAGTTATGCAATCAATCTGATCATTAACTGCAATCAAGATATCGGTAGTTCCTCCTCCAATGTCAATAGTAACCAAATTATTTGCATTGCGGTCACCTACATAGTATAAGAATGGAGCAACAGATTCCGGGACTGATACTATATTGTTTTCATTTTCTCCAAAGTATTTTTTATATGCTTCTTTCCAAACTTTTTTTAGATTATCAAGACGTCCCCTTTCCATACTTACAGGATAAAACCATATAATTTGAGTATCCTCAAGTTTTCCATCCCCTATTATCACTTTATTTCGCATAATATACATCAACGATTCAATATAAACCTTTACTTGATTCCTGTAGTTTAGATCATCAGACCACTTTATATTGGTGATTGTTTGATTATAGGGAAAGTCTTTACGTTTCTCGTACAACTCGTTTAGACTGGCCTTTTCAAAAGGATAAACATCGCTCCAATTAGTTCCTTGGCCATAGGAAAGCGCCGTACGCATTGGAAATTTAAATTCATCGTTGGTATAGGGAGGAATATACTCTTCATCAAAAACTCTTATTAATAGACTTTCTCCTCCATGCAACCAATGAACTTGCTTTTCGTCTTCTGGAGTTTCTTTTATATCAAAAGGTTCACTTTTTACAATATTTTGTTTATTATCATCTATTATACTATATTCTAGGTGGGTGTTTGTAGTTCCAAAATCAACGGCAAACTTATATTTTTTATTTTCTGACATGGGTTTTAGGTGAGGGATAATTACCCCAGAAAATCCTTTATAAGTGAACCTGATATAATCAAAGTTTGATTTTTGAAGTGAATAATTTTTTAAAACATAACTTTTATCATATGTTTCGTTACGTAATGATACCCTGATATTATTAGTATCAATTTGATCATTAATTTTAATATACTCGGCGCTGAATTTATCTTTTTCCTTAAAATCACATACGATACCAAAGCGATAATGTGCTAATGTATCTTTTGTAAATTTTATATTTGGAAATAAAGCACAATCAAAACTGGGTTTAATTATTTCTCCTTTAGTTTCTGTGTATTTCTTTTTATATGGTTTGTTTTCAAGGTCAAAAGTAACCTCAACAACATGATTTACATGGGTGATCTTTAATGAACTTTTTATTATATCAATAGAAAATAATTTGAATATTTTATCCTTTAATGGTAACAAATAAGAAACATCCGAATTATCTTGGATATTTCCATCAAAATAACTTTTGCTTTGGATTTTGAATGGAACTTGTATAATATTTTCTTCAAATATATCGTTTTCCGTTAAAAAGTCATTTATAAACAATGCATCTTTGCATTTATAAATTGGCTTGCCCAAAACTTCAACATCAGGAGCTCTTAATGGTGAGAATGATTTGTTTAATTCCTCAAATGCATTTTTTTGTAGTTCATCAATTTCCTGAAATTTACCGCTCTTTTCTTTCTGATTTTCTAGATAATGATAAAACTCCTGGAATAAGAAAGTTGGTGCTTGCCATTCACTTTGGCGTAGATCTTTGTTTGCATAACTCCACAAATGCAGATATTTCTGAAATTCCCATGAACGTTCACTTAAAGGTTTTATTCCATGAAATGCTTTATGCTCAGACGATAGTTGTATGTCAATATTAGTTAAATCGTTTCCTGAACTAAAAAATACAGTGGAAGGAGAGGTGGCGCCAATCATTTCCCCTGTAGGCTTGTATTTTAGAATATAAATACATTTCAACTTATCAAAATTGAATTCATAGGCATCGTTCTCAAGATAAGTCTTAAAGGTTTTATACAATTGACTATGTCCCCTTTTGAGATTCTCTAATTGTTCTTCTTTATCCCATTTAATTATTTCAATAATTTTCGACCACTTGTCGATAGTGAAAAATATTTCTGCCACATCGAGTGTGTCTGACACAATCTTTTGGTATGCCATTAAAGCATTTTCGCCATATTTAGCCACTTCAGTAAAAGCAGTTTTAACCAAAGCAATACGGGCAAAGGGCGAAGGAATTGAAGTCGGTTGATGTTCTGATTTCGAATTTGAGCTTTTAATGGCAGCAATCTGTTTTTCATTATACATTTGCGAGACATCCCAATGCTTAAGGCTGTTGGATAAATCATGTCGTTCATTTTCATCTTGTAACCTAAAAACGTATGTATTATCAGCCATGGCTTTTTTATTTTAATAATTAACTAATTTTTCTAACGCAATGTAAAAGAGTTCTAAGAAACATTCTTCGTTATTTAAAGATTTGTCAATCTTTCCAATGTGTCGATTAAGTTCATTATCAACTCTAGCCCAATTTTTATATGGAAAATCTTTGAATTTCAATATACTTAAATCTCCTTTAATAAAGTCATTACAATTAGGCGACATTAAATTGAATGGTTTAAATGAGTGTTCTTGATTTTCCATTTCCAATAGCCATTCAACAAATTTTTTTTGAACAGACTCTAATTTCTTTATAGAATCTAACTGACGAAATTCACCTGTAAATTTTTTAGCATAAGGTTGATATTTTTGTTCTTTTTTAAATATGTCGAAGCTATCAATCCTTTCAACAACTTTTTTTCTATTTCCATCAATATCTTTTTCTATAACAGAATATCCCATATATTTTGCAAATAGCAAAAACCTTGTTAGAGGGTTTATAATAAGTTTTTTTGTTTCGTCTGCCAATTGATCAAAGATTATTTCTCGCCCTCCCTTAATAATTGCAAATTCTTTATATGTTGTGTGTTGAATTATGTTATTTTCCCTATTGAAATTTATCTCTGACTTTAAAGGATTAACAAAATCAAGAATTGCAAGAGCACCTGCTAATTCAATAAAATGAGCATCATTTCTTTGTGATTCGCCTCCCCTGTGATGTTCGTAAGTCGTAGTATGCCTGTCTGCTATGTAGTATAGGGTGTCGATTTTTTTATCTTCAGTCTTATAGTAAGACAGGGCCGCTCTAGCTTTATCGATGAAAGTATCGGAATTAACCAAACTTTCTTCGTTTGCTTGACCAACAATAAAGTATGGTAAAACTGAAAGCGCGCCAATAGGTGCGTCGTTTATCAATCCCCAATTAGGTAAGGTATTCCCTTTCCCATCCTTAACATTTGGGGTTTTTAAAATCCTACGTAATAGCGGGAAACCGCTTGCACCAGTACCTCCGAATATTGAACTTATAATAAATATTTTATCACCATCTTTAAAATCATTTGCGAATTTTACAAAAACATCGCTCTCATCAAATTGATTCAATACCACACTACCTATATTTGGATTACCCTGGAATCCTTCTGTCATATCCAAGTCCAAGGTTTTGTTTGAGAAAAGCATCTCAACAAGGGCTTTATTTTCATCGTTCATTGTGCTTTTCCCAATAAAATCTGCAAATTTTTGAGCATTGTCGCGAAGTTGTAAATATAATCCTCCGCTTAACAATGAAATTTTTGTTTTAAAAAACTTATTAGTATCATTTGCTCTATTAAGTTTATTAACAGCAACATAATCTTCAATCAAAAGTTTTGTTCGAGATAAATCCTTGTTTGAAATATCGCGATCAATAATAATAGGTACAATGGTATCTACGCCACAATCAACACCAGCAGAAAGAAGCATTACAAGTGACTTAAGGACTCTTGCACCTGTTCCTCCTATTCCAAAAACATATAGTTTACTCATAATCTTATTTTTTTCAATTACTTAATTAAAAAGGTGAATATTTGCAGTTTCGGCTCCAGCGTTTAAACAGAATACTAAATAAAATGAAAAATAAAGTTGAAATAAAGATATTGCTTAATCCGAATAAAAAGCAATTGGTTTCATATATATGCTGAACTACGATATTACCCCCTTCATCTCTTGTGTAAATTAAACAATCACCAATGTTGCCGTTAAGAAAATCATTAACCGTCCAGATAGATGCTATAAGGAAGTTTACAAATCCAGCTAATCCCAAAATTATGAGCCAATTCCACCATCTGTTTGACCGAGGGTGGTTAAATAAATAAAGTGGTAAATAATAGTAAGCCAAAACAAAAATTAGAACTACAACTATGGTCAACAAACCAATTGAGTTGAAAAGGTTTACGTTCGAATAACCCTGAGTTTCACAATTATATCCCCAAAGGTACTCAGCAAGATTTTGGCCAAATAACGACTCAAACCAACAGTAAATATTTCCTAGTAACTCTTCCATTTTATTTAATGTTTATGGTTATTTCAGTGTAACTTTCATCATTAGCAGAAAAGGCTTCATGCACGCCTTGTATTTGATATTTTATACCATACGTTTTACCTCTAATGGCCATTAATCCTTCGTCATCATTATCCTCAAAAATCCAACTGGGCAAATTGGTTTTATTTAATTTAATCGTTAAAATACCTTTATACACTTTATCTGCCGAAAAAACTAATGTATGGGTATATCCATATGGATTTTTAGTCGCTTTTTTTATTGAAAAGTCATAGTTATTATTGTTTAAAGAATAGTTATTTTTGTCTAATAGGTATTCATTATTTAGTACATATGAAGAAAAATCTACATCCACAGCAAAGGTCACTTTATTGTTTCTTCCATCTTTTCTAAGATTAATAATTGTATTTTTAGGATTAGACTTATCTAAATCAAATTTTCCCGTGTTAATTTTTATTGCGTAATTGACTTTCTTCCTCCCTTCCGCTGTGAATATTTTATAACTTCCTTTTGATGCAATCCTTTCAATAGGAACATTTTCCATTAAATCTTTTACATTCTCAATGTTTCCGATAATCCATATATAATAAGGTAAAACTTCTTCAACTTTATAAATCGGTTTATCATGTCTATTATAGAAAATACCATTAAAAGGTGAAAGAAATTGATAAACAACAACTGCAGCATTAGGATTTGTTTTAAAAAAGTTAGAAAAAATTCTTTTAATCCCGTTATATTGATCATTAATATATTTTTGTGAATCTTTACCTTTTCCTGGGGAAAATATACCGTCAGTTATAAAAAAGGATATTGTATTGTTATTAGTAGCTTTAAGAATTGTATCGAGTAACTCATAAATTTTAGTGGCACCCCGGTTTCCACCCATTTTTTTAAAATCACTCGGATTCAACCTTGTCGCAAATTCATTTAAGTCATTCCCTAAAGGTATTATTCGTGAATTGATATAATACAAATTGATGTCTTCGGTATATTTTATGTATGTATCGTTTAGAAAATTAGAAACAAAAGTTGTAAAATCATTTCCTTTATTTACAAAACCATCCATACTAGCCGAATTTTCTATATATACATTGATCTTTGGTTTTGCTTTAATGGGTATGACAGGGGTTACGATCTTCTTTTCCTGGTAATTATGCTTATGACCATTTCCGCATGAAGCTAGAAATAGTATTAAAAAAAACATTGATTTTAGTCTTATGTTGTTCATCTTGAAAGAATTATTTTTCTACACAGTAAATTTTTTACTTAAAAAAAGTGTTCTCATAACTGTATCTCCTTAAGTTTTCCAAATTTCCCTTGTATTCAAAAAATTGCAATAGCAAAAGAGAATCATTGATCAGGAAAACTTATTTGCCGTTGTACAATATCTTTTAAATCTTGACCTTATTTCTAATCATATCTTCACTTGTTATTTACCTTAACCTTTATACAACATCCTTAAATACAAACTGTTAAAAAAGCGTAACAATTTTAATAAAAAATTTTTAAATCTGCAAAGGATTATTACGTTTTTTATTAAAGGTGTATTTTTTGTGACAAATTTTTATGTTTTTATGACAAAAACACCTAATCTTTATTTGTGTTAAATCAATTAGCACATCGAAAGGTAATAGAACTCAGATGACACTGATTATGCTGATTCACGCTGTGCAAATCCGTGCAACACTTTATATCAATTAAGTTGTCGGTTGACAGTTAATAGTTGTTCGTGAGGGTAGTATCATGTTGAGCGTTAGCGAAACATCTCCCTTACCATAAAGGGGGGATCCTTCGACAGGCTCAGGATGACAAGCGTTATTGTTTGCTGTTCTACTTCGCCTAACGGCTCATGACTCACGCTTTAAATCGTAAATGAGATTCCTCGACAAGCTCGGAATGACAATAGGTAATAATTAGATTCCGTTTAACGGTTAACGGCTCACGGTTAACGGCTCACGGTTAACGATTTAACTCGTAATGAGATTCCTCGACGAGCTCGGAATGACAATAGGTAATAATTAGATTCCGTTTAACGGTTCACGGTTCACGGTTAACGTTTTTCCTGTAGCGCCTTTGTTGATAACAATCCACAAGCAGCCTGAATGTCCTGCCCCCGCGAGGCACGGATTGTGGTAAATATGCCCTTGGCTGTTAGCGAATCGCGAAACTGTATAATGCGCTC
>Ga0209720_1002516_pt1 | contig 13500 bp, 11 predicted proteins | sample AD_JPNMR3_MetaG_FD_184426 | JGI IMG/M metagenome (GOLD analysis project Ga0209720, IMG submission 184426) | Active sludge microbial communities of municipal wastewater-treating anaerobic digesters from Japan - AD_JPNMR3_MetaG (SPAdes) (version 2) | ecosystem: Engineered > Bioreactor > Anaerobic...
CGGAAGAGTGATCGAAGCATCTAATTTCTCGACAAGACCCTCAAAAAGCAGAGCCTCTGGATAATGGCGGGGAGAAGATTTATAACCATCAACTATGATTAGCTGCGAATCGGTGGCACAAAAATGTGGGCCAGCCCCCTCATAAAGTTTTCGCCTGACAGTGATGAGTAGCCGGGCTTCTGAGTCGGCTATTATAGAATTAATAACAGGCCAGGGGCTTTTGGGATCGATAACAGTAAAGACCCCGCCGGCCTTTAGAATTCCATAGATAGAAATCACGGCTTCTGGCGAGTTGTCCAGGCAGATTACCGCCCGGTCACCTTTTTTAAAACCAAGGAGGATAAGAGCGGAAGCTAAGTTGGTAGATTTTTCATCGACTTGATGATAGGTCAGACACTGGCCCCTGGAAATAAGGGCGGCTTTGTCCGGGAAATGGCGGGCGGTCCGGCTCAGCCAGTCAGGAACAAGCACCGGATCAAACTCCATTTACCTTAACCCTGTTAACCCCGCTTTTTCTCAATGAAGTTGGCAATTCTATTGATGCTGTCCAGATTGGCGGCAGTTAGTTCTTCGTCTTCGACTTTGATCTTAAAGTGGCTTTCCAGAAAGGCAACAATTTCCAGAATGCCAACCGAATCAACGATATTTGTTTCCAGCAGGGAGACGTCGTCGCCAGGTGGATCATCAGAATTAAAAAGAAATTTCTCAGTAATGAACTGCTTTATTTCATCTTTAATCATCGTCTTCGTTTTTCCTTCTTATCGGCCTCAAACCCCGGGCGAACTCCTGGTAAGAATGCTCGGGGGTCAGCGGGACCGTTACCTTGCCCAGAGCTATAGCAGGAGCATGCCCAAAAAATGTCCCGGCTGGAACATTTCTGGAGACAACAGTTCCAGCCTGAATTACCGAACCCTGACCAATTGTAACACCGGGCAGTATAACACAATGGGGTCCGATAAAGACATCCGATTCAATGACAACCGGTTTTACCACGGCCTCTTTTGACTTTGTCCAGTAAAGATGGGAAATAATGGAGGTACCAATGCCAACGGTCACATTGTCGCCGATTTTGATCACCTCGGGATGAAGCTCATCAATATAAACATACTGGCTGATCCAGACATTCTGCCCTATCCTGACGCCGCGCAGCCGGTGCAGGCCGGGACGAATTCTGGCGCCACCAGGACTCAGATAAGCTAATCGCCTTAAAATCCTTTGAAAAAGCTTCAAAATCTTTTTCCCGCCTCTGTCTACTGGAAACCAACCAGATATAGGTTTTTATCATAAAGAGATTTTGTAAGTCAATAAAGTCCTCTCATTACCCGATAAAAGGAAGATAGAAACAACGGTGGCAAGAATTTGACAGTCTGTTAGCTAGATAATATATTTTATGAAACAGTAGATCCAAGCCAGAGGAAGCACTGGTTTCCCAGTTCGGAAAGAAGAGGCATAATGTATTATATAATGGATGAGGGCCTTGTTTTTGACTTGTATCTTTTTTCTAATTAGCGACAACTATGAAAGAAACCTATTTTGAGGTTCTTCAATCGACAAAAGGCAGGCCACACCCCTGCCGTTCGGTCGCTCCTCCCAATCGGCTGGAACTTCGGCAAAAAGATTTTCTGGCTGCCTTTTTAAAATCAGCCTCCTCCCAGCCCTTATTGGAATTAAAAGAAAGGCTACAAATTATGACCGGACGTGAGCATATTTTCTTTGCCCCCTCCTGTCGGGCAGCCATAGCTTTTATCCTGACCAGGTGGCCTCAGACCGAGGTGGTCCTTCCAGCTTATACCTGCCCGGTTGTAAAACAGGCTGCCGAATTAGCCCGGAAAAAAATAGTCTATGTCGATATTGATAGAAAGAGTCTTAATGCCACTTCTAAAGAATTTGAAAAGGAAGCCAGGCCGGATCGAATACTCATACCGACCCATATATTTGGCCTCCCTACCGATATTGAAACTATCTGCGATCTGGCTAAAACAAGAAATTGTTTGACTGTTGAAGATGCTGCCGCAGCTTTTGGTTCCAGGCGAGAAGGGAAAATGCTCGGAACTTTTGCTGACATTGGAGTCATTAGCTTCGAACGATCAAAAAGGCTGCCTGCCTTTCGAGGTGCAGCTATTATTATCAATAACGAGAAAGCTTTTGACCTTGAACAGTGGAGCCCACCAGCCTTATTCAAATTGGAACGCAAGCTGCCCATCAGAGAAACTTTCTTTGCCATAATTTATAACCTGGCCACTTCTCCCTGGATATATGGCCGGATTTCGCTGCCCTATCTCCTAAAAACTTATCGTCGCCCAGGACCTTCTGCTTCACCTGATGTTCAGAATGATGTCGGGCAGAGCCCTTTTTACAACAGAGATTTTCACCCATACCAGGCAGCCCTGATTTTGAGAATGCTTGGACGAATTGACAAAATCAGAGATAGAATTGAAGAGCTGGTCTCCATTTATGAACAGACGTTTAAAGGTAGCTCTGTCACGACATTTTTGCCGGCCAATTGTGACCGAGCAGGGCTGCTAAGGTATCCTGTTGCCTTCTCCGATAGGAAGCGAAGTGAAATTTTAAAGAAAGCTTTAGCTCAAGGCCTTTTTCTGGAAATAAATTATGACATACCTTTACCAGATAGAAAAGACTGGGGCTATTTTCCAAACGCCTGCTGGGCAGCTCAAAATATTATTCTTTTGCCTCTCTATGCCAGACTCTCACCGGACAGGGCTGCTCGTCTGGCCAGCAAATTGGCTAACCTTTAACCTCAGGTGGGGAGAAGATAAAAAGACCATAAACAGGAACAAACAGACGATGTTTTCAGATTCAACCGATATGACCCCGGTCAAGAAACTGCTGCTGACAGAAAGGCCAGAGTAAACTTTGTCCAAGAAATTGGATATACTATAAAAGCTCCCGGCTGATGACAGCAGCTTAGACTGGGGAAAGCCCGGAAATAGGCAGCATCAGTTATAATGTTTATTTTCTGAGATGGACATAAAAATTTGACATGGAGACAATTATAGTTGACCCCGGTCTTTATCCTCAGTGGAATAGAATAATTAGAGAGAATTTTGAGCCGGATATTTTCCACTCGTCTGAATGGGCCCAGGTTCTAAAAGAAGCTTACAGTTTCCGGCCGGTTTATTTTGTGGCCTGCGAAAATAAACAATCGGTAGCCTTAATACCTCTAAGCGAAGTCGGGAGCTGGGTTTCAGGCAAACGAGGAGTAAGCTTACCCTTCTCTGATTATTGCAACTTTTTGAGTAATAATGACGAATATCTAAAATTACTTATGGAACAGATTAAAAACTATGGACAGCGGCAAAATTGGAAGTATGTTGAGTTCCGGAGTTTTTACTATGTAGAAGAAGCCGAACCTTCTGAAAGTTTTTTCACTCATGACTTAGACCTGACCAGATTATCAAGCAAATTATGGTCAGGCTTAAAAGACAGCTGCCGGCGAAACATCAAAAAAGCAACAAGAGAAGGAGTAAAAATAGAAATTGGAAGAAGTTGGTCGAGCCTCGAGCAGTTTTATAGACTTCAGGTGATGACAAGAAAACGGCATGGCCTGCCGCCTCAGCCTCTCAAGTTTTTTAAAAGTCTTTATGAAAACATCATCTCCAAGAATCTAGGAATTATCGCTTCTGCTCATTATCGGCATAAAATAATTGCAGCCTCTGTGTATTTTAATTTTAACCACAAAGCCCTGTTTAAATATGGCGCCTCAGATGAGCACTATCATCATTTAAGACCTAATAACCTGATCATGTGGGAGGCCATCAACTGGCACCGGGAGAATGGTTGCCAGGTTTTAAACTTCGGTCGGACAGAAAGCGATAACCTTGATTTACTGAATTATAAAAGACAATGGGGTGCAAAGGAAATCAGCTTATATTATCACCGTTTTGATTTGAAGAAATCTTCCTATATTACTGATAAGAAAAAACAGTTGATTACTCTCTGGTCAGCTCGGTTGACCCCACTGCTCCCTGATTCTATCTTTAAATTGATGGGCAAATTATTATATAAACATATGGGCTAAGGAATCAGAGCAAAGATGCAAAAAGAAAAGGTAGTTATTTTATCTCCGGTACAGCTGACTGATTGGGACAGCTTTGTTCAAGATCACCCCTATGGCTGGCTGGGCCATCTGTCCAGCTGGCAGCTGGTCCTGGCTTCGACAATCCGGCTCAGTGCTGGTTATTTCCTGGCCATAATGGATGAGACCTCAGGCAAAATTGTCGGTGGGATGCCCGTTTATCAAACCAGATCGCTCACCTTGCATAAAAAACTAATCAGCGCCCCTCTCACCACTATTTTTGATCCTCTGGTTTCAAGCAGGGAACAACTGGTAGCTTTGCTTTCCACTGCCTTGAGCTGGCTGAGAGCCACCGGCAGTTCAGAATTGATAGTTAAAACTCTTCACACAGCCAGGCTCTGGGGGGAGATGGGAGCAATCAAGGATAACAGTTTTCGCTATCACTATCTTGATCTTGGCCGCGATCTGGATACCATCTGGAAAAAGGCTCATCGCTCTTGTGTGCGGCAGCAGGTGAATAAAGCTGTCCAGAAAGGCGTCGAAGTCAGGCAGGCTGAAGATAAAAAAGACCTTAGTGTTTTCTACCGGTTGTATTCAGCGACCAGAAAGCGTCATGGCTTGCCATCCATTCCGTTTGCTTATTTTGAGGCTATCTGGAATATATACCGCCCGCAAAATTGTGTCTATTTTTTACTGGCCAGCTATAACCGATCAGCCATCTGCTCCTTAATGGCGCTAAAATTTAAGGAGAAGTTTTCGGCTGAAGCTCTTGGCTGGGATGACGAGTTTCGCTGGCTGACACCGTCGGCTATAACTTTCTGGGAAGCAATAAAACTGGCTAAAGAACTCGGCTGCCAGCAGTTTGATTTTGGCCGGACAGCTCTGGCCAATGAGAGCCTGATCAGATTTAAGAGACATTGGGGGACAGAAGAAATGGAAATGCCTCAATTTAGTTTCAGCGCTGGCAAGAAATTAGCCATTCGGACAGATCGTTCAAGTTCTGCCCTAAAATACAGGAGCCTGACTACTTTCCTGCGGGACTGTCCGGATGTCATTTATGAACTTTTAAGCCAATTTTATTATAAAAATTTTTCAAATTGAGCAGTGACTGACTGGAAATAGAAACCGTTGGGGGGAGATGCAAGCAGAATAGGCTCTTGAATTTCAGACTGACAAACTGATAGTATAAATTTGACAGGCAATGAATATCAGCTATTACTATTATTATTTTAAGCCACTTGTCCCGCGTAATCTCCAGATCTTTTTAAGAAGGAAAATCGCTCTGACCAAGAAAAAAATACGTGCGGACAGCTGGCCGATACACCCGGAAGCAGCCGATAAGCCCGAGAGCTGGACAGGTTGGCCGGAAGGCAAAAAATTTGCTCTGGTTCTTTCCCACGATGTTGATTCAATCAAGGGCTATAAAAAATGTCTCGAGCTGATGAAGCTTGAACAGGAAGTCGGCTTTAAGTCTACCTTTAATTTTGTGCCGGAAGGCTATAACTGTTCGCCGGAGATCAGGCGAGCTCTTATTAACAATGGCTTTGGCGTCGGTCTTCATGGTCTGACTCATGATGGCCGTATTTTTCAGAATAGAAAGAAATTTGACGGGGCTGTGCCTAAAATCAATGCTTATCTTCATGACTGGCAGATAAAAGGCTTCTCTTCGCCTTCCATGCTGGGTAACCTCGATTGGATTTCTCAGCTTGACATTGAATATGATTGTTCGACGTTTGATACTGATCCTTTTGAACCGCAGGCTAATGACGTCGAAACGATCTTCCCTTTTATCGTCGTCAACAGCAGCCAGACAAAAAGCTTCGTCGAATTGCCCTATACACTTCCCCAGGACCACTGTCTCTTTATTATCCTCAAAGAGAAAGATATCTCCCTCTGGCAGAAAAAGCTAGACTGGATTGTCAGCCAGGGGGGCATGGCCTTACTCAATACCCATCCAGACTATATGAGTTTTAACCGCGAACGGACAGAAAAGGAAACTTACCCGGCTGATTATTATCGCGATTTCCTTCTTTACATAAAAGAAAAATATGAGGGCCAGTACTGGAATGCCAACCACGCGGAGGTAGCATCATTCTGGAAAGAAAATATGGGCCACCATAAATTTTTCATTTCCGGTCCATATAAGCAATCTGCTCTCAGCCATCTGAAAAAGACCGTCTGGATTGACCTTGATAATACTCCGCATGTTCCCTTTTTTATTCCAATTAAAAACGAACTGAAAAGGCGTGGCTATCGGATGATTCTAACCGCCAGAGATGCCTATCAGGTAAAAGAGCTGGCCACTGAAAATAAACTTTTCTTTAAAACTATTGGCCGGCATTATGGGAAAAATAAGTTAAAAAAGCTTGTTGGCTGGTTATACCGTTCATTTCAACTTATGCCTTTTGTTTTGATTAATAAACCGGACGTAGCCCTCTCTCACGGCTCACGCTCCCAGATTTTCATCGCCAATTTTTTTGGAATTCCGACCATCCTGATTGCTGATTATGAGCACAGTCGGCCGGCTCCCTTTTCGCAGCCACGCTGGATAATTGTACCGGAGGTCTTGAGTTCAGCCGATCTGCCTTCGAAAAGAATACTCACCTATGAAGGCCTGAAAGAAGATGTCTATGTTCCTTTTTTTAAACCGGATAGTTCAATTTTAAAAGAACTTGGTATTGCCGAAGATGAAATGGTTATCTCCGTTCGCCCACCGGCTATCGAAGCTCATTATCATAATCCCGAAGGAGACAGGCTATTCTATGAATTTGTAGATTGGGTGCTGGCCAACTCAGAGGCAAAAATTATCCTGCTGCCGAGAAATAAGCGTCAGGAAAATGAGATCAAACATAGAAAACCTGGTTGGTTTAAACATGAGCAGGTAAAGATTCCTGCCCGTGTCATTAACGGCCTTAATTTGCTTTATTTTTCAGATCTCGTGGTGAGTGGCGGTGGCACTATGAATCGTGAAGCAGCTTCTCTGGGGATTCCAGTTTACAGCATTTTCCGCGGACCAATTGGCCGCATTGACAGGAAACTGGAAGAAGAGGGGCGGCTGACACTAGTCTCTTCGCCTGCTGATTTTTCCAAAATTAAACTGGAAAAGCGCGACAAAACACTGCCCGTTGATCTTAGGGCCAGACCAGCTCTCGAGCAGATCGTAAAGCATATCGAGGAGATAATTAATCTCGAGTATGGTTTGGAACAAAAAAACAGAGCTAACTAAATGAGGAAGAAATCAGCGGCACGTAATAGTCTCCACCTTTTGCTAGTGGCTGGAGCCAGGCCAAATTTTATGAAAATCGCCCCTCTCATCCGGGCAATAGACGAGCATAACCAGAGCAGGCATTCGACCAAAATCAATTTCAGCTTAATTCATACCGGTCAGCACTATGACCACAATATGTCTGATATCTTTTTCGGAGAGCTGGGCATTCCCGCCCCTGATATCAATCTGGGAGTAGGCTCGGGCTCGCAGGCTGAACAGACCGCTAAAATCATGCTGGCCTTTGAACCGGTCTGCGAGCAACTCAAGCCTGACTGGGTCGTAGTGGTAGGCGATGTCAATTCGACCCTGGCTTGCTCGCTTGTGGCGGCAAAACTCGCCATCAGGGTAGCTCATGTGGAAGCTGGTTTGAGGAGCTTCGACTGGACTATGCCAGAAGAAATCAACAGAGTGGTCACCGACAGGCTGTCTGATCTGTTATTTACACCATCAGCTGACGCTAATATAAATTTGAGAAAGGAAGGTATCCCGAGAAATAAGATAAAATATGTCGGAAATATCATGATTGATGCTCTTATTTATCAGCTTAGAAACGGAGAAAAAAGCCGGCTGGCGGAAAACCTGAGTCTTAAACCGAAAGAGTTTGCCTATATCACCCTTCACCGACCATCTAATGTCGATAACCCAGAAACTCTTAGGGCCATCATGAAAAAGCTGGTGAGCCTCTCCCGCCAGATGACAGTTGTCTTTCCCGTCCACCCCCGGACAAGAAAGAACCTGGAAGAAATAAAATTTAAAGCTGAAGCCTTCAATCAGCTAAAACTGATTGCACCAGTGGGATATAACGATTCGCTCTGGCTGGCCAGAAATGCCTCGCTGGTGCTGACCGATTCTGGCGGCTTACAGGAAGAGACAACTTATTTCAAGACACCATGCTTAACGCTTCGCCCGAACACCGAACGACCGGTAACAGTTACAATCGGCACAAATAAACTTACCAGCCTGAAAGATCTCGAGGCCGACATCGAAAATATTCTCCAGGGAAAGCATAAAAAGGGAAGAATTCCCAGATACTGGGATGGGCAAACAGCCAGGCGGATAGTCAGACACCTGGCGGAAGCAGCCCGGCTAGAGTAGCGATTAAGACACTTTTTGTAGTTTTGCCCGGGCAAAAGAGGCGAAAAAGGCAGGGAAAATTTGGACGAGCGAGAGGAATTAAGTCGGAGCAAAGTCGAACAGGTTGCCAGAAAGCTCTGGGCCTACTGCCTTAAGAATAATTTTTCAGGTTACGACCCTTATGATGCTTTGAATAGTCCTCTTTTCAACCGTGGCCCCTGGGCCAGATCCAGGTTAGTCAGACTGGCAGCGACTCAAGGGTTAAAGCGCCTGCCGATAAATATCAGACCAATTTTACTGATTCCGCGGAATCAAAATCCAAAGGCCTTAGGTATTTTTCTTAAAGCGGCGTTGAGATTATCCTCTGCCAGTACAATCGAGGAGGATGGAGTTACTGCCTATTTGATAAAGAGAATCAGAGAGCTACGTACAGAAGAAGGCAATTATTCTGGCTGGGGATACAGCTTCCCCTGGCAGACCAGAACCATTCTTGTGCCGCGGGGAGCGCCAAATCTTGTCTGCACAGTTTTTGTAGCCGATGCCCTGCTCGATGCTTATGACTCTCTGGACAGTCGAGAGTGCCTGGAAATGACCAGAGTGGCAGTTGAGTATATCTCTAATGAACTTTTCTGGTCTGATGAGAAGAGTGCCGGCTTTTGTTACCCACGACCAGGTCTCAAGGAGCACATTTATAACGCTGATCTACTGGGAGCAGGACTGCTGGCTAGGATGGCCGAAGTCAGTGGCGACAAAAAATACCTTGAGCAGGCCCTGGCTGTAGCCAGATACGCGGCCTACTGCCAGAACGAGGACGGCTCGTGGTATTACGGTGAAAGACCAGAGAGCAGATGGATAGATAATTTTCACACCGGCTATAACTTGATGGCCCTAAGGGGTTTAAAAAAATACGCTAAAACAGATGAGTTTGATGTGGTTATTAGAAAAGGCTTCGACTTTTATTGCCGGCACTTCTTTCGCCAGGACGGCGCCCCGAAATATTTCCATAACCGTGTTTACCCGATTGACAGCCATTGCCTGGCCCAGAGTATAATTACCCTGGAAGCTTTAAAAGATCTTAATAGCAAGGCCCATGGACTTGCGGTAGCCGCTTTAGGCTGGGGACTCGAGAATATGTGGAGTAGCCAAGGTTATTTTTATTATCAGCGGCACCACTTTTTTACCAATCGGATTCCCTACATGCGCTGGACTGAAGCCTGGATGCTTCTGGCCCTGAGTAATTTATTGGAGGCTTTTAAGTAATAAGCTTGCTAGCAAAAGAGAATTAACTCTGTACTAATTACAACCTATAGAGGAAAAAATATTGATTGAATTTGTTTTTACGGTCGATTATGAGATCTATGGGAATGGTAAAGGTTCATTAAGGGAACTGGTTTACGAACCAGCCAGCCAGTTGATAGATTTGTTTCTTAAATACAATGCTCGTTCGGTCTTTTTCGTTGAAGTAGCAGAGCTGGAAATGATGGAAAGAAGCAAGCTGTATCCTGAGATCAATCTCATCAAGGAACAGGTCAAGAAAATAAATGAGCTCGGCTTTGAACTTGGTCTTCATCTTCACCCCCAGTGGTATGCTGGTGAGTTCAAAGAAGGAAAATGGTTTCTGGAAGAGTCAGAATATGACCTTTGTCTCTTGCCTGAAGGAAGAATCAAAGAGCTGATAAGCCGTGCTGTCAATTATCTTAAATACTTGATTGGTGATTCCCTCTTTACACCTCTGGCCTATCGGGCCGGCAACTGGCTAATGACCTCTACCAAAAAATTGGGCCCAGTATTGGCTGAGGCCGGTTTAAAAATAGATTCATCCGTCTTTAAGGGAGGATATCAACATCTTTATCACCTTGATTTCAGACAAGCTCCGGCTGGCCTCTTTTACTGGAGATTTTCTGATGAGGTGACCAAGCCTGATCCGGGTGGGCAATTGCTCGAAATTCCTATTTATACCAAGATGATACCCACCTGGAAATTTTTAAGTAAAAAGCGACTGGCTCTAGAGGCAGGTGGAACTTCTTCAGCCAGCCTTAAAACAAAATTTACTAACCGGTATAGAGACTTCCTCAGGTTTAAAGTTCCCTTGAAATTTGATTTTTGCCGGTTAAGTTTTGAAGAGCTAAAATCTATGACAGAGGAATTAATAGCCATAGACGCCTGTTCTCCCTCTGATTATAAACCCATAGTGCTCATTGGGCATACCAAGGATCGACCGGATTATGAGACAGTCGAACTTTTTCTCGCTTATCTGGAAAAAAAGGGCATTAGAACTACAACTTTTAGGCAGGCTATTCAGATCATAGCCTTAAGAGAAATGAAATGATCGTCAGACCGATTAAGATTGACTGGCATCAAGATCTATCCATATTTGCCTCCGAAAATTTTTTAAAAGCAGTTGGCGATGAATATGGCTGGCTAGGTGGATTGGACGAGGCTGATAACTTGAGATGTTTCCTGCCTTTTACCATAATCAAAAAGCCTTTTTTCAAGCTAATTAGATTTAGAGTAGAAACAGTGCCAGTAGCTGGTGATTTTGGCGTTAGAGAGGAAAAGACCTTTTTGAACCTGGTAATCGATTACTTCAAAAGAAAAGGTGGTGACGTAATTATTCCAGCCACAACTAATACTATTTTCAGAACCTACCCTGATGGCGCTATTGCTGCTCCTTACGGAACTTATAAGATCGATCTGACTCAACCAGAAGATGAGATCCTGGCTAAAATGAGTACCAGTCACCGGCGGAAGGTTCGACTGGCCCAGAAAAATCAGGTAGCTATAAAGACCGGTCCTGAATATGCAGAGATCGCATATGAGATGGTGAAAGACACGTTTAAACGATCACATCTTGGTTTCATGAAATATAAGGATTTCGAAAGATATCTGGATGGGCTTGGCAATCAGGTAAAAATCTTCGTGGCTGAACAAACTGGAGAGATACAAGCTTGTTTGGTTGTTCCCTTCAGCCGCTTTTCAGCCTATTACGTTTATGGTGGCAGCCGGCCAGAGCCAGTTCAAGGCGCGACTAACCTGCTCCACTGGGAGGCCATGCTGTATTTCAAACAGGCTGGAGTTAAATCTTATGATTTGGTCGGAGTCAGAATCAATCCGCAGAAAGGCTCAAAGCAAGAAGGGCTAAAGATATATAAGGAAAGATTTGGCGGAAAACTCTATGTGGGCTACATGTGGAAATATAATCTCAACCCCGTAAAAAGCTTGGCTTATTCTTTAGCTGTAAAACTTCTCCGGGGAGGAGACATAGTTGACTGCGAGAAACACAAGCTCAAGAGTTTTAGCCTAAATCAGTAGAACTTTATTGTTTTGCGCTTGCCTGGCGGCAGTAATCAAAAAAAAGCTCAAGGCCTTTCCTTGTTGAAATATCTGGCTGCCAACCGGTCATAGACTTTAGCTTATTATTGGTAAATTTCGTTTTTTCCCAGTAAGCAATCCATTCCCGCCTGGTGAAAACTGGAGGAAGCTGACCACGCGACCAGGTTGATAGTTTTTCCCATCCCCAGCAAAACAAGAAGCTTATAACTTTGGGCACATAAATCGATTTAATATTACCTACATTGTTTTTATACTGCCTCAGAAAGTTTCTCGAGGTAGGTAAATCGTCATCGACAACATTAAAAACTTCGCCCTCAATTCCTGGAACTAAACCTGCCAAAACTATGGCTTCAGCACAGTTCTCGACATAAGAAAGAGGCAGAGGGTTTGACCCGCCAAAATGTAAGAATATCCCGAAGGTATCAATGCCTACTCTTCCAGGAATGAATTTTTTTCCAGGACCATAGACCGTGCCAGGGCGGACAATTACATAAGGAAGCCCTGCCCGTTTTCCATAATCCATGACCAGCTCATCCTGCTTTACCTTACCATAGCAATAAGCTTCAGCTCTGGTTTCCGGAGAGGTTTCAACCGGGCAGGTTTCATCAAGAACACTGCCTGTCTTCTTACCACGATTACTATAAACGGCAAAGCTGCTGACATTAACGAGGCGTTTAAGACAATCATGATGAATAACAGCCTCAATCAGGTTTCTGGTTGTTATAACTGAATGAAGGTAAGCTTCTGAAAAAGATTTCGTGCCCGTTCCAGCCGCTAAATGAAAAATCAGCTTAACCCCTTCTGTAACTCTCAGACAATCACCGGCGGAAAGAAGATTTCCTTGAATGATAGTTGCCTTCCCTTCACCTTCCTTAAGCTGAATTATTTCAGACAATCCTCTAAGATCGCTTGATTCTCTGACTAAACATTTAATATTGCTAAAACCTTTTTCTAACAAATAGCCAACGACCTGCGGGCCGATGAATCCAGAGGAACCTGTGACCAGAATAGATTCAGTATGCTCAACTATAAATGTTTTATCGTAATTTGCCATGAGTTGCATTAGCTTAAAGCTTCACTCTAATTTTTTTTGACTTTTTCAGACTGAACTCCTTCGGAGCTTCCCTTCTTCCAACGATTCAAGACATTCTAAAAAGCCTCTGGCCAACCTTTTAATGTTGCCGTTGGCCATTATCTCTTCTCTCGCCTTCTCACCCATTTTCAGCCTCAATTCATCATTGTTTAGCAGCAACTGAAGCCTTTCAGCCAGAGAAGCTACATCACCTGCAGGAACCATGTATCCGGTAACTCCTTCTTTAAAATACATGATTTCCGGCCCATGAGGAACATTTTCAGTAACGACAGGCAAGCCACAATACATGGCATCCACTATTCCCAGCCCTATTGCCCCTGGTATGCAGCTTACATCAGAGGCTGATAGAATTTCCAATACCCGCCTTCCATAAAGGGGCCCTAAATAGAACAGTCGTGGTTTACTAATAATAACCTGATGTAAAATCTTATCCTCATCCGGACCCAACAAAATCAGCCCCGCATTCTCGTCTTTTATAAGATCAAAAGCGGCTAGCAAATCCTCCACTCTTTTCCTTTTTGTTATCCTCCCTGAATAAATGATATTTTTACTCGTATTAATTCCATATTTTTTGAGGGTCTCTGCACGGCTAACACTTTGTGGGTCAAAATCAAGCAGATTTAATGTATTGTTAGCTGTATAGGCTCTACGGCGGTGCGAATCAAGTAAATACGCTTTTAACTCATCAGAATAAAG
>Ga0209720_1002521_pt1 | contig 13489 bp, 7 predicted proteins | sample AD_JPNMR3_MetaG_FD_184426 | JGI IMG/M metagenome (GOLD analysis project Ga0209720, IMG submission 184426) | Active sludge microbial communities of municipal wastewater-treating anaerobic digesters from Japan - AD_JPNMR3_MetaG (SPAdes) (version 2) | ecosystem: Engineered > Bioreactor > Anaerobic >...
AATTAAAACAGAAATAGAAAAAAATGGCTTATTAAATTTAAAATCAGTTTTAAATGATTTAACAAAATTTGGTATTAAAGACATATTGGTAGAAGGTGGCTCTAAAATATTTACTTATTTTTTAGTTAATAATTTAGTTGATGAATTTTATTTTTTTATTTCCAATAAAATAATTGGTAATGATGGTCTACCTGTTTTTGGTGATTTGAATTTATCTGAATTTGAATATTTTTTATCACCGATTAACATTAAAAAATTTCAGGATAATATTTTAATTCATTCTTGTAAATTTAGTTATAAATAATGGAATTAAGAGACCATAGATTTTTTATAAATGATTTTTTTGAAAATAAAATTTTTGAACTTACAAAATTTGATGCTCATCATATAATAAATGTTTTAAGATTAAAAATTGGTGATTTAATTGAAATAGCATTTTTAGATAAAGTATATTTATGTGAAATAAAAAAAATTGAAAAACAAAAATTATTCATCTTGCCTAAAGAATATTTGTATTCAATAAAGGAAGAAAAAACAAAAATAAATTTAATAACAGCAATACCAAAATTAAATAGATATGATATATTATTAGAAAAATGCACAGAATTGGGAATTAATGAAATAATTCCAATAATTACAAAACGAAGTATAAAAAAAAATATAACAAAAACAATAATTGACCGTCAGAAAAAAATAATATTATCTGCAGCAAAACAATCACGACGCGATACTATCCCAAAACTATATGAACCAATAAATATTTTTGATTTGATTGCTCTGATAAAAAAAGATAGTTTAAAAATTGTTTTTTATGAAAAAAGCAATAATGTGATAAATTCAATTAATTTTGATATTTCTAATAATATTTATTATCTAATCGGTCCAGAAGGTAGTTTAACAGATGAGGAAATTAAATACTTAATAGAAAATAATTTTATTAGTGTTAAATTAAATACACCAATTTTACGCGTCGAAACTGCTGCTATTACTGGTTTAATTGTTATTTTAAATAAATTAAATAAAATATGAAAATTATCGAAAATTTAAGTCATCATCAAATAAAATGTATTGACAAAATTTTTTTCTGATTATAAATTTTTTAATATTTTATTTTTGAAGAAAGGAAAAAATTTTATGATTAAAACAAATGTTAAAAATAATATTTTTCTTATTTATTTTACAGAAAATATAAATAAAAATAAAGAAAATTTAGAGAAAGAAAAAATAGATAATTATAATAATATTCTTATAAATTTAAAAGATGTTAATTATATTGATTCAACTGGCTTAAATTTTTTACTGGCATTAACAAAAAATATAAGGCAAAAAAATGGTGAAATTAAAATCTGTTATTTAAATGATTATTTAAAAAATTTATTTCAATTAACAAAATTATTAGAATACTTCAAAATTTATGATACAGAAGAACAGGCTTTAAATGACTTCAATAAATCTAAGAAATAATTTTAATGAATAATGAAAAAATTAAAATCTCTATAATTATTCCCTGCTATAATGAAGAAAGACGAATACCAAAAACATTAGATAAAATTTCTTTTTATATTCAAAAAAAAGAAGAAGAGACAGATAAATATTTATTTCAAATCATTGTGATAGATAATAATTCTACTGATGGCACAATAAATAAGTTAAAAGAAAAACAGGCAAATTTTAATGATTATTTAATAATTATAGCAAATGAATATAAGGGAAAAGGTTGGGCAATTAAAAAAGGTGTATTAAATTCTGATGGCGATATTATTTTATTTACTGATGCTGATTTATCCACGCCTATTGAAGAATTGGATAAAGCATTAGTAGAAATAGAAAAAAATGGTGCTGACATTGTTATTGCTTCAAGACAACATAAAGAATCGCAAATATTAAAACGCCAGAATTATATGAGAGAAACAATGGGTAAAATTTTTAATAAAATAATGAATTTAATATTAAATACTGGTTTTAAAGATACACAATGCGGTTTTAAAGTTTTTAAAAAAGATGTTGCATTAAAATTATTTAATTTATCACAGATTAAAGGATTTGCTTTTGATGCAGAAATAATTTTTTTAGCAGAAAAAATTGGCTATAAAATTGTTGAAATTCCTGTTGTCTGGATAAATTCAAAATCATCAAAAGTTAAAATGTTTTCTGATTCGTTAAATATGATTATTGATACTCTGAAAGTAAGAATAAATTATCAAAAAGGAATATATAAATTATAACTTATGAAAAAAGTTTTAGCAATATGTGGTGAAACTTCTGGTGACTTACATTTATCTAATCTTATCAAAAATTTATTAAAGCAAAATCCTGATTTGCAGATTGATGCCGTTTGTGGTGAACATACTGAAAAAAATAAAATAAATAAATTATTTGATATTAAAGAAATGAATTTTATGGGTTTTTTTGAAATTTTTAAAAATTTAAGAAAAATAATTTCAATTGAAAACAAGATTAAAAATTTTATAAGAAATAATAATTATTCACTTGTCATTTTAGTTGATTATCCTGGCTTAAATTTACGGCTCGCTCAATTTTGTTTTAATAATGATCTTCCTGTTATTTATTATATTTGTCCTCAAATCTGGGCGTGGCATTATTCTCGAATTTATAAACTGATTAAGTTTTGTAAAAAATTATTAGTTATTTTCAGATTTGAAGAAGAAATATATAAAAAAGAAAATTTTAATGAAGTTTATTTTATTGGTCATCCTTTATTAGATGTATTTAATAATTATCAGTGTAAAGAATTAAAAAAAGATTATATAGCAATTTTACCTGGTTCACGAATGCAGGAGATAAAAAAAATTTTACCTATTCAAATTGAGGTTTCAAAATTATTATATCATAAATTTGATAAAAATTTTAAATTTTTAGTATCTTTTCAAAATACTGAAATAGAAAATAGTTTTAAAGATATGTTGCCCAATTTTATTGAATATTACACTGGTAATATTTATGAAATTTTATCACGCTCTTATTTTGCTTTAGTTACAAGTGGCACTGCAACTCTGGAAACTGCTTTATTTGAAATTCCAATGTTTGTTTTTTATAAGGTAAATTTTTTATCTGCTTTACTTGCTAAATATTTGATAAACATTAAAAATATTTCGTTGGTTAATATTGTATTGAATAAAACTGTTGTGCCAGAATATTTACAGAATAATTTAATTCCTGAAAAAATTGCTGAAGATGCATTTAAATTATTGAAAAATGAAAACGAATATTATAGAATTAAATCTGAATTAAAAAAGATAAAGAGTCTATTACAGAATGGTGAGAATAAAAGTCCAAATGAATATGCAGCAAAAATTATAAATGATTATTTAGTTAGTTTATGAAAAATCAATATAAATTAAATAAAGATTTAGTTATTAGAAAAATTGATGGTGAAATTGTTTTGCTTAATATGAAAACTGGTAGTTTTTATTCTACCTCTGATAGTGGACAAATAATTTTTGAAGGTTTAGCAAATAATTTATCAATTGAAAAAATTAAAGAGAAAATAAAGGAAGAATACGAAATAAAAAATGAAAAAAAATTTGAAGATGACTTTAATGAGTTTTTAGAAGATTTATTAAAAGAAAAAATAATAAAAAAAATTTAATTTATTTAAATATACTTTGATTTTTTTAATTACAAATCTTTATTCTGCTAATCTTCAAATAATGATTTTACATATTCATCAATATTAAATTCATCTAAATCATCGATTTTTTCACCTGTGCCAACTAATTTCACTGGTATATTTAATTCTTGTTTTATTGGTATTATTATGCCACCTTTTGCTGTGCCATCTATTTTTGTTAATACTATTCCTGTAATGCCTATTGCTTCATTAAATATTTTTGCTTGATTTATTGCATTTTGTCCTGTTGTTGCATCAAATACAAGTAAAATTTCGTTTATTGGATGTGGTAATATTTTTTCTATAACTTTTTTTATTTTTTTTAATTCTTCAATTAAATTTGATTTTGTGTGTAATCTACCTGCTGTATCAATAATAACAATATCAATTTTTTTTGCTATTGCAGAATTTATTGCATCATATACAACTGCTGATGGATCAGAATTTGCCATCTGTTTTATCAGTTGAACATTTGCTCTTTTTGCCCATACTTCTAATTGTTCTATTGCTGCTGCTCTAAATGTATCTGCTGCTGCTACTATTACTTTTTTCCCTTCTTCTTTAAATTTATTTGCTAATTTGCCTATTGTAGTTGTCTTACCTGAACCATTTACGCCTAATACAAGTATTACTGCTGGTTTTGGTTCTAAATTTAATTTTATATTATTTACATCCGAAAAAATTGTTCTTATCTCATTTTCAACAAAATTAAATAAATCCTCTTTTTTTTCTATTTTTATTTCGCCTTTTTTATGTGCTGTTCGTAATTTATCAATTATTTTAGTTACTGTATTTACTCCTATATCTGCTGTTATTAATAATGTTTCTAATTCATCAATAAATTCTTCACTTATTTCTTTATTAAATGAAAGTAATGTCTTTAAACCTGATAAAATACTATTTCTTGTTTTTGATAAACCTTCTTTAATTTTTTTTAGCACTTTTTTCCTCCATTTTTTCTGGGATTATATTTTTGATTTGATTTTTATTCTTGCATTAAATATTTTAATTCTGTCCTTTTTTCTATATCATTTGTTAATACATACGCTTTTTCAAAATATTTTCGTGATTTGGTTTTGTCTTTATCTTTATATAATAATCCTAAATTATAATATGCTTCAAAATTATTTTCATTTCCTTTAATTATTTCATTATATATTTCACTTGCTCGCTCTATATTTGAATTATACAAGTATATTTTTGCTATGTTTAATAAATATTTTTCTTTTCTTTCTTTTTCAACTAATTTTGTCATTGTGTTTATTGCTTCATTTACTTTGTTTAGTTTAAATTGAATAATTCCATATAAATTCAAATAATCTGGATTTTGTGTAACTGTGTTAAACTTTCTTAAAATTTTTTCTGCATTCTGATAATCTTTTAAATAATAATAAATTATACCTTTATAATAATTTAATTGTTCATCAATTTCATTTTCACTTAATGTTTCAAAATATTTTAGTGCTTCACTATATAATCCAAGTTCAATGTATTGTTTAATTAATAATTTATAACTTTTAATTTTTATTGATGTTATTTTTATTCCCTGCTTTATTAAATTTGTTAATATTTCAGAACTCTTATCATATTGTCCAAGATTATATCTTGCTTCTGATATTAAATAATTTATATCTTCATTATTATTTATCTTTTTTGCTTTTTCAAAATAACTTATTGCTTCTTTATAATTTTTTTCTATGTTATTTTTTATTATACCATATAATTTATATGCTTCAAAATTCTGTTCATTAAATGATAACGATAAATCAAGATATTTTTTTGTTAAATGATAATCTTCTTTTATATAAAATGAATATGCTATTTCATTTAAACATTCAAAACTATTATTTAATATATCCAGACCATTTAATAAGTATTTTATTGCTTCGTCTGTTTTATTTAATTTATTAAGCAATTTACCTGCAAATAAATAATAATTAAATTTCTCATTTTTTTCTACTTCTTTAATTTCTTTAAAAATATTATATGCTTGCTCAAATTTTTCTGTTTTATAATATGTATATGCTTTGTAAAATAAGCCATAAAAATTTGTTTTTTCTAATTCTAATAATTTATCAGAATAATCAATTAATTTTGTAGAGTCATTTTTATTGAATAATGCAACAATAAGATTTTCATATATTTTTTTCTTCATTTCATTTGTTAAATCAAATTTTAGTGTTCGTTCAAAATATTTTATTGAATTTGTATAATCTAATTTTACATCATAATATATTCTTGCAAGATAATAAAATAACCAGAAATCATCTTTGCCTGATTGTTCGGCTTTTAATAATAAATTAAGTGAATTATCATATTGTTTATTGTAATATTCAGTTAATGCATATAGATAAATCAATGAAGAATTTGATGGTTCAAAATCAATTGCAAGTTTAAAATATTTTGCTGAATTTGGATAATCAGCACTTTTGTAATAAGCATATGCAAGATTATAATAAACTTCATAATTACCTTTTTCTGTTTTTAAATAATTTTCATAGTTTGCAATTACATTTTTATAATTTTCTTTTTTAAAGTTTATATAACCAAGATTTTTATATATTATTGGTTGCTCAATTTTTTTCTCTATAAGTTGTAAATAATATTTTTCTGCTAATGAATAATTATTTAGATTAAAATAAGAATTTGCAAAATATAGAATCGAATTATCTGGTATTGTCAAATCTAATTTAAGCATATAATTATAAATATTAATTGCTTCCTGATTGTTATTTGTAAAATAATAACTATTTGCTAAATATAATAAGATTTTTCTTGATTGTAATTTATCTATTTCAAATTTTTCTTTAATTATTGAAATTACTTTTGGATAATCTTTTTTAAATTCATAAAAGAATTCTGTTGCTTTTTCTGCTGCTGTTGGTAATTTATCACTATTATTTAGGGCAATTAAATAATATTTTTCTGCATTATTTAAATCATTTAATTTTGTATAAATATCAGCAGCAAATAATAAAGCACTTAATTCATAATTTGATTTTTTCAAATACTCTTCAATATATTCTTTTGCTTTATTTAAGTCATTTTTACCAAAATAAATTTTTGCTAAATAAAAATTTGAATGTTCATAATTTGCTTCATTTTGATTTGATTTTATAAAATTATTTATTGCATTATCATATTGTTTTTGATTATATGCTTTTTCCCCAAGTTCATAATAAATTGTTGCTAATAATTGATATGAATTTTTGTGGTTTTTATTTAATGTAATTGCTTTATTCAAATAATTAATTGCATTATCAATTTCATCATTATTTTTATAAGAATAAGCAAGATTGTAATAAATATTTTCATCTACCTGACCTGTTTTTAAATATATTAAATAATTCTCTATTGCTCTATCATATCTTCTTATTGAAAAATATTCATCTCCAATTGTTTTGTATAATGAAATATTTGAACTATCATTTTCTAAATATTTTTTATAATTTGCAATTGCTTGAACTGGATTATTTATTGATTTCCATAATTCTGCTAAATATAAATAAACTTTATAATCAGATGGTTTTTGTAATATTCCTTCTTGAAAATATGTTATAGCATTTATTGTATCGCCTTTATCAAGATATATTTTTCCTATTCTATTTGCTAATTCAATATTTTCTTTATTTCCTTTAAATGCTTCAAGATAATATATTAATGCTGAATCAGAATTATTTATTTGATAATAAACATTTCCTAATTTTAATGATATATTCGGACTTTTTCTTTCTTTTAATATTTTCAAATAATAAAATTCTGCATTTTTATAATCATTTAATTTATATGCAAAATCTCCTGTTTTTTCATTATTTTCTGATTTATCTTCATATTGTAATAATTTTAATGAATTATTAAATGCATTTTTATAATCTTCTTTTATTTCATAAATATTTATTATGCTTTTTAATGCTGCTATATATAATTTTGATTTTTCTGATATTTTTTGAAAAGTTGTTAGTGATTTATCATATTCTTTTGTTTTATAATATGAGCATGCTAATGAATATATTAATTTTTCACTTTCTTCTGGATAATTTGCTAATTCATAATATTTTATTGCATTGCTATAATCTTGTTCATTGAAATAAATATTGCCAAGAAAATAATAGTATCGGCCTTCTGGAAATTTATTGTTTTGATTCAAATATTTTAATAAATAATCTTTTGCAACAGAATAATCATTTTTAAAATAATTTAATCTGCCAGATATTAAATTTATATCATCACGATTAAATCCATAATTTATTGCTTTTTGTAAATACTCAATCGCCTTTGTATAATTTCTTACTATTTCATATAATGAAGATAATTGAAATAAAATATCCTGTGAATTTGGTTTTATTTTTATATAATCTTCACATTCATAAATTGCCTGTGTATATTGATTTAATTGTATTGCAAGATTTATTAGTTCTGCTTTTATTTTTAAATCATTTTTATTTGTATTCAAATATTCCTTAAAAGCATTATATGCTGATTTATATTCATTTATTGTTTTGTATAAATATCCTAATTCTAAATAAATCTTATTATCTTCTTTATTTTTTAAGTATTTCTTAAAATAGTTTATTGCTTCATTAGATTTATTTAATTCTTTATATAAATATGCTGTTTTCTTATATAAATCTGCTTCCTTTTTGTTTTCTGCATATTCAACTAAATATTTTATCGCTTCTTCTTTGTTATTTTTTGATAAATAAATTTGATAAATATAATTTTGAACATCTTTATAATTGTTATTTTTATTATAAACATTCAAGAAATAATTTAATGCTTCATCAATATTATTTTCAGCAAAATAGATTAACGCTAAATTATATAAAACATTAATTTTATCATTGCCATATTTTATTGCTTTTTCATAATATTCTTTTGCTTCTTTATTTTTCTTTTTATCAAAATAATCGTCTGCTATATTTTCTGACAATTCAGAGATTCTTTTTTGAATATTTGCATCCTTATTTATATTGTTGTATTCTTCATAATATTTTACTGCTAAAATATTTTCTTTTGCATTATATAAAAGATTTGCATAATCTAAATAAATTTCGTTTTTCAATTCTTCTATTGGCGGTATTAAATATCTGTAATAACTTAATGCTTCTTTTTCTTGTTTTGTTTTTATAAAGGATTTTCCTAAATAAAATGCTAAATATTTCTTTTGTGTTTCATTTAATTTCTTTTCTCCAAAAATAGATTTACCATATTCTATTATTTCTTTCCATTCATTTTTTTTATAAAGCAAAGTAATTAACTGATACTTATTTTCAATTGCTGCCGCTTCATCAAGATATTTAATTTTGATTTTATAATTTTTTATTAGATTTTCATTATCATTAAAAAATTGATAGATTTTTTCTGATAATTCTGCTTTTTGTAAATTATCAATTTTTAGATTTTTTAAATTTTCAAGTGCAAATTTATATTCATTTGTTTCAACAAGTGAAAAAAGATATTTGTATAAATCTTCATTTTTTAATTCATCAATTGAAACATTAGAAAAATATTTTTTAGCATTTTGATAATCTTTTTTTACAAAATAGACATTAGCAAAAATAATTGATAAAGCATTATTTAAATATTTTTTCTTTTCAATTACATCAATATATGAAATAACTTCATCAAATTTATTTAATGCAAAAAGTGATTTAACAATATAAATAAATGCTGCTGAATCATTTTCATCTAATTTTAATAACTTATTATTGTAATTTATTGAATCAACATATTTTGCTTGTTTATAAAAATCTTCACCTGCTATTTTATAAATCTTAATTAAATATTCTTTTACATCACTTTCATTTGCTATTGTTTCAAAATATTTTTCTGCTTCAAAATATTTTTTTAGATTAAATTTAATTAAGCCAAGAGTATAAATTATGCTTGAATTATTTTGAAAATATTTATTTCCAGCTTCAAATAAATCTTCTGTCTCATTATTGAATTTTTTTACTTTTGTAATTATTGTCGAAAGATTATTCCAGATATTTTCTTTTGTTTTTAAATAATTATTACATTTAATATAATTTTCGAAACTATTTGAATATTTTTCAGTTAAATAATAAATTTCACCTAAATAATAATATGCATCTTCAAATTCTTTTTTTATTTTTATTATTTCGTTTAAATATCTTATTGATTGATTATATTCTTTTTCTTCATATAATAATAATGCTAATTTATATAAATTTTTTGCATCATCTGATTTTTTAGAAATATATTGTTTTAAGTAATTTATTGAATTTTGTTTATCATTCTTTTTTAAATATAAATCACTTATTTTTAAGTAAAGATTTAATTCATCTTTTTTCTTATTAATTGCTGAAATATAGTATTTTAAGGCATTATCAATATCATTTAATTTTTCAGAAAAATCAGCAACTTTTATTAAAATATTGTAATCATCATTTAATACAGAATATTTCTGATAATAAAAAACTGCTTTTTGTAAATCTTTTTCTTTTTCATATAATTCGCCCAATAATAATGAAACATCTTTGTAATTCTCTTTTTGTTCATCTATTTTTAAAAAATATGTAATTGCATTCTTTATATCATTTTGTTTTTTATATTCATTTGCTAGATTATAAATTACATCTAAATTTTTATTATCAAGTGAATAAGCAGATAATAAATTTTCTAATTTATTTTCTTTTTGTGATAATTGTATATATGAATTTATTAATTCATTTAATACATCATAATTTTTTATATCTTTAATTTCATCATAAAATTTTATAGCATTTTTATAATCATTTGTTTTGTAATAAGAAGTGGCAAGATAAAATTTTATATCATTTGCTTTTTCTTCATAGTTTTTGATTGAATTAAATATATTTATTGTATTCTCATAATTCTTTAAATTAAATTCACATACTCCTGCATAATATTTGTAATAGTTTTTATTTACATCATTGTTTAATATTGTTTTAATATTTTGCAATGCTTCTTTATAATTTTTTTGTGATAAATAAATTGATATTGATAAATCAAGTGCTTGTATATGATTTGAATTTTTATTTAATATTTTTTTAAGATAAGATAATGAACTTGAATAATCATTCAAATCATAGTAAATTTTCGAAATCTTATATAAGATATGTTCTGTTTCTTTTATAGATAATAACTTTTTATATATATTTATTGCTTCTTTTAAATTATTTATTTTTTCATAAGCAATTGCAAGATTATTTAATAAATTATTGTCGTTTTCAGAAAATTTAATTTTTGAAAAATATAAATTATAAAAAGTTATAGCATCATAAAAATTATTTTTTAAAAAATTTAATTCAGCAAAATTTTTGATTATTATTTTATTTTCTGGATTTATATTAAAACCTAAAAAAGAATATGCTAATCCTTTTTCATACTCTTTTTTATCTAATGAGAATTCAGCTAAATATTGAAAAATTTCATCATCATAATTCCTTAATAAAAATGCCTTTTTTATATATTCTTCTGAATTTTTCCTATCATTTAATTTGAAGAGTTGAATACCATAGTTTTTATAATTATCAAACATAATATCTTTAATAAAATAATTTTGATAATTAAACTCAGGATTATTATTAAATAGTGCTTCTAATTCTTTTATACTTTTTTCATATTCTTTATTTATATTGTAAATACAACCAAGCATAAAAGATAATCTATCATCTTTTAAATTTAATAATTTTGTTTTTTCTAAATGAGGTAGTGCATTTTTAAAATCATTTAAGATAAAATATAATTTTCCAATTTGATAAAATAAATTTGCATCTTTTGGCGTAACATCCACTAATTTTAAATAGCAATTAAGTGCTTCTTTCGATTGTCCTAATTTTGAATACAGATTACCTAATGTAAAATATAAACTTTTTTGTTCCTTATTTTTAGCAAGAATATTGTTGTAATATTTTATTGCTGTTTGATAATCATCTATTTTTTCATATAATAGACCAAGATTGTATAATATTTTTTCATCTGATTTAATTTCATTTATTGCTTCAAATTTTTTTATTGCATTCAAATAATCTTTCATCTTAAAGTAAATATCTGCAAGTATTCTTAATACTTCTTCATCTTTTGGATTTGAATGCAAATAATTTTCTAACTCTACAACAGCATTTTCAAAATTATTATTATTGTAATATGAAATTCCTAATAATTTAATTAATGAAATTTCTTCTTGTTTTATTGCTTTTCCTTTTTCTAAAAAGAAAATAGCCATCTGATAATTATTAAGTTTAAAATACAATTTACCTAACTCAAAATATGCTTCAAAATTATATGGAAATAATTCTATTATTTTGTTGTAATAAGAAATAGCAAGTTGATTATCATTTTTTTCAAGTGATTTTTGTGCTAAACTTTTTAATAATTCTGTAAAATTATTTATTGCTTCTTCATTATTTTTATTTTTTGCTAATATTGAATTATATGTATTTATTGCTTCCTCAATTTTTCCTGTTTTTGCTTGTATTTTTGCTAATCTGATCTGGATATTTAATTCTGCTGGAAATTTATTTGAAAATTCTTCTAATAATTTTATTGCTCTTTCTACTTCAGAATTTTCAATTAAAGAATCAACAAATCCCCAATAAATAGATGTATCCTCTTTATCATATTCTAATGCTTTTGAATGATATTTAACAGCATTGTCAAATTTTTTCAACTTAAAATAATTTTGGCCAATGTAATAATAATATTTTGCATTTCTCGGTTCAATTTTTATTAAATCGTCATAAACATCAATTACATTGTTATAATCATTTATCCTTTCATAACAATCAGCAAGTAACAATAAAATCTCTTTATTATATTTATCAGTTCTTAAATAATTTTTAAAATTTTGTATTGCACCTTTATAGTTATTTTTATCATAATATATTTTTCCTAATCTTTTATAAATTATTGATGGTATATTTCCTCTTCTTGTTAATATTTCATAAATATCTTCTGCTTCTGAAATCTTATTTAATTCAAAACAAATATCACCAAATTTTATTAAGTGTTCTGTTTGACTACTTCTATCTTTTAATTTTTTTAAATATTCGTAGGCTTTATATTTTTCATTTGTATTTAAATAATATAAACCAACTTTATATAAAACACTTGTATTATTATTATCTCTTTTTAATACTTCTTCGTATTTTTTTATTCCTTCTCTGGAATTATTTATTAAAAAATAAAGATCTCCTAATTTTTCTAATACTCTAATTTTTAATGATTGATTATTTGTTTTGGTTAGAACATAATTAAGTTCATCAATTGCACTTTCATAATTTTTTTGCTCAAAATATAAATCACTTAATTTAAGATGAACTTCTTCATTATGAGGATATTTAGCAATTAGTTTTAAATATTCACCAATAGCAAGATTTAATTTATTTTCTCGTCTATAACTTTCAGCACGATTCAAATAATAATTTACATCAGATTCATTTTGGGCAAATAAAAAGAAAAATATAAAAACACCAAACAGAATAAATAAAATTTTTTTATTAATAAATCTCATAATATAAAAAATTATAATTTGAAATCTTCATTAATTTCATTAACACCAAACACAATTTCACCACTATTTAAGTATTTACCATTTACTGCTGGTGGAATGATTTTTATATATGATTTATTTTTATCTTCAATCACAGCAATAAATTGTGAATTTCTCATTATTTTAATATCTTTATTTATTTTTGCCCTTATTTTTATCTGATTATTTACTATTGTTAATTCTTTTATTTCACCAATTATTTTTTCATTTAATTTTATTTCAGCGCAGATTTCGCATTCGTTGGAGTCCTGTCGGAGGATTTCTTTTGATGCTCTTTCTCCCATTAGTAGATTTATTGCTTGCATAATGATTGTTTTTCC
>Ga0209720_1002524_pt1 | contig 13485 bp, 9 predicted proteins | sample AD_JPNMR3_MetaG_FD_184426 | JGI IMG/M metagenome (GOLD analysis project Ga0209720, IMG submission 184426) | Active sludge microbial communities of municipal wastewater-treating anaerobic digesters from Japan - AD_JPNMR3_MetaG (SPAdes) (version 2) | ecosystem: Engineered > Bioreactor > Anaerobic >...
TATTTTTATCAGAGCCCTTGCTGATATTAAGTGCTTTTTTTATAAGTTCTACAGCCTTACCAGTTGCATCTATGTTAAGCCCAGATATAGTTATATTATCAATCCTGAGATTAAGACCCTCGCTACCAGAAAAAGGAATAGATGAACCAGATTGATTGGGAACAGGACTATTAAAATCAAGTTTATTTTTTTCATCCTCTTTTTTTCTTTGCAACTTTTCAATATTATTAATATTAGTATTAATCTTGTTTATAAGATCTTCATTATGAACAGTATGTTTTACAGTACTATATAAAGACTTTGCCTCATCATAATTACCTTCAAGTAAAGCTTTTTCAGCAAGCTCAATTATCTTTTTTTGAGATGTTCTAAGATTATCAATTTCATAAGATGAAAAAAAGTTTTCATTATTTATTACGATCATCTAATTCCTCTAAAAGATAAATACCCCCTGAAAAAATAGTCTTAATTCCATCCTCAACACTCATATCAACAAACTCAATATCATCTTTATCAATAAACAATAAAAAACCTGTAGTAGGATTGGGTATTGATGGAACAATAACAAGAAACTTCCCCACTCCAATTTTTTTAGTAGATGTTTCTCCAACAAGAAAACCAAGTGATTTTATTCCTTTTCTTGGAAAGTCAACAAGAACAACCTTTTTAAAACTCATACTATCTTTACTGAATATTGACTTTGAAAACTTCGAAGATATATTATACACTGTTTTTACTAAAGGTATTTTAAAAAATATGTATTCAAGATAAAGTAAGAAATTTTTAAAAAACTTTCTTTCAGTTAATTTACCAATCAAAGCAATTGTAAATAGAAATAATATAAAACAAAATATTTCAAAAAAAGAGATAATTACCTTATTCTCTACTTTAAAGCTTAATTTATTTAAAGTCCAATTAATCAATGGATAAAAGGATGAATCAAGAATATTGATAACCCACTTTAAAACTAAATAAGTTATTAAAAAAGGCAAGAATACTGCTATACCATGCTTCAATGCTTTCAAATAATTCTCCTTTTTACTGAAAAATAAAATAATAATTATTATATTTACTTATTAATAAATTTACAATTTATTTATCGTTAAACCAAACTTAGATTATGAAATAAAATCCCTTGAATATTAAAATTTAAAATAAGATTTAGTAAAAACTATATAACAGGTTTAATAAATATGTCCAAAATATTATTCATAAATCCATGGATAACTGACTTTACAGCCTACAACCTATGGATAAAACCATTAGGTTTGCTTTATATTATGAGTATTGTAAAAGACTTTGGAATAGATATTGAGTTTATAGATTGTATAAATCATAATCTTGCAATAAAAAAAGAAAAAAGTGATGGTACATTTTTTATAAACTCTTTTGAAATAAAAAAGCCTGATATGTTCAAAAATATACCAAGAAAGTTCAAGTGTTTTGGTATACCAATAGACCTATTTAAAAATGAACTTGAGAAGGTAAAGAAAATAGATGCAGTATTTATAACCTCAATGATGACATACTGGTACCCAGGCATCCAAATGGTTATTGAAATAGTAAGAGAAAAACTAGGTAATAGTATACCTATAGTAATAGGTGGTGTATATGCAACACTCATGCCTAATCATGCAAAAAAACTTGGAGTCGATCTTGTTATAGAGGGTGAAGCTGAAAACAAAGTTGACGAGGTTCTAAATAAAATTTTAGGTACAAAATTTTTAAAAAAGTATAATGATATAAATACTATACCATTTCCATACTTTAAAGCTCTGGATAATAAAAAAATCCTACCATTTATGACATCAAGGGGTTGTCCATACAAATGCTCATACTGTGGTTCGTTTCTTTTAACATCTTTTAGAGAAAGAAGTCTAGAAAATATTATAACTGAACTTGAGTTTATAAAAAAAAATTATAATACAGAACATATAGCTTTTTACGATGATGCACTTCTATTAAACAAAGAAAAAAGAATAAAACCACTCCTACAAGAAATAATAAAAAGAGGAATTAATTTTCAATTCCATACCCCAAATGGGCTACACATAAACTCAATTGATGAAGAACTTATTCAACTTATGAAAAAGTCAGGTTTCAAAACAATAAGACTAAGTATGGAAAGTAATAACCAGGATTTTCTTAAGAAAACAAACTCATTACATAAAATATCAAATATTGAAAAAGTAATAAAAACAATGATCCAGGCAGGTTATACTAAGTCCCAAATATCTGTGTATATACTTGTTGGATTGCCTGACCAGGAACCAGAAGAGATTGAAGATGCAATTAAATACATAGGTTCATTAAATATTAAAACATCTTTATCATACTTTTCACCAGTACCAGGCACATTAGAATATAAAAAAATGAAGGAAAAACACCTAATACCTGAAAATGAAGACCCTTTAATTCATAACAAGATAGTATTCCCATATTTCTGGTCTAAAATCACACCTGATAAACTTGAAAATATAAAAAATATACAACATAATCTAAATAGTAAAACAATTTGAATCTATTTGATTTATTTTTTAAAATAAAGACAAAATAATACTCATTTTAATATATTAGCCAATACTTAATTTTCTCTTTTAATATTAAATAAAAATTTTATTCATTTTTTTGTAAAAAATTTGTATTTTCAAATTTTTAAGTTATTTCTTATAAAAATTATAAAGTTTAAAATTATAGGAGTATAAAATGTTTAAAAAAGTATTATTTTTACTATTTATTTCTACCTTCATAATATCATGTAAAACAAATAAAGCAACATCAGACCTCAATACAACAACCTTTGATAACTTTGATAATCAGGTAAACGCAGGATATAGACAGACTTTTATATTAAAATCTGATAAAACATTATGGGCAGCAGGAGATAATTCATCTTATCAACTTGGCACAGACGATACTAGTAATAGAGTAAAGTTTGTTCAGGTCGCATCTGGTGTTATTTTAGTAAGATCAGGGCAGTCCCATACAGTTTATTTAAAAAGTGATGGGACATTGTGGGGAACTGGTAATAATACTTATGGGCAGCTTGGTCTTGGAACTACTACAAATAAAACAACTTTTACTCAAATAGCGGATAATGTTAAGTTTGTTGCAACCGGTTATAACAATACTTTTATAATTAAAAATGATGACACATTATGGGCAACCGGCCAAAATAATTTTTATCAGCTTGGACTTGGACACAATAATGAAGTAAAAACTTTCACCTATGTAACATCCAATGTTAAGTATGTTGCATCTGGTTTGAATTATACTTATGTCTTAAAAACTGACGGGACTCTTATGTCAGTTGGTCTAAATGCTAATGGTCAGCTTGGTCTTGGAGATACTAACTACCGAGATAATCTGACAACTGTATCTATATCAAATGTAAAGTTAGTAGCATCAGGTCAAACACAGGCTTTTGTTTTAAAAAATGATGGAACACTATGGGGAACAGGTAGTAATGATACAGGCCAACTTGGAACCAATGATTTTACCAATCAATTATCTTTTACTCAGGTGGAATCAGATGTAAAAACTGTTGCAGCAGGTGGTTATCATACTTTTATAATCAAAAATGATGGAACATTATATTATACTGGCTATGGTGACTGGGGGCAGCTTGGTAATAATCAAACAGGATCTACTATTAAAATTAAGACTTTCACATCTCTTATGTCAGGCGTAAAAGACGTAAGCTGTGGCTGGAAACATACTATAATATTAAAAAGTGACAATACCTTTTACACTACAGGTAATAATGAGTCATATCAGTTAGGTATAGATAGCACAACAGACTTAGCCAAAAGTACATTTACGAGTGTTGTGTTTTAAAAACTATTAAGGAGATAAAATTATGAGAAAATTATATTTTGTTTTTTTGTTTATTGCTATTTTTTTTATATATTCATGTAAAAGTGGAAGTGAGCCAAACGAGAGTGAAAATATAATCATTCAACCTTCAGCTTCTGGGGGAATGTATCATTCAATGATACTTAAGTCTGATGGAACATTATGGGGTGCTGGGTTAAATAGCAATGGTCAGCTTGGAACTGGTGATAAGGTTGACAGAGCGACTTTTGTTCAGGTTGCATCCGATGTAATCCAGGTTGCAGCAGGTGGATCTCATACAATTATCTTAAAAAAAGATGGAACTGTATGGGTAACAGGACTTAATAGCTCAGGGCAACTTGGAACAGGAGATAATGTTGAAAAAACATCTTTTACTCAGGTTGAATCTAATGTAAAGTATATTGCAACTGCTAATGCTTATACTTTTATAATAAAAAATGATGGAAGCCTATGGGCTACTGGAGCTAATTATGGTCAGTTCGGGAATGGTTCATCAGGAGGATCAACAAATAGTTTTATCCAAATTGCAACAGGTGTAAAACAGGTTGCTCTGGGACATGAACACTCTATTATACTAAAGAATGATGGTAGTGTATGGACTTCAGGGAATAATGATAATGGTCAACTTGGAATGGGAGATAACACTTTCCGAAATACTTTCACTCAAGCTACAACTGGTGCAAGTTTTGTGGCTGCTGGTTCAAAATCAAGTTTTGTAATAAAAAACAACGAGTTATATGTAACAGGTTATAATGTGTTTGGTCAACTTGGGATAGGTGATAATACTGATAGGCTTAGCTTTCAAAAGATTACTACTATATCAAATGTCAATTCTGTATATTCTGCAAACTTCGGTGGTTCACACACGATAATTATTCTTACAGATGGTACAATAATGGTTACTGGCGTAAATACTTTCGGGCAACTTGGTGTTGGTAATAAATCCGATAGAAACACATTTTTATTATTATCTCATACTGATGTAAAGGCTATTGGTGTTGGGATTTTTCATAGTATAATGTTAAAAGGTAGTGATTGGTATACAACTGGATTGAACAATAATAAACAACTAGGGCTTGGGGACACAACAGACAGAGTAAGTTTTGTTAAAACCAACTTTTAAAAGAAATAATTCTCTAAGTTAGATTTATACTAAAAAATTTTAAAGTAAAAGCTCTGGAGTATTCCAGGGCTTTTAATCTTATTAATAAAAATAGTTATTCAAAATAATTTATTTTAAATAAGTATTTTTATATTAAATATTTAATATTTCTAACAAATAAAACAAAATCACTTTTAAGAAAAATAAAATTTTTTGTTATTTTTTTAAATATAAAACTAAAATTTTTGTTTTAAAAAAATTTTAAAGAGGGTTAATAAAATGAAAAGGCTTAATATTATTTTATGTTTGCTTATATTTACAATCTCTTTTCAATTATACTCTGGTCCTTCAAAAAATCCTATACTAAAAGTTGAAACTGAAAATCATGTTGCTCGTATAAATAGGATTTCAACAGATGCTAACAATAGATATATTGTAACATTTTCTGGAGATAAAACTGCTAGAGTTTGGGATTATAACGGTAGACTACTTAAAGTATTAAGGCCTCCAATAGGTGAAGGTCATGAGGGGAAACTATATAGTGGTGCTATCTCACCTGATGGAAAAATTGTTGTGTGTGGGGGGTGGACAGGATACGAGTGGGATAAAACAAACTCTTTATATATATTTAACAGAGAAACTGGAAAAATGATAAAGAGAGTCCCCAATATTCCTGGTGTAATAAACGATGTAAACTTTTCACCTGATGGAAACTATATTGCAATAGCAATGGGTAGTGGATACGGTATAAGATTATATGAAACTAAAAAATTCAGTATGTATGGCGAAGATAGTGATTATGAAGAATCATCATATGGAATCATTTTTCACAATAACTATGTTGTCTCTTTAGCTTATGATAACTATATAAGAATATATGAATACATAAATGGTTTTAAACTTATAAGCAAAACAAAAACACTCAATAATGGTGCTTTTTATGTTTCTGTATCACCAAATGGAAGATATATGGGGGTAACATTCAGTTATAGTAAGTCTGTTGAAGTATACAATTTTAATAATGGGAGACCAATACTATCTTTTGTTATTTCTAACCCTGATATAGTTAATAATGATTGGTTTTCAGGTATAACATTTTCAAATGACAGTAAGTATATTTATATTGGTGGTTCCTTTCAAAGGTATATAGATAATGATTGGAAAAGAATAATATTCAAATACAACCTAAAAGGTGAACTTATAAAAGAGATACCATCAGCAGGCGATCTGATAATTTCACTAAAACCTATTGCAAATGGTGGCATAGTATTTGCTTCAACAGAACCATCTTTTGGAATCATTAACTTACAGGATAATATAACACTATTTAAAAGCTCATCGATCCCAGACTTAAGAAGCAGTTACAACTATTTTTTTGTCTCTTATGATGGTTCTAAAGTAGGTTTTAATTTAAGTTATAATAAAAATCCTATTGTTTTTTCAATAAAAGAGAGTGAACTTAAAGAAGGTGATATGAATAATCCAGGTGAACTTACCTCTCCTGATGTTTCATCTCTTAATATAGAAAATTGGGATACTTCATATTCAAAACCTATCATTAATGGTAAACAGGTTGAAATGGAAAGTAGTGAGAGGTCTATGTCACTTGCAATAATGCCAGATAAAGAATCATTTATTATAGGTGGTGATTATTATTTATATAGATTTGATACTGATGCTAAAACTATATGGAAAACCTCAATCCCCGGGGTTGCATGGTCTGTTAATGTTTCAGGTAATGGTAAATTTATCATTGCATTACTGGCAGATGGTACTATAAGATGGTATAAAGCAAGTGATGGTAAAGAATTGTTAGCACTCTTTGTAAGTCCTGATAAAAAAAGATGGGTCATATGGAGTCCAAGCGGCTATTATGATTCTTCTGTCGGTGGTGAAGACCTTATTGGTTGGCACATAAATAACTCCGCAGATATGGAATCAGACTTTTTCCCAGCTTCAAGATTCAGGACAAAGTTCTATAGACCAGAAGTCATAGCAAAAATAATAGAGAAAGTTGATGAAAATATTGCAATAAAAGAGTCTTCTGTTGAAAAATTAAAAGAGATAGTCAATAAAAACATAACTGTTGATAACACAATAGAGTCTATAGCCCCCCCAGTAGTTAATATAATCGACCCTTATGATGGATTTTCAACATCAAATAATATGATAACTATAAAATACACAGTAAGAACTCCAAACAATGAACCTATTACAGGGCTTAAAGTACTTATAGATGGAAGGCCTGTATCTATAACCAAAGGACTTTCAATAGTGCCAAAAGAGAAAAACAAAGAAGAGGTAAAAGAGATTACTATAAATATACCTGAGAAAGACTCTGAAATCTCTATTATAGCTGAAAATAGGTTTTCTTCAAGCCAACCTGCAAGCATTAGAATAAAATGGGAAGGCAAAACTGAGTTTGTAATAAAACCAAAACTATACGTACTTGCAATAGGTGTGAGTAAATATGAGGATCCAAAAATAAATAAACTTGAGTTTGCTGCAAAGGATGCAAGTGACTTTGCTAATTCCCTAATATCTCAAAAAGATTCTTTTTACAGAGATATTGAAGTGAAAGTAATTGTTGATAAAGATGCTACAAAAGATAATATACTTGATGGACTAGAATGGATACAGAGAGAAGTAACAAGTAAAGATGTAGCAATGATATTTATATCAGGGCATGGGGTAAACGACCCTACAGGTATATACTATTACCTACCTGTTAATGCTAACCTTGATAAACTTAAAAGAACTGGAGTCCCTTTCTCTGACATAAAAAATACTGCTATTGCTATACCAGGTAAAGTAATAATGTTTATTGACACATGCCACTCAGGAAATATAATGGGTACAAGAAGGGGTGCATCAGACATGAACTCAATAATAAATGAACTTGCATCTGCTGAAAACGGGCTTGTTGTATTTACATCATCTACAGGAAGTCAATATTCCCTTGAGGATAAAAAATGGGGAAATGGTGCATTCACAAAAGCATTAATAGAAGGATTAAGCGGGAAAGCTGATTATACAGGCAAAGGGAAAATAACAATAAACATGCTTGACCTTTATATATCTGAAAGAGTAAAAGAATTAACAGGTGGAGTACAAACACCTACCAGTATAAAACCTGCAACAGTTCCAGACTTTCCTATAGCAATAAAAAGGAGATAAAATGAAAAAAATTAAATTACTTATTTTACTTACCTTTATTCCTCTACTTATCTTATCTGAGAATATTGACATTGATAATGTAATTCAGTATTTTGAAAATAAGATTGATAAAAACCTCGTTATTGCTCTGGAAAATATAACATATAAAGACATTAAATTAAGTTCAGACTTCTCTGTTTATATAACAAACATAATATCCAACCAAATAAGAAACTCTAAAAACTTTAAAGAGTTTTCAAAAAAAGACCTTGAAAAAATACTTGAACAACAGGAACTTAACTCATCAGACCTATTTAATGACAAAGATAAAACAAAGTTAGGTGAATTAAAAAGTGTCCAAGCAATATTAACAGGTGAATACATAAAAGCAGGAGACAACATACTATTATTTTTAAGATTAGTATCTATAAAAACAGGGACAACTATTGAATCAGGGACATTTTTAGTACCAAAGTCTAAAATACCAGAAGGGATTGAAATACTGCCCTCTAACTATAATGTTGTAAAATCTAATTATTTAAAAGATTCTAATGTATATAAAGGAGAATTATCAATAAAAGTATGGACACAAAAAGGAGAAGGTGGTTTCTATAAAAAAGGTGAATACTTAAAAGTATTTTTAAAATCAAACAAAAACTGTTATGTAAGACTGTTTCATGTTGATGTTTATGGAAAGAAAAAACTTATCTTCCCGAACCAGTTCTATCCTAAAGACAAAAAAATATTGGGAGACAAAGTCTATGTAATACCTGATGAAACAATGGAATTTGAGTTTGAACTTGGCCCACCTTATGGAACAGAACAGATAATAGCATTGGCATCAACTCTACCTTTTAATGATGATATTAAGCCATTTGCAGAATTAGACTATAATATACCCCAGTTATTATCAAAAACCTTTGGAACAATAGAAACAGAAACAGATAAAGGACTTACCGTAAAAGAGGTTAGTCAAGAATTTGCTTATGCTCAGGTCTTTTATACAATAGTTAAGGATTAAATATAAAAATTATCAGATAGATTAAACAAGAAATAAAAATTTTAATCTTATATTAACACCAAGATAAAAATTTATCATTTTTAATATTTTTAGTTATAGTGTAATTATAAAGATAGATAAAAAAGGAGGTAATAATAATGAAAAAAAATATTATTACAATTTTATGTTTGACCACTGTTTTTCTCTTTGCTGGCCCAAATGAAGACCTACTTGAGGCTACAAAAAAGGGTGATATTGAAGCTGTTAGAAAAGCATTAGAAGAAAAAGCTGATCCTGACACAAAAGATAAGGATGGTAATACTGCTTTAATTTGGGCTTCATATAATGGGAACATAGAAATTGTAAAATTGCTATTAGAGAAAAAAGCCAATATTAATGCTAAAAATAAAGAAAATTGGAATGCTTTAATGTGTGCTTCTGCAAGTGGAAAAAATGAGGTTATAAAAATTCTAATAGAAAAAAAAGCTGATATTAATGCTAAAAATAAAGATGATTGGACTGCTTTAATGATTGCACTATACTACAAAAACATTGAGGCAATAAAGCTATTAGTAGAAGCAAAAGCTGACTTAAATATCAAAAATAATGATGGTTGGACTGCTTTAATGATCGCACTATACTACAAAAACATTGAGGCAATAAAGCTATTAGTAGAAGCAAAAGCTGACTTAAATATCAAAAATAATGATGGTTGGACTGCTTTAATGTTGGCTATATATTATGAAGATATTGAATCAGCAAAGTTATTAATTCAAGCAAAAGCTGATGTTAATGTAAAAAGTAAAAATAACACAAGTCCATTAAAGTTAGCTAAAGAAAAAAAATATGCTGAAATAATCAAACTTCTTATAGAAGCAGGTGCCAAAGAATAAAATTATAAACTTACTTAAGCTGTTATTTTAAATAAAGTCAGAGAGACTACGGGTTAAAATTCTTTTAAAATTTAACCAGGTAAGAAAAATCTTTTAATTTCTTTTTTACCTGTTGATTATATCTTTTAAAAAATAAAAATTTTATCAAAATAAATTTTTCTTTTAATAACTTATTATTTAAGTAATATATTACTACTAAATCAATTTTTCCAACAATAAAAATTGATTGAGAACATTAACTAAAATAAAATTAATTAATTTATGCTATTCTTAATAATTTTAAGCTTAACTAACCTATTTTATTACATTTTTCTTACTTTCATGTTTTCATGCAAAAATAAAAAACAAAATTATTAAGAACATCAGCATTAAAAAAATAGAAGATGCCAATTGTTTATATAAAGTTTATGGCCAAATATTAGCTTAAAAAAAGATAATTGTTCTTTACAGTCAGTATAAATGCATTTATGATTTTAAGATAGAATACTGGTATGAATCAGAAAAACTAGCTGAATAAAGACTATTATTTTTTTTAGAGATAATAAGCATGAAAAAAGATTATTAGAATTTTATGTTTGATAGTTGTGTCTATCTTTATTTAGACTTGTTCAAATAAAAATCTAGTTTAGACTGCCAAAAGAGGATATTAAAGTAGTTAAAAAACCTTAGTAAATGAACTGTGAATACTTATAAATACTAATTCAAAATAAAACAGAAGTAAGTTCTTAATTATCACTGCAGCTATTAAAACTTAAAGTATTCCTGTAAAATATTTAAATTTATACTATACTATTAATAAGTTGTATTTCTTAAGGAAATAAAAATGAAAATAAATACTTTTGAAAAAGAGATAATCAATGACAAAGCAAAAGGTTTATCAGATCAAGAAATAGGTAATAAGTATAATATTAATTTAAAGCAAATTGAAAAAATAATTACAAAAGAAAAAGGTATAAATGTAACAAAATTAAATAAATCAAAAAAAATAAATAATCTATTTCCAAAAGATTTTAAATTAGAGAATAATACAGTATGGAGTTTTAAATCAAGAGGTAATTGGGCAACCCATAATGGTAATTATAGAGGCAATTGGTCCCCATATATTCCAAGAAATGTTATATTAAGATATTCAAATGAAAATGATACAGTTTTAGATTATTTCTGCGGTTCAGGAACAACTGCTGTTGAATGTAAATTGTTAAATAGAAATTTTATTGGTATTGATATTAATGAAAAGGCAATAGAGTTAGCAAGAGAGAATTTAGATTTTCAATTTTTATTTTCCAGTAATATTGAATTAAAGGTTGGTGATGCAAGGAATCTTGATTTTATAAAAGATAATTCAATAGACTTGATATGTGCTCATCCTCCTTATGCTAATATAATAAATTACACTTATGATAATAAATATGATTTATCCCATTTAAATATAAATGAATTTTTAACAGAGATTAAAAAAATAGCAGATGAAAGTTATAGAGTTTTAAAAGAAAATAAATATTGTGCAATTCTTATAGGGGATACAAGAAAAAATAAACATATTGTACCATTAGGATTCTGGTTAATCGAAAAGTACTTAGAAGCAGGTTTTAAGATTAAAGAAATAGTAATAAAAAGACAACACAATTGTAAAACAACTGGTTTTTGGTATAAAAATAGTATTAAATATAATTTTTTATTACTTGCTCATGAATATTTAGTTGTTTTTGAAAAAACAGAAAAAGAGGTTCAATATCACGATAAAAATGTTAGTAACATATTTTATTTAATTGATGAGAATATATATCTTGAATCTACTACAGTATGGATTTTTAATAAAGAAGAGCACATAAATAATATAATTTCAAATCTGGTTAAAAGATATTCAAAAGATTATTGTATTTATAATAATTTTCAAAATAATTCTGATTTAATAATATATTTTTATGATAAAAATTTTAATAGTTTTATTAGAGATATGGAAAAAATAAAAACAAATACTATAGTTGCAATAGTATGTGAGGATATAAGAGAGGAAAACAATTTAATTTATAGTGAACCAATATTTATAGAAAAAGAATTAAGAAATAATAATAATTTTAAAATCAAAGAAATTGTTATTATTGCTATCGATAATTATTCCAATACTATAAATAATAATAAAAACAATTTAAATATTAATCACAAATATATATTAATTTACCAAAAGGTTAATTGAATGAGATATGAAGAATTCGCTTCAAAGATAAGTTTTTTTGAGTTTATCCAAAAAGAATTTCAAGAACAAAATTTTAATTGTCAAAAATATAAAGAAGAATTTGAGGCACTTAAAAATGAAAAATTGACGATTGAAAGCTTAACAAAAATTTTAGAAACAAATTCAAAAGTGATTGATATATTTGAAGAATTATTTCAACTAAATAGATTTACAAATACTCAATTAATAAATTTTTGTTTTGATGTTAATTTATTAAATAATTTAAATCACAATTTTATCATCTCTCATATAGAAAAGTCTATATTATTTTTTGAAAATGGAATTGAAAATAAATATTTCACAGAAATATTTAATAAATCAACTTCTAAAAATGAAACTGAAATTATTTTTAATTTAAAAAGGTCAATTGTTGAATATATTGATAAATTACTAAAAAAAAGAGAAATATTATATAATCATATAAAAAATTCTATAAGTTCAAGGTTAAGAATTTCACGATATTTAATAGAAAATATGGCCGCAGATCAATATTTTGAAAAGATAGATATTAAATCCTTATTAAGTTTAAAAAGAAAGCCCGTTGATACAAAAAATATTCATGGAAAATTTGGAGTAATAAAAATAGAAAAAGTCTTAAAAGAAATGAATTTTATAAGTTTAAATAATGAAATCAAAAATAAAGAAATAGAACCATCTTTTATTTTACCCGCTGAATTTCAAAATAAATTATGTTATCTTATGGAGAGAAAAATAAAAGGAATAATTAAAACAAAAAATAAAAAACCAAAGATATTTGATTTTATATTGTTTAACAAAGGAAAAATAGAATTTTTAATTGAAACCAATTTTTATTCAACTTCAGGTACAAAAATTGGTATAAATGAAGATGAATATATTGATCTTAGAGATGAAGTTGAAAATTTTAACAATCTTAATAACACAAATTTTAAATTCATATGGATAACTGATGGGAATTTCTGGTTGACTTATGAAGGTGAGAAAAAATATAATAATCTAAAAAATTATTTTAAAGAAGAATATGAATTATTAAATTATAATTTATTTAGAGAATATTTAAAGAAGTTTTTATAAAAAAATTATTAAGAGTTAGAAGAGAGTAAATAAAAAACATGAGAAAAAAATAAGATTTTTGTTTAGAGAAATTGGTTTATTTGGTTTTCTAATTCTGGTAAGTCAACAATCTTTTTTGACAAAATTAGAAATTTGAGATATATTTTATATAGAATAATCTATTCAAGAGGGAAAAATGAGAAATATATTT
>Ga0209720_1002526_pt1 | contig 13470 bp, 10 predicted proteins | sample AD_JPNMR3_MetaG_FD_184426 | JGI IMG/M metagenome (GOLD analysis project Ga0209720, IMG submission 184426) | Active sludge microbial communities of municipal wastewater-treating anaerobic digesters from Japan - AD_JPNMR3_MetaG (SPAdes) (version 2) | ecosystem: Engineered > Bioreactor > Anaerobic...
AAAGTTCGGGCTAGGGCTCAAGACTGCGTCAACCGCTTTCTGCCGAAAATTGTCGGTCATCACGCGGCCCAGCAAGAAGGCAGAGGCCATGAAGGCAACATGGGACTTGGATCACGTCGAAAGCAGGCGGGCGTGGGAGATACTGATCGATACACCTACAACCGAGGAGATTGACCTCTTAGACGAAGCAGCAGCTGGTGGGGCCGGAACGCTGGTGGTCTGGGAGAAGGTCGATAGGTTGCTTAAGGACTATGAGAATCCAGGCGGTGCTCCCGCAAGAAATGCTCTGAGAAAGATCGTCGATGGTTTCAGCGCGCATGCGGCGATGGTCTATCAGCGCTTTCTGGACCCGGAGGACAAGCGTGCCCGCACGATGGAGATGTTCGTAAATGATGAGCCGATCCAGCCGTTCGACCCCTTCTGCCTGAAAATCAAAGGGGCTGAAATGGTGGCAGAAAAGAAGGTGGAGGCCGAGTTGCCTGATGGCAATAAGGCAGAGTTTGTGATTCGCGCTCACGTACTCCCGCGTCGCGAGGAGTTTCCCACTCCTGCCGATGCGAAAGCCGCCCGCTTGGAGAACCAGACTCAGGGCATCTATGTCTACCGCGAGAACCGTCTGATTCACGCGCACGACTGGCTGGGAATGTTCAGCAAAGAACCGCACTTCAGTCTTCTGCGCGTTGAGTTCTCTTTTGACCACCGTCTTGATGATGCATTCCATGTTGACATTAAGAAGTCTAGGATACTGCTGAAGGACGAACTCTACAATTGGGTGCTCAACAAGTTCTTGCCTGCCCCTCGCCGTGCTGCCGAGGATCGGTACCGCAAAGGTCAGAAGAAAAAGGCTCAAGAGAAGGCGCAGAGCGCGCATGCGAGCTCCAATGCGAGCATCTCGGCCAAGGAGGGGGACCTCACACTGGCTAATGTCACAGTTACCAACCCCAAGACGGGTGAAGTGGAAATCACGAACAAACAGGGCACTGTTCGCATCAAGATGCCTGTCGGCACCGCACATCAAGCCGGTGAGGTGCATGTGCAGCCCGTAGATAGCATCGATGACGGGCTTATGTGGCAACCTGCGTTAATCGATGGGCACCACGCGGTACAGATAAATACTGGGCATCCTTATTACCACAAGGTCTATGTGCCTAATCTCGCCTCTGGAGTCACCATTCAAGGGATGGACTCACTGATGTGGGCCCTTGCGGAGGCAGAGCTCGGAGCCACAACAGAGAATACAAAGAAGCATTTTCGGGAGTTGCGGTTCGAGATTTCCAGACTGCTTCGGGAGCTGGTTGAAGACCTTCCGGAGCCGGATATGACTGAGGATGCCGATGCTTAATGCCAGTCGACTAGCGAGTATTCTCACTGATCGGTATGGCTTGGCACTGATCGGCGAGGCGGTGGATGACGCAGAGGGACAACGCGCACGTTTTCGTCCCCGCGAACTGGCTCATACGCGCGGGTTTTGCGTGAGCGTGCTGATTGCATGGCGGACGGTGGAGGTCGAGTTTATTCCCGGAACCTATGCTAAGCAATTGCTGGGGCTGATGGCGGAGGCTGACCCAGAGAAGCGCAATGTGTTTAAGACGTTTATGAGGGCTGCAATCGCAGACGGTGCGGCTGTGACCTTTGCGATCAATGGTCAGCAAATTGACGCCCAGCGGCCTGAGCTATGGCCTACACAGTGGAACTCGCTGACTCTGTCGATGGTGAAAGGCCCAATGCAGATCGATGGCAAAAATCCATCATCGTTAGAGTCGTTGGCACTCACTTGGGGCGGTCGGCTGCTAGGGGCGAGTCTAGCTCTGATGCCCCTTGAGCCTGTGGACACAGACCAACGAGGTGAGGAAGAGGGAGGTGCGTATAGCGCAATCGTGACAAAACACGAGCGGAGCCGTCTCAATAGAGCGGCATGCATCGATATCTATGGCACCAGATGCCAAGCATGTGGCTTCGAGTTTGGCGAGTTCTACGGACCTACCGGGACCGGATTCATAGAAGTGCATCACCTCGAACTGGTCGCTAGGCTGGCTCCTGGAACGGTGCTCGATCCAGCAACTGACCTTGTGCCCCTTTGCTCGAATTGCCATAGCATGGCCCACAGGCGGAAGGAACGGCCCTATAGTATCGAGGAACTTAGAGCAATGATTGCAGCCGCCGCTGGTGGGGCTCCAAGCAAGTAACTTGAGGCAGTGCTGCAATGCGAAGGGCATTCGCTCTTAGAAGGTGATTCATGCTGAGAGCGGTTCGACTAGGGTTGCTCCCGCGGAGCCCGAAGGGCCGCCAATTGAACCCTCAGGGCGGGCTTCGCCCGCAGCCCATTGCGGATTCTAGATTTCAGTCTCAAATTGCAGAGATCCTCGCAAGCCGCGAGGAAGTTGGCCGGATATCAATGAGCGCCAGGGAGGGACTGCTGAGTGGGCTTCGCCGGCCCTCGCTGGCGCTTCGGGCTCATGCGCTTCAGGTTCAATCGGCTGCGCTTCGGGCTCAATCGATGCCGAAACTACTGCCCCAGGGACATCAGCCTGGATTTCATCGCTCAGCTCAATCGCGGCTACATATAAGCCGGCGCGCACGAAGGTGCCCGCCCGGTTGAGCAGGTGCAGCGAATAGAATTGGCTGGCGGCCGGAAACCTCCGGCCAGCGGATAACCAACGGGAGATCAGCCGTGACCCAGGCTGAGCAACTGGCCAGGTTCGTCGCAGAAGCCTCTTTCGATCACATCTCGGTCGCCGCCCGCGAGCAGCTCAAGATCCGCGTACTCGACTCGCTGGGCTGTGCGATCGGTGCGGTTGCCGGGCCCCCGATCCGTCTGGTCCGGGCGCAGATCGAGGATTTTGGCGGCGCCGGCCTGTGTACGCTCATCGGTGGCGGCCGGACCGCTCCTGACCGGGCCGCGTTCTACAACAGCGCCCTGGTACGCTACCTGGATTTCAACGACAGTTACCTGGCCCCCTATGAAACGTGTCATCCCAGCGACAATCTGGGGGCCCTGCTGGCGGCGGCCGAATATGCGGACCGTAGCGGCGAGGACCTGCTGACTGCTCTGGCTATCTCCTATCAGGTGCAATGTCGGCTGAGCGACGTGGCTCCTGTGCGGGCCAGGGGTTTCGATCATACCACCCAGGGCGCGTACGCGGTGGCGGCCGGAGTCTCCAGGCTTCTGGGTCTCGACGTAGCTCGTACGGCCAACGCCCTGGCCATCAGCGGCACGGCGTTCAATGCCCTGCGCGTGACTCGGACCGGTGCGCTCTCGCACTGGAAAGGGCTGGCCTATCCCAATCTGGCCTTCGGGTGCACCCATGCCGCTTTCCTGGCTATGCGCGGCATCACCGGCCCACCCGAGGTCTTCGAGGGTAACAAAGGGTTCATGGACACGATCGCCGGACGGTTCGAGATCGACTGGAGCCACGAGGATCTCGAGCGCGTCAGACAGACCATCCTGAAAGAGTACAACGCGGAGGTGCATTCGCAGTCGGCGCTGGAGGCCGTTTTCAACCTCCGCCGGGAGCATCCGTTCGAGGCCGAGGACGTCGCCCGGATCGAAGTGGATATTTTCGACGTGGCCTATCACATCATCGGCGGCGGCGAGGAGGGCAATAAGCGCGTCGTTCGCACCAAGGAGCAGGCCGACCACAGCCTGCCCTACCTGATCGCGGTGGCTATCCTCGACAGGGAGGTCATGCCGGAACAATATCGCCGCGAGCGCGTCGAGCGTCCGGACGTGCAGGCGTTGCTGCGAACAGTGGTCGTGCGGCCTTGGCCGGAGTACAGCGGACGGTTCCCCAGAGAGATGCCGTGCCGGATCACGGTCACGTTGCGCGACGGCCGGCGCTTCAGCCGGGAACAGCGCGACTACGAAGGGTTCCTCAGCAACCCGATGCCCTGGGAGACGGTGGTACGAAAATTCGAGCGGCTCAGCGACCCGTATACCGATGCGGGTTTGCGGCAACGCATCGTGGAGATGGTTGCGAACCTGGAGAAGACGCCGGTCACGGAACTCATGGGTCTGCTCGCGAAGGTGCGCACACCGGTGAGCCGGGACGAGCGTCCGTTAGTCGAAGCACTTGCGCGGTAAGAAGGATCATCCCATGCCCCCATCCACCCAATCAGCGCCGGACCGGGCCTTTGCTTTTCTCAAGATCAACGACCTGCCGACCAAGCCCCGTGCCGTCGGCATCACGGAAATCCGTGGGCCTTATTACTCGGTGATGGGCAAACGCTACCTGCAGGACGTGCTGGAAACCATGGGCGGGTACGTCGATGCGCTCAAGTTCGCCGGCGGTTCGTTCAGCCTGATGCCCCGCGAGGCCATCCGGGAACTCATCGACCTCTGTCATCGGCACGAGGTGCTGGTCTCGACCGGAGGCTTCATCGAGTACGTGCTGACGCAAGGTCCGGCGGCCGTGGAGCAGTACATCCAGGAATGCAGGGAACTGGGTTTCGACATCATCGAGATCTCCAGCGGGTTTATCACCCTTCCCGCCGACGACTGGCTCCGGCTGATCGAGAAGGTCCAGCGGGCTGGGCTCAAGCCCAAGCCCGAGGTCGGCATTCAGTTCGGGGCCGGGGGCGCGACGACGGCGGTGGAACTGGAGATGGAGGGGACTTCCGACCCCGCGCGGGCCATCAGCCTGGCCCGGCGCTTTCTCGAAGCCGGCGCCTACATGATCATGATCGAGTCGGAGGGCATTACCGAGAACGTCAAAGTGTGGCGCACGGACGTGCCGGCCCGGATCGCGGATGCGCTGGGGCTGGAGAAGGTCATGTTCGAGGCCGCCGATCCGGAGGTATTCGCCTGGTACGTCAAGAATTACGGCCCGGAGGTCAACCTGTTCGTCGATCACAGCCAGATCGTCCAGCTCCAGTGCCTGCGCGCGGGGATCTGGGGCACCAAGAGCCTGTGGGGGCGGGTGCAGACCTACAAGGAATGATGCTCCGGCAAGCGCGGAAACTCCAGGAATTGATGGGTGTTGCCGGCAAGGCGGCGGACGCGCACGCGAACGCCCTCCCCCCGAACCGTCCGCACACGGCCAAGACGGCCGTCCGGCAGCCGGACGCAGCCACCTGTTGCCAGGGGCGCGGTGTTCATCCTCTCTCCCGCAAGGCCGGGCCGGCCTGTGCTCCACTGTCGCACAGGCACTTGCGTGCGGGCAGAGGCCGGCCGTGAATTCGGGCCAGAAACGATGCCGCACAGTCCCGGCAGGTCACGTAGGTCAGCCTTCGCACCCGATCCACCACCAGGACGTGAGTGGCCGTCTTGCCTTCACCGCCGAGCTCGGCCCCATACCGGCTGGCCAGCGGCTCGATCTTCTCCAGGAGAAATTGCCAATGGCCCAGGCCAAAGCCGCTGGTTTGACCATCTTTCCAGAATACCTCTCCGCCTCTTTCGGCATAGCCGAAGATGACGAACCGGGCCCTCCCGGGATATCCCAGCTTGCGAGCTATCGCCGTGGACCGCAGCTCGATCAGCTCGGTGAATTCAGGAGGGATGGAGATATCGTTGTGCCGCTGTGATGGTTCATTCCGACCTGCCATGACCAACTCCGCTCCTTTCTCAACAACACCACTATAGACCGCGGAGAAACGCCCAACCAGTCGGGACATTCCGGAGTAAAATGTACCTAAAATACAAATAGAGGCGCCGCGTGGTTCTTCCGAACGACGAAGTCCGCATTGTGGGAGAATTCCTCGACCGGGAACATGACATCATTCAGGGGTCGACAAAGCGGCGAGATCTGTGGGGGGCCTAATCATGACTGGCAGACTCAAAGAACTGTTCGGCATGCTGATGGTTGGCGACGGAGTGCTGGGGACGATGGCTCCACGGGAGCATTGTCTGCTCTGGCGCCAGGGGCCGCCGATCTGGCAAAAGATGATCGATTTCTTCATTCAACGGCCGCGATTGACACGCCTGCTGGCAATGGGAGAGCTGGCCGCGGGGTTCTGGCTGGCTGAGCGGCAGTGGAATCATGGTTCGGGCCGGCATCGCCTTGGTGCGGCCGGCTCAAGGCAGCGGGAATTTGAGAAGGTGCCAGGATGTGAATCATCTCCCAATGCCTGAACCGCTCTTCCTGACCGGGGGTGAATTCTCGTGACTGGCGGTCTGCCGTGTTGTGTGCAGGGTCGATCCGGTCACACAGAGGGAGATACTCAAATGAAATCATCGAGCGATGAAGAGCTGGATTCTCTTCGGCCGCTGCTGGCTACCCTGGGCGACACCCATCCCGCCGAGCGCCTGCGGGCCAGAAGGAAGCTCGTAGTCGTGAATGGTCCTGCCGTGCCTATGCTGGTGCGGATGCTTTCGAGTCCTGTCCGCCTGGAGCGTTGGGAGGCGGCCAAGACGCTGGCCGAAATTGCCGATCCCAGGTCGGCGGCCGCATTGGTCCGGGCCCTGGAGGATGACGACCATGACGTCCGCTGGGTGGCCGGCGAGGCGCTGGTCGCCGTGGGGCGGGACGCTTTGCGCCCCTTGCTGGAGGCCCTGATGGAGCGGAGCGATTCGCTGTGGCTGCGCAAGCGGTCCCATTACGTCCTGGGCGGGTTGCGCGAGCGCCACGGTATTGAGGAGGTGGGGCCGGTCCTGAGAGCGCTGGAGGGCCCGGCCCCGGAAGAGGGGGTTCCCATAGCGGCCTGGCGTCTGCTGGAACGTGAGCTGTACGCCTATACGGCTCAGAATGAATGACCGCGATTACGTGGATGCGGGGGGGCTGCGGTAGCTCCACTCCTGCTTCCACCTGACTGAATCGAATCTGTCGCGGACGCCGCTGTCGGGGGGCGGGCATCCTGCCCGCCTCATCAGGGCACGGAGTGCTGGGAAGGGGAAGTGTGAGAGATGGAGAGTATGAGAGATGAGGGATAGGGTGACACGGAGACACGGAGACACGGGGACAAGGGGACATGGGGAAGGGGAGATGGAGAGATGGAGAGATGGAGCGTGGGGGACGATTGCAGGGCGCCAAGTGCACAGGAATCGGGCGTGATGGGGTGTTTCAGTGATCGGCTCTCACCTTCCAGACTATCGCGCGCCCGCTGACCGCTGACCGCTGCCCCTGAGGCTGGAGATGTGTTTGTCGCTCAGGTAGTCGCCAGTGGCCCCGGAAGAGGCCAGGTGAGAGTAGCCACCAGTGCAGCGAAGCGGAACTGGTGGTTGCCAGTGCCCGGCGCACAAGTTCCCGCCCCGGCCGGGGCGCGTGTCCACCTGAAGGTGGCGGTCTGTGGTGCTCGCAATGCCCTTGTCTTATTCTGTCTGATTCAGCCGGCTTCAGTCGGGCTTGCGGTTGATGCCATCTGTCTCCTCATTGGTTGTCCAAATCGTGAACCCACCTCTGAACAACAAATTGCATCTGGGAGATAAGGGCATTTGAGACAGAGAGTTCGCCTAGCATTGGGTTGTTTTCTTGCATGAAAGGAGACCCACTATGGAAGGCGAACTCTGGGAGATGATATTGTACCCGCTGGTGTGCGAATTGGGCCAGCGGTACCGGCGACCTGGTGTCCGATTCAGCAATTGGATCATTGTTCTGGTCTATGCCTGGGCGGTCTTGCATGATCGCCCGGTCTGCTGGGCTTGTGATCCGGCGAACTGGCCGGAGCCGTACAGACCGGCCGAGTTGCCCTCGCCTGCCACCATGAGTCGGCGACTGAAAACCCTCTCGGTGCTGACCTTTCTGGAGGCCCTGGCCTCCGCCTTGCGCGATCGGTGGCCCCATCACTGGATCAAGACGATCGATGCCAAGCCCTTGCCGGTGGGGCCCTACAGCAAGGATCCGGATGCGCGCTGGGGCTACGCCGGGCGGGCGCAAGCCAAAGGCTACAAGCTGTTTGCGATCTGCGACGGAGAGCCGGCGGTGGACGCCTGGCGAATCGGACCGATGAATGAGAGCGAGGTGCAGAACGGAATCCGTCTGCTGGAGCGTGTGGACGGTGGCGGCTACCTGCTGGGAGATGCCCACTACGATGCCAATCCCATATATGCCGCGGCCGCGGCCCGGGGCTGGCAATTGCTGACCCCGCGGCAAAAGCCGGGCACCGGCCTGGGGCATCGCCCTCAGCACCCCAGCCGTTTGCGTGCGATCGCCTTGTGGCCCACGCCCTTCGGCCAGGCGCTGTATGCCTGTCGCACCAGCGTGGAGCGGTGTTTCGGGAACCTGGTCAGTTTCGGGGGCGGGCTGGGGCCCTTGCCCGCCTGGGTTCGTCGACCCCACCGAGTGGCCACCTGGGTACAGATGAAGATCATCATCAACGCCGCGCGAACCGCACGAAAACAACAACTTGTGGCGTAGATGCAATACGTTGTGAAGAGGTGGGCCACCCACCGACGATCGCCTGTAGGTCGGCTTCAGCCGGCCACTTGGCCCGTCATTACCCGATTAGAGAATCAAACGTCGTCTGATCGCACCAAGTGTGCTTGGTACTGCGAATCTGTGAAGGTCGTGAGTGTCGCCGGGTGGCGTGTAGGCACGACCTGCGAAATAGCTTATGATGAAGGCTCTTCAGACAGGCGGTTCTTGATTCTTCGGCGAGGGCTTTTATGAAGCGGATTGCATCGACAGCGGGCGTTGAGCGTTCATTGCGACTCCTGAAGGGAGGGCTGATCCTGACCACGGTCGCCTGGCTTCCCGGCCTGGCGACCGCCGTCGCGTCCGCCCAGACGCGTCCTGCCGTCTTAACTGAACCCCCCGCAACCAGTCCGGCGAGCCGTCCGGCCGCAGCAGAGGAACAGGTCTGGCTCCGGGCTCGCTTCCAGGAGAAGTTGCAGCGGGCCAAGGCCGCCAGCCCCCGGCCGCTAACCAACGAGCAGGGGACGATTGCCTGGGGCCACGCCTATATACTCGAAGGCCTGGTGGAGATGCTTCAGGCCACGCGCGAGCCGTGGTATGCCCAGCAGTTTCTGGAAGTGGCCGACGAAATCATCGCCGCCCGCGATGATAAGCGAGGTCTGCGCGATGAGATTCGCGGCCGGATACTCCCGGCCTGGGGTTCCAGAAAGTACACCGACGGGAAGCACTATGTGTGGGCGGTCCACACCGGCATGATTACCGCGCCGATGGCCCAGTTTGCGGTCGTCGTGAAGGGGGATGAGAGTCTGCGTAAGCAGTTCGGACCGGCCGCGGATCGGGTGCTCGAAGCCGCGGTCGAGGCCATTGCCGCCCATGAGGACCAATACCGCGACGGGCCGGGTCCGGATGAAGGTTATCTATACGGCTATTCGCTGAAGCAGGTCTTGCCCATCAACCAGCAGAATACGGTGGGCCGTGCCTGCCTGTGGCTGCATCGCGCCACGGGTGCGGCACGCTATCGCCAGCGTGCCGAGCGTCTGCTCGGCTTCACCCTCAACCGCGCCCGCCACATGCCCGACGGCGCCATGGTCTGGGCTTATTGGCCACCATTGGAGAACGCCGGCGAAGGTTACGAGGATGTCTCCCACGCATCGATCAACGCCGATTTCATGATCCAGTGTGTGGAACACAATCTCGCCCCGGCGGGACTGATCAGCAAACTGGAAAAGACGTTCCTGAGCCGGGTCCTGCTGGGTCCGGATAAGGTGGCCGACGACCTGGCCGGACGCGGGGCGAACCGATACAAGGACGCGCCCTTCTTCTGGGCGCGCCTGGCGCGACACAGCCCTGCCGTTCGCGGGAAGCTGATGGATTATCTGCGCGACCGGGCCACGGGATGGGGTGACGGCGTGTTTGTCGAGGGTCTGGTGGTGGGCTGCGCCCATCTGCTCGCCGCGCTGGAGCCGGGGGCCGATGGTGCGGCGCAAGGAGGGCTCCTCGGGTGGTGGCCGCTCAGCGAAGACGGCCGGGACTCATCCGGCAGGGGCCATCACGGCGTGACTCACGGGGTGACCTTTGGTGTGGCCCCTTCGACGGGATCATTCAAAGCCGCCCGGTTCGATGGACGGGATGATTACCTCGAAGTCCCGTCCGCCTCCTCGCTGGCCCTCGGAACCCAAGACTTCTCGGTCAGCGTCTGGATCCATACCCCTCGCGAGCTGGACGACGTGCTGGGGGATATTGTCACCATGTATGACCCCGCCCTGCGCAAGGGCTTCGTCATGAGCACGATGAACTACGCTGGGGTCACCTCCGGCCAGTCCAACTACCGGAACATAACCTTCGGCATCGACAACAACCGTCTCGAAAAGGCATGGACCGATTGCGGCCGTCCCGGCACCAATCAGTTCGTCTGCGCCCTGACCGTGCATGAGGGAGGCCTTTACGCCGGCACCTTCGAATGGGCAGCGGACGCCGCCGGTGGCGTCTGGCGCTATGCGGGCGGAACGGAATGGGTGGACTGCGGGAGTCCCGACCGGTCCAACGCGGTGTTCTGTCTGGCCAGCTTCGACGGGGCGCTGTATGCCGGTACGGCCAGGTATCTGGCCAAGGGTTCCGCGCTGCCTGAGTCGCCCAACGATACGCCGGGTGGCCGGGTGTTCCGTTACGCCGGCGGGCGCGAATGGGTGGATTGCGGACGGCTGGAAAACCCGGTCACCGGAGCCGCGGTGAACGTGCACAGCCTGGCCGTGTACCGTGGCCGGTTGTACGCCAGTACGATCAACCGGGAGGGGTTCGGCCTGTACCAATACGTCGGCGGCCGGGAATGGAAGTACTGCGGCAACCCGGGGCGGCGCGTCGAGACGCTGAGCGTCTACAACGGCCACCTGTATGCCACGTCCTACGACGACGCCACCGTTTGCCGATATGGGCCCGACGGCAAATGGACCGATCTGCCGGCCATTCCCGACGTGACCCAGACCTACGGGTTCATCGTCTACGAAGGCCGGCTCCACGTGACCACGTGGCCGACCGGCAGCGTTTTTCAGCTCGGCCCGGATGACCAGTGGACAAACCGCGGCCGCCTGGGGGATGAGACCGAAGTCATGGGCGTTTCCGTGTACAACGGCCAGCTCTACGCCGGCACGCTGCCGCTGGCGCAGGTCTACCGCTATGACGGCGGGACGTCGTGGACCAACATCGGGCGGCTCGACTGGACCCCCGACGTCCTGTACCGGCGGGCATGGTCCATGGCGGTGTACAAAGGCAGGCTGTACTGCGGCACGCTGCCGTCAGGACATGTCTACTCGATCGGCGCGGGTCAGTGCGTCACCTACGACCATGAGCTCAAGCCCGGCTGGCGGCACCTGGCCGGCGTGCGTCGCGGAGGCAGGCTGGAACTGTACGTCGATGGTGAACTGGTCAGTGAGTCGCCCGCAGTGGATCGCCCGATCGACGTATCGGTCGAGCAGCCGCTCCGGATTGGCTTCGGCCCGCACGACCATTTCCGCGGCGAGATTCGTGACGTGCAACTCTTCGGGCACGCGCTGCCCCCCGCCACGATCAAGCGGATGGCCCAGGACGGCCGGCGGGATTTGGCAACCCGGCCTGACTGACAGCGATCGAACGGCTGACAGGCCTGTTCGCACCGGAGCCCGGAGCGATTTCGAACTCTGGGGGCGCTGGCCGGAAGCGGTCGCCCGCAGTGGGTGAAGAAATACCGACGGTACACGCGTTTGCACTGATAGAAAGGACCCGACCATGGATCTGGGCATGGACATGTGGAAGTACTTCGGCATCACCCACACGGACCACACGGTCATGAACCCCTTGAGCCTGGAGAAGATCCGGGAGTGTGTGCGTCTTCTGCGGCTGCCGGAGGGCGGTCGGGTCCTGGATATAGCCTGCGGGAAGGCCGAGTTCCTCTGCTTCGTGGCCGAGGCCTATAACGTGAAGGCCACGGGCATCGACCTGTCCCCCTATACCATCGAGGCCGCCCGCCGGAACGTGGATAGCCGGGGCCTGGCCGACCGCATCGAGTTGCTGCACATGGACGGCGGCCAGTACCAGCCGAATGCGCCCGAGAGTCTGGACCTGGCCGCCTGCATCGGCGCCTCGTGGGTGTTCCAGAATCACAGGGGCACGCTGCAGGCCCTGATGAAGATGACCCGGCCCGGCGGCCTGGTGCTGGTCGGCGAGCCGTTCTGGATGCGCGACCCGGACCCGGAATACCTCAAGCTCACGGGTTGCGGTTCCGACCTGTGTGGTTCCCATGCCGACAACGTGGCCATCGGCGAGGAGGTGGGGCTGGCGCTGCTCTATACGCTGGTGGCCAGCCCGGACGATTGGGACCGTTACGAGGGGCTCCAATGGCAGGCGGCGGAGCGCTATGCGGCCGACCATCCGGACGATCCCGACGTGGAGGCCCTGTTGCGCAGCACCCGCAGGAGTCGCGACGCCTATCTCCGCTGGGGCCGTAACTGCATGGGCTGGGGGATGTATTTGTTTCGGAAGCCCTGAAATTCAGAAGCAGCCAGGTGGGGTGGACAGGCGGTGGGCCGGGGCCCTGTCCGTTCGCAGGCTGGGCTGGTTGGCCAGAGCGATCAAGGCTGCGGCAACCAGATACGGGATAACGATGGAGATACCATATATGACTGCGACTCGCATGATGGCTTGCGTTTCGGCGCCGTACATGGCGATGGTGAATTCGTCGGTGATCGGCCAGTGTCCACTCTGGAACTGGACCCGAGCCATCTCGAGCACTGCCGCAACGACTGCGAGATGCCCTCACAGAAGGCAATGAGAACTTGCCGATTGGGAGCCGTCAGAGAACTGAGCGTTCCCACCGGAACCCCGCTAGGATTGGCCACTTGACATGCGTATGGGACCCCATTGCCCCCATGCCGCCCAAATAACCGGCAAGCGGGCTGCCGCCCGCAGCGACGAGCAATCCTATCAGATGTCTCACGAGTCCAGCCTGGCCAGGCCCACGCGCTACCATAGATTTACCACATGTATCTCAAGAAACGTACCGGCTTCGATCTGGAAGGGACGTCAAAACTGAAACGAGAAGGAATCAAGCAACCGTGAGCCCCTTCTTGGCCATGGCGTGTCCTTTCATCGGATTCGCCGGCCGAGTTTACATAAGTGCGCTGCTGGCGCAAGTTTTCGGCAAGAGATCCTGAAACGGATTCTACTTGCTATATTGTGCGAGGATAGTTATGTTGTATTTAACTTGTGATTGACAGTGGCGAATGAAAAAGGTATTTTTCGAAGCCTCAGGATTGCCTCCAGACGGATATTCGTCGGATGATGAGCGTCGCGGTGCCAAGATGGCCGGACGCCACAATGACGGGGCTGTCAGCTTCCAGCTTCGCGCGGCGCGAGATCTGCGAGAGGCTGTGAACAGGTCTTCTGCCACGAGCTGTTAGCGGATCCAGCAGGTCAATCGGCAGGAACCGGCGGTAATTGCCTGAGAAATGGAGTGTTGGGATCAGGGACAGGCGAACTATGTTTGCCAGGAAGGCCAAGACATCGCGGGCATGCTGAGCACATGTGGTCCCGAATTTCCCAGATGACACTTGCGGCGGCGTATACTGAGGTGACGATTTCCCCCGTGAATACAGGCGCAAACGAAGCTCAAGCCGCTGAAACCTGGAGAATCCAATGGGTGAAGCACGCAAGG
>Ga0209720_1002531_pt1 | contig 13460 bp, 13 predicted proteins | sample AD_JPNMR3_MetaG_FD_184426 | JGI IMG/M metagenome (GOLD analysis project Ga0209720, IMG submission 184426) | Active sludge microbial communities of municipal wastewater-treating anaerobic digesters from Japan - AD_JPNMR3_MetaG (SPAdes) (version 2) | ecosystem: Engineered > Bioreactor > Anaerobic...
TGAGATATTAAAGCTGGAATCCAAAAATTGTATTTTCTAATTGGCAATATTCCTTTGAAATCAATCTATATTCCTTTAAATCCAATTCACTCGCTATGGTCTTTAATCTTTTTAAATCAGATTCATAGGGCTTGAGCTTTATTTCATAGGCAAGCTCCTTATTTAAGATAAAATCTATCTCAACGCCTGTCTTTTTCTGGTAGTAATGAAGGGTACCCTTTGTTCTTAAGGTTTGAAATACACAATTTTCAAATACCATTCCAGGGTCTATTTTCACAAGATGATTCACAAGGCCACAATCACAGAGATAGATCTTCGGCATCTTTCTGATTTCTGTATCTCTTCCTTTGCTGAAGGGCGGGATAAGCTTTATAAAATATGTGCCTTCGAGAAAGGCCAGATATTCTTTAAGCGTGGGCCGGGATATACCAAGTTCTTTTGATATCTTTTGCACATCCAGTTTCGAGCCTATCCTCTGGGCAAGAAGTAGCATTAGATCCCTTATTGTTTCATTGCGTCTAAAATCGCCGAGTTGCATGACCTCTAACTGGAAGAAAGAGGTGAATATCTCATCTATTGCCTTCTTTTTTTCCTCTTGTGTAGTTTTTAAGACAACACCAGGAAACCCACCGTATTGGATGTATTCATCATAAAAAGGCGCCATTGTTTCATAGACTGTTTTATCGACAGGATTATCAATGGGTATATTAAAAGTGAGGTCTTTAAAAATCAAAAATTCTTTGAAGTCCAATGGGAAGAGCTCAAATATGTATTTTCTTCCTGCAAGGGATTCAGAAAAGAGGTTTTTTAGATAAAAGCTTGCCGAACCGGTCAAAAAAAACTTAACACCATAATGGTCGATAAAATATTTAGCCATAGAGGGCAAATTTCTTACAAACTGTATCTCATCAAGAAAAATGAATGCCTTCTCAGTGAAATCAATGCCAAGAAATTCTAAGTTCTTTTTAATTCTCTCGTAGTTTTCTCCCTCAAAGTATCTCCTGTTCAAAGGGTTTTCAAGGTCGAGGAATATCTTATTTTTTGATTCAATCTGTTCATTTATCCAGTTTAAAAGCGTGGTCTTTCCAGTCCTTCTCATGCCTGTTATAACAATGGCCTCAGGGACATAAAAATATGGTTTAATCTCATCAAAGATTTTGCGGGGTTTAATCATAGTGGAAATTTACAAATAGTATTACTTTATGTCAATGATATTTTATATATGGTTGATATGGGATATTAATAAGTTAGGGGTGAGGGGTAAATGGGCAATGGGCGATAGGCGAGGGGCAATAGAAAGCGTGTAACAGGTGATGGGCGAATATAGAAAATAGAGTTGATTGAGTTTATTGGGTTTGTTGGGTTTATTTATGAATTCTTTGGTAAGGATTGCCTTATCGTATAACCATTTCGGGGTCAGTACATAGATGTATTTGGCCTTGTTGTCTGAGTCCTTGAATCTCTGCATCTTTATGTAACCCTTTTTCATTAGGGCTTTTAAGACAAAGTTTATACTGCCGAGGCTAAGCCCAAGTCTCTTTGATAGTTCTCTCTGGGTAAGGTTGTTGTTTTGTGATAGCTCTCTTAATACGTAAAATTCAGATTCTTTCATAAAAAGAACAGGCTACCGCCATTGGAGATATTGTTTTCTGATAAAAAAATCAATAAAAACAGAAATGTTCATTTTATGAACAAAAAAACAATATATTATAAGGGCATCTTTGTCAAGAAACTAATGAATCTCATAAGATTTATCAGGTTTTATTTTTGCGGATGTTGAATCTTTTGAGATTCTCTCTAATATTAAAATTTAGGTATTTTTTAATGACCTCTACACGCTCGTAATTTTCAGGATTGGATTTTGTTTTTTCCATAAATTCCATTAAAAATGCTGCAAAAATGGAGACAAATAAAGCACTGATAGCAGCAATCATTACCATTTGTCTCCTCTTTGGTTTATAACGTTTCTCAGGTGGTTCAGCCTTGTCAACAACCTGTATAACTGTTGCATCCCTTGCCTCATCAAGTTTTGCAAGTTCGTACTGTTTTAATAGAAGTTCATAAAGGGTTTCGTTAAATTTTAGTTCTCGTAATTTACGAAGGTATTCTGTTCCTACTGAAGGCATTCTACCTGTAGGCATTAATGGATTATGGCCGCCTCCACCTTTTGTCTCAAGTTTCGCAAGCTCTGCCCTCATGGCCTTCAGTCCTTCCTCTGCTTTATACAAGTCGGGGTTATTCTGGGTTGTATAAGTCTTTAAAACCCTCAATTCCACCTCTTTTGCAGCAATCTGGGCACGCAAAAGGGCTATATTTTCTATAACTGCCTTTGCCTGAGCCTCTGCCTGCAAAACACCGGTCTTCTCCTGGAATGTCTTCATGTCCTCTTCTGCTTTAGCAAGAGAAACCTTTACATCCTGAAGCTGTTCTTCAAAAAAAAGTCTCCTCTGACTGGCCTCACTTACAGCGAGACCTTTATTTACATTTTTAAGCTCTTCTATAAAGGCATTGGCGATCTGGGCAGCCCTTTTAGGGTCTTTATCTTCGAATTTTACTGAGATAAGACCGCTCTTTTTGTCCTCTTCTGCCTTTAATGATTTTAAAAGTAGATTTCTTGCATTTTCCCTTGTTTTGGTCTTGTATAATTTTATTAAATCAAATCTATCGATGACCCTATCGAGAACACTGTTGCTTTTTAATAACTCCGTAAATAGTGCACCTGAAGTTTTAATCGGTGCGATGCCTCCTAAGGCCCCGGCTGCACCACCAAGCTGGCTCAATAACTGTGCTGCCATGCCTGTTGAAGACGACGTCTGAGGCGGTAACATCTTTGTCTCTGCCCTGTAAATGGAAGGTAAAATTAGACTTATTAAAGCTGTTATGACTGCAACGATTAATGTAAATTTGATTATGAACCTTTTCCTCTTTAAAATAACAATTGCAAGGTCTAAAAGATTTATTTCATCTTCTTCTATCCGATCTCTGTTCTGAGTATCTTCAACCATTGCTCCCCCTTATTCAAACTTGAATCTTTATAAATTTACAGGCTACCGCCACTAGGTCTATGTATAAACCACTAAAAATAGAAAAATTTTATTGTAGAATGCCTGTTGAGTCGCCTTATCTATCTTTGTTTAATTATTTGCATATTATTTTAACCACAGATTGTGAAAATAGACAAGTGATTAATATCACACCCACCTATTTAATTCAGGCCATTACACAAACCAAAAAATCTGCCTTTTGTGATGCCTGATACAGGCTCACATATAAAACCTATCATTGATATGGCAAAGGTTGATAATTATTCTTATATTTGTTGGCAAAAGTCAAGATTTTTTCCTTAGGGTGCAGATTATTTTAATACATTACAAATTGCCTCCTCTAAAATTGAAGATACTTTTTTATCTTAAATAAGTGGGTGAATTTTTTTGAAAAAAATCCTTGACAAGATTTTTTTCAATTGTTAATTAAAAAATTATAATGTTCATCTGGCTTTTTCACAGGATAAGCGGTGTATCACTCATCATCCTATTCGGCATAAAGATACTTACCAGTTTCTTTCTCTTTACAAAGGATAAAAAACCAGACTGGGCATTGAGTCTCCACAGGCAGCCCATAATAGATGTCCTCATACTCATACTCTTTACATTCCACAGCATATATGGACTAAGGACTATAGCCATCGATCTGGGATACAGAAAGGAAAAAAAGCTTTTCTGGCTTTCAAATATTGTAGCAGGGGTCATCTCCCTAATACTGATTTATTTTTACTTTATTGTCTCTTAGCTATGCTTGAACATGATGTCATTATTGTGGGCGGGGGTCTTGCAGGTCTCCGTGCAGCAGTTGGTCTCTGTGAGAGGTATAATGTGGGCCTGCTCTCAAAGGTCCATCCCATCCGTTCCCATTCTATAGCAGCCCAGGGCGGTATAAATGCATCGCTGGCAAACCATCCAGATGCCAAGGATGACTCATGGGAGAAACACACCTTCGATACTGTCAAGGGTAGTGATTATCTCGCAGACCAGAATGCTGTTGAGATCATGTGCAAACAGGCGCCCATTATAGTATACGAGATGGAGCACTGGGGCTGCCCCTTCAGCAGGTTCCCCGACGGCTCCATTGCCCAGAGACCCTTCGGGGGTGCAGGCTATCCCAGGACATGCTACTCCGCTGATATTACAGGTCATGTGCTATTGAACACCCTCTACGAGAGGGCTGTATCAAAAGGTGTGAAGGTCTATCCTGAATGGTATGTCATTGCCCTTGTAGTAGACAACGGTCAGTGCCACGGTGTCATTGCCTTTGACCTCATAAACGGTTCTGTTGTCCCTATGAAGTCAAAGGTCACATTATTTGCCACAGGCGGATACGGCAGGGTCTACCAGTATTCTACAAATGCACTGATCAATACAGGAAGCGGTATCGGTATAGCCTATGCAGCCGGTGTCCCCACAAAGGACATGGAGTTTGTCCAGTTCCACCCCACAGGTCTTATAGGCACTAATATACTTATGACAGAGGCCTGCCGTGGCGAGGGGGGGTATCTTATAAATAATAAAAACGAGAGGTTTATGGAAAAATATGCCCCCAAGGCAATGGAGCTTGCACCGAGAGACATTGTCTCAAGGAGTATCCAGACAGAGATAGAAGAAGGAAGGGGTTTTGAACACCCTCTCGGCAAATACATAAAACTCGACATAAGACACTTAGGTGCCCAAAAGATACTCGAGAAACTCCCGGGCATAAGAAACATCTGTATAGATTTTCTCGGCATAGACCCCATATATGAGCCCATACCCATTATGCCATGTCAGCACTATTCTATGGGTGGTATAGATACCAATGAAAAGGCAGAGACAGAGGTTAAGGGGTTCTATGCAGCCGGCGAGTGTGCATGTGTGAGCGTCCACGGTGCAAACAGGCTTGGTGGAAACTCCCTCCTCGATACCATAGTATTCGGTAAGCTCTCATCCATAGCCATAGATGAATTTCTCAGGGGAAACAATGTGACCCCACAGGAGAATCCCATCAAAAATAGGCTCTCTGCCATGGAGGAAACCATAAAGAGGATTGTCAATAACAATGGAGAGAGACCATTTTCAATACATGGAGACCTCAGTAAAAACATGAGTGCCAATGTGGGTATTTTCAGGAAAAAGGATGAACTGGAAACGGCAATAGAAAATATACTAAAGATTAAAGACAGATACAAGAATGTGCGTGTCTCGTCATCTGACCCCCACATGAACTATGAGCTTTTAAATGCCATAGAGCTTGGGTATATGATTGAGGTGGCGCATACAATAGCTATAGGTGCATACCTGAGGGAGGAGAGCCGTGGCTCCCATTCAAGACGGGACTTCCCTGCAAGGGACGATGCAAACTGGCTAAAGCACACCATAGCAAGGCCTGGTGCAGACAATAACCCTGAGATATCCTTCAAGGATGTGATAATAACAAGATACCAGCCCATGGAGAGGAAATATTGATAAAAGAGACAGCCTATACATTCAAGATACTGAGGTATGACGCAAAAAAGCCTGATGAGGGTGCACACTTTCAGTCATACCAGATAAGAGTCATCCCTGGGCTTACCATTTTGGCAGTCCTCATAAGGATAAGGGATGAGATAGACGGGACACTATCATTTAGGTCATCCTGTCGCTCTGCAGTGTGTGGCTCCTGCGCCATGGTCATTAACGGCAAGATAGATTTGGCATGCAGGACACAGGTGGCATCCTTTGGCACAAACACCATAATCCTTGAGCCACTCCCCAATTTTGAGATAATCAAGGACCTTGTTGTGGATATGACACCCTTCTGGCAGATGTATGAAAAGGTAAGGCCTTATCTGATAAGAAAGACCCCTGACCCGGAAAAGGAGATAACCCAGAGCGAGGAGGAGAGAAAAAAGATAGACCAGTTTGTTAACTGTATCCTCTGCGCATCATGCTATGGTGCATGCCCTGTCCTTGCCAGAAACCCTGATTATTTAGGCCCTGCTGCCATGGCAAAACTGGAGAGGTTCATCCTTGATTCAAGGGATGAAAGACCAGGGGAAATCCTTGATGAGATTAACAACGAGAATGGGGTTTGGGGTTGTGATACAGTGTTCAGGTGTATAGATGCCTGTCCTAAGGATGTGCGGCCCACAGACTCTATAGTTGGTTTAAGAAAGGCAATTTTAAAAAAGAAACTATTTGGGAAATATAGATGAAGCTTAAGTTTTCACTCATATCGAGGAGGCAGTTTTTAAATACCCTCTTTGGGGGCTGGGTTGTAGCTTTTCTATCAGGGAGTTTCTATGCCCTATTGAAATTTGCATTCCCCACCCTCGGAAAGGAACCGGATTTTGTGGTCCTCAATGCAAAGGATTTTCTTGATATACCCTTCAATTCTGTAAAACCTTTTGCATGGGGAGGAAAATTAGGGTTTATATTCAAAAGGCCTGATAACAAAACAGTGGCGCTAAAAGGTGTCTGCACCCATATGGAGTGTAATATTGCATATAAGCCGGAGGATAAAAAATTTTACTGTCCCTGTCACAAGGGCTGGTTCGATATGGATGGAAAGGTCCTTGAGGGGCCTCCTCCCAAACCTCTTGAGTTCTTTGAACTGACCCAGGAGGGAGAAAAACTCATAGTTGCAAAAAAGGGGATAAAGGTTGAGTTGCCAAAGGCTTAAAAACTGGATTGAAGACAGATATGACCTGGACGGGTTGAGGGGTTTTGCCAAACACAAGCTGATCCCTGTCCACAGATACGAGGTGCTCTATTACACAGGCGGCCTTGCCATGTTCCTGTTTATCATACAGTTCATAACCGGGATGGTCTTGAGCTTCTATTACATCCCCTATTTTGAACAGGCGCACAAGAGCATTATAGAGATTGTTACCAAACTCAATATGGGGTGGTTCTTCCGCTCCCTCCACCACTGGGGTGCCCAGCTTTCAATAGGTGTGCTCTTTATCCATGTATTCAGCACACTACTTTTGAAATCCTACAGGAAGCCCAGGGAGCTCCTCTGGATTACAGGCTTTATACTCCTTGGTATATCCATATTTTTTGGTCTGAGCGGCTATTTCCTCCTGTGGGATGAACGTGCCTTTGCAGCTGTCAGGGTGGCCACTGGCGGTGCAGGCAACCTCCCTGTCATAGGCGGGTTTATCAAGTCTTTTTTAAGGGGCGGGATAGATGTCACCGGTGACACCCTGACCCGTTTTTATGCATTCCATGTATCTGTCCTGCCAATACTCACACTTATCCTTATGGGCATACACATAGCCCTTGTCCAGTATCACGGCATGAGTGTCCCCATTTCAGAGGAAAAAAATGTAAGAAAACATGTGCCCTTTTTCCCTAATGTGCTGTATAAGGATTTTATAATTTGGCTTGTTGCCCTTGGTGTTGTCGTTACACTGTCTATACTTATGCCCCCGGAGATAGGGAAAAAGGCAGACACCCTTGCAGCTCCTCCGGAAAACATAAAACCAGAGTGGTATTTCCTTTTCCTTTTCCAGACACTTAAGCTCTTCCCTGGGGATCTAATGGGTCTAAACGGAGAGATGATAGCCATTGTCCTCATATCCTTAGGTATACTCTTTTTCTTCCTCATCCCGTTTTTTGATAGGAGATCGGCAAGAGGTGAAAAAAGCCCTGTATTCACCTGGATAGGTATAATATACACTGCGTATTTTATAGTCATGACCATTATAGGGTTTTTGACTTAGGAGAAAGATGCCCATGTTTAAATCCACAACTATCCATAAAAAGATGCTAAATTGCCTATGCTGTCCTTATGCATACATAAAAACCCTCATATTTTTTCTTATCATGTTATTCCTGGGTGACATCCCTCTTTTAGCACAGGAGAATGTGGAGGTCTTTCCCTCTGCACCCTATGACAGGTTCATCATATATCAGGCCCTTGTCCTCTTCTGGATAGGAATAATAGGGCTTATCGTCATCATCAAGATGAAACTAAAAGAGATAGAGCGTATCCAGGATATGGGTATAGATAAAGAAGAAAAAGATATCCCTTTTCTTGACTAAATAAGCCCAATCTATTATTATCTTCAAAAAATGCACCCCTCCATCTTAAGAAATACTCTGATTTCGCAGACAGGCATAGAGAGGCTTTTGTCTCTGCCCGAGCAGGCAGATGCCTGTTCGTCCATATACGAGCTAATCCAATTATTTGAGGACAAGAAAAAGTTTGCCAGCGAGATACATACAGAGATACACCTTGTAAAGCCCATATTAAAGGCCCTGGGTTTTTTCTATGAGTCCAAGCCTGCATTCTTTGAGGAGAATGTCAAGCCACCGGATATTGCCCTGTTTCAAACAGAGGATGCAAGGATTGCCGCCTCCAAGCTCTGGGGGACAGAGGAATACTACAGCAATACCCTGGGGATTGTCCTCGTAAAAAGATACGGTAGGACCCTTAAAAAGGGCATAAGCGGATTCTATCTTGAGTTTGAAAACAGGCTCCCCCTGTATCAGCTCCTCTACATAATGAAAAAGACAAAGACCCCATGGGGGATACTCACCAACGGCAGGAACTGGATACTCGCTAAAAGACCTATAGATTTTGAGACAAGGCTTATAGAGATGGATATAGAATACCCGTCTGTATCCCCAGGGTTTAGGCCAATCCACCTCTTCTATCACCTCTTCTCCCCTGAAGGCATTTTAAGGACCATACCAGATATGCTGGAACAGGAGAGAGAGAAACTCTTGAGCCTTTTAAGGATAAAAAAAGATGCCCTTATAAAGGGTATAAAGGGCAAGGAGAAGAAGGCAGATGTATATCCTGTGCTATACGATACATACCATGAGATATTCCAGGATGGAAATCTCCCAGAGACAGAGGTATACCTGAAGGAAAAGGATGTAAGACTGGATTTAAAGACCATGGTAGCCACAGATATCATAAACCCCTACAATGCGCCCCATATATTTACCTTTATGTTCTCATTAAAGGGCAGGCAGACCGGTATAGATATCCAGGCTGTCCTTGATAACCTATTTGTCGGGAAGAGATACACAAAAAATGCGGTTTTGAACCTCAAGGTCCTCGATATGACACCCAATTTCGGTTCCATCACCTCATGCATAATAGAGGGGCTTGCCTATATGTCCTTTGTCCTCCCCTATGCCGAGAAAAATACCTATACTGCCGAGTGGGAGGATGAGGAGAGCCTTAAAAGACATATACTCGAGGCTGTTGTCTACGGTGTGGAGAGGTCTCATATTGCCTATGATATATTCCAGGATGCCATGCTCAGGAGGTTCGGGTTCAAATCAAGACATTTCAAGCTGGGCAACCCCTTGATAGGCATGTCTATCAAGGACATGACAAACCATATAGACACAAAAAACCAGATGGGGCTCTTCAATAAGAACCCCATGGACATACTCATGGAATTGAAGGATATGTTCAGGAGATATTTTTCTCTCTCAGAGAGGATAAAAGAGGATATGGAGGAGAGAAACAACCTCGAGCTAAGGTTAAATAGATACAGGGAGAGGATAAAGGACACCATGGATGTCATTACATCCACTTATTTTATAAAAGGAATCGATAAAAAGAAGTCCCAGGGCCTCCTATCCAACTTGGACAGTGATGAGTCATTCTGGACAGCCATAAGGAAGAATACATGGTTTATGGAGGCAAAAGAGGCAGCAAAGAGGAACGGGTTTTTTCACTTTGAGATAGAGTTCCCCTTTCTCCTAAACGATGCCTTTGACCTCATTTTTGTCCAGCCATCCCTCACATACCTCTGGGAAAAGGAGTTCCCTCCTATTGAGCTTACCAAGGCATACATCAAGAGAGGGTCATCCTATCTCAAGGACCATGGAAGATTTGTAATCATAGCCACTGGCTTCGAGGAGGGTCTTATGGCAGAGATTGAGAATTCAAAAAAATATAAGGCACAAAGGATAGGTGACCTCGTCATCCTCAGTAAGAAGCAGATGGATTAAAGCTCTATCTCCATTCCATCCTCGGCGAGAAGATATGGCTCGTGGAGCACTCCCTTAAAATCATCCCAGTCAGGATAGAGGTGGCTCAGTATTACCCTCTTTGGTCTTGCCTCATTTAGTATCCTTGCAAGGTTTGCAAGGTTTAAGTGCCCTTTTACCTTGCGCATGGGGAAAGAACACTCTGTTATCATGAGGTCTGCCCCTTTTGCCAGCTCTATCAGTCTTTTTGAATAAGATGTATCCCCTGAAAATACTACGCTTTTACCGGCATCAATCCTGACAGCTATACTCTCCCTGTTGTGGTTTACGGTCCTTGCTGTTATAGTGATGTCATTGAACTCAACGGAGTGGATAGACATGACCTTTATATATAGTTCATAGCGGTTTGGCAAGATCCATGGGTATATCTCTGATAGCCCCCTGAAAAACCTCCTAAAACCAGGTCCACCTATGATGTCTAAGGGTTTCTCTCTTGGTTTAATGCCGTAATTACAGGCAAAAAGAAATGTGGATAGGTCAGCTGTGTGGTCCACATGGAAGTGGGTGATTATTATGAGGTCTATATCATTGACAGTGTAACCGAATTCAAGGAGTCTCCTCACCACCGAAGGGCCTACATCTATGAGTATCCTATAACCCCCTATTGTAACAAGATAAGACGAGGACAGCCTCTTCAGGGATGGGATGGATGTGCCTGTGCCAAGGATTCTGATATTCATCTCTTGTTGAGATACCAATTTACTGTCTCTGATAGACCCATCTCAATGGGGTACTTCGCCTCCCAGCCAAGTTCTACCTTTGCCTTGCCTGGATTCAATGTGCTCACCTTTATATCTCCCGGCCTTGCCATATCCCTTTTTGGCTCATCAAAGGCCTGGGGGATATGGACACCCTTTGACCTCAAGGTCTTTAATACAAGTCTATAAAGTTCAAGGGTGGTCGTGCCCTTACCTGTCCCTATATTGAATATGCCCACTGTGTCCTTTTCTGTTGCCAGAAGGTTTGCCATGGCTATATCCTTTACATAGCAGTAATCACGTATCATACCCTGGGGTTCACCGGGGAAGTGATTTAGTGTTGGGTGCAGGCCGTCTAATAGTTTTTCTGTAAATATGGCCACCACACCTGCCTCTCCGTGGGGTATCTGCCTTGGCCCGTATACATTGCTGTATCTAAGTATTGTATATCTGAGACCGTATTGACTGTAAAAAAACCTTATATACTTCTCGCTGGACAGTTTTGCTATGGCATAGGGTGATGCCGGCTCAGGGACATAGTCCTCTCCTGTGGGGACCATATCTGCATCTCCGTAGATGGCACCGCCTGTGGAGGAGAATATAAATTTTTTCACACTGTATTTATTGCAAAGAATAAGTAGCCTTATGATGCCCTTAATGTTTACCTCTGCATCGAAAAGGGGGTCCTGGACAGATAATGGCACTGATATCTGGGCTGCATGGTGGTTTACAATATCAGGTCTCTCCTTTTCAAAGACCTCTTCTATGCCATCTTTACATATATCCTCCACATATAGCCTTGCTTTTTCGTTCTTATTCTCTCTCCTCCCCGTTGAAAGATTATCTATAATGGCCACATGGTAGCCTTTTTCTACATAGGCGTCCACAACATTAGAGCCGATAAAACCACAACCGCCTGTAACAAGGACCTTCATCATAACCTCCGAAAGAAAACTAAAGACTGTAGGCTATTGGCTACAGACTTTTTTAACAAAAAACACTAAGGGGACTATGGGCATAGCCAGAGTAAGAGGCTTTTGGGCCTCCATATGGTGCTGCAATTATTATCACAGCTCTATGACCTTTGCCTCTATCATACCGTCTATCTTGAGTATCTCGCTTAAGACCTCCTCGCCTATGGGGTCATCCACAGAGACAAAGGCAACCTCCTCGCCTGTGTGCTGCCTCGATACACTGAAGCCTGATATATTTATCTTGTGATTTCCCAGTATTGTCCCCACCTTGCCTATTATACCGGGCCTGTCGAATATCCTGAAATGGAGGAATGTCCCCTCTGGTATAACATCGAGGTGAAACCTGTCAAGGAGCACAATCCTCCCCAGCTTATCCGAAAAAACAGTCCCTGCTATGGAGAGTTCCTCTTTGTCTGTCTTCAGGTTAAAGAGTATCAAGTCATTAAATTTGTCGTACTGGTCTGTCTTTGTCTCCTCCACAGTGATGCTCCTGTCTTTGGCAAGATAAGGTGCATTGATGTATGTGACAGACTCCTGGATATAGACACCCAGGAAGCCCTTAAGTCCTGCAATGGTAAAGGGCTGATAGCTGAAGGGGACGTCGAATTTTCTCTCACAGAGGTCCTCCTCAAAGTTCTTCCCTATCATGATAATCTTTATGGCCTCTGGCCTGCCCTTTGCAATCTGTGCGGCAAGCTTGCCTATCTTCTCGGTAAGGCTGAAATAAAGCTGGAGGTTTTCTGTGAGCTGGGATTTCATAAAGGGGATATTAACTGCATTCTGGTATGGCCTACCGTGCAGGGCATTTACAACCTGTTCAGCGATAATACGGGCAACCGCCTCCTGACCCTCCATTGTATTGGCACCTATGTGGGGTGTGGCAAATACATTCTCAAGCTCAAGGAGCTTGCTGCTCTTTGGGGGTTCCTGTTCGAACACATCAACCCCGGCGGCAAAAACTTTACCGCTTTTTAATGCCTCATAGAGGTCGTTTTCATTTACTATCCCACCCCTGGCACAGTTGACAAAGATGACATTATCCTTCATAAGACTTATTTCTCTTGCTGTTATCATGTTTTTCGTTGCAGCGGTGAGGGGTGTATGGAAGGTGATGATATCCACCTCTTTTAAGAGGTCCTCAAGCCTGTCATACAATATGACACCTAAGGCATCTGCCTTACTCTTTTTTATATATGGGTCATAGGCAATTACCTTCATGCCAAAGCTCTTTGCCCTTATGGCCACATTGCTACCTATCCTGCCAAGCCCCACAATACCCAGGACCTTGTTGTGGAGCTCTATACCCATGAACCTCTTCCTGTCCCACCTACCGCTCTTGAGAGAGTCGTTTGCCAAGGGGATCTTTCTTGCAGCAGCAAGCATGATGCCCATTGTAAGCTCTGTTGCCGCCAGTGTATTGCCTGTAGGTGCATTCATAACAATAATGCCCTTTTTGCTGGCTGCCTCTATGTCGATATTGTCAACGCCCACACCTGCCCTGCCTATAATCTTGAGTCTCCCGGGGTTCTCCAGCAGGTCCTCTGTTATGGTTGTCCCGCTTCTCGTTATTATGGCATCGTAGTTGCCTATAATGTTTTTCAATTCCTCATTTTTGATGCCAGCCCTTATGTCAATCTCTATGTCCCTGCTCCTTGATAAGACCTCTATCCCATCTTCGGATAGGTTATCTGTTATAAGAACACGATACTGTTTCATAATACCACCTTAAAGATATTTTTCATCCCGATTTAGCGGGAGTG
>Ga0209720_1002532_pt1 | contig 13457 bp, 13 predicted proteins | sample AD_JPNMR3_MetaG_FD_184426 | JGI IMG/M metagenome (GOLD analysis project Ga0209720, IMG submission 184426) | Active sludge microbial communities of municipal wastewater-treating anaerobic digesters from Japan - AD_JPNMR3_MetaG (SPAdes) (version 2) | ecosystem: Engineered > Bioreactor > Anaerobic...
TATTTAGTATCTCATTAATACTAAGCTTGATTACTCTTTGTTTCCTTTTAAGGACTGTTAGTGATCCCAGAAGAAAAATCAGTCAAAATGCGTAAGAATATCCTAACAGTGTTCTTAAGGATCTCCACACAAACAAACTTGTTGCCTTATTAATCCTTTTATCTTTTTTAACTTTCTACCCCTTTAAATATGATATTTTCTCATTGGGATTTAGAGATAAAAAATTTTCCTTATATTTTAAGATTCTCATATATTTTTTATGAGGCAATTCAAAAATTTGATGATGAAGAGCATTGTGGATTATAATATTTTATATTTAGAAAGAGAGGGAGAGGGATGAAAAAGATATTATTAGTTATTCTTATAATCTCCTTTATTTTATCTGCCACTGTATCAGCTCTGGGACAGGAGAACTTCTTTGAATTGGTGAAAACCGGTACTCCAGAAAAGGTAAAAGAGGCAATTAAAGCTGGAGCAGATGTTAATGCTAAGGATAAAGATGGCAGAACTCCACTGATGTATGCAGCTGAGAATGAAAATATAGAAGTTATCAAGATTTTTTTAGGAGCTGGATTAGATGTTAATGCTAAGGATGAATTGTATGGTAAGACTCCACTGATGTATGCAGCTGAGAATAATCAGAATCCAGAGGTTATCAAACTTCTTTTAGGAGCTGGAGCAGATATTAATGCTAAGGATGAATTGTATGGTAAGACTCCGCTGATGTGGGCAGCTTTGAATGAGAATCCAGAAGTTACCAAACTTCTTTTAGAAGCTGGGGCAGATATTAATGCTAAGGATGAATTGTATGGTAAGACTCCGCTGATGTGGGCAGCTTTGAATGAGAATCCAGAAGTTACCAAACTTCTTTTAGAAGCTGGAGCAGATATTAATGCTAAGGATGAATTTGGTACTACTCCACTGATGTATGCAGCTGAATATAACCAGAATCCAGAGGTTATCAAGCTTCTTTTAGGATCTGGGGCAGATGTTAATGCCAAGGATGAATTTGGTATTACTCCACTGATGTATGCAGCTGAATATAACCAGAATCCAGAGGTTATCAAGCTTCTTTTAGGATCTGGGGCAGATGTTAATGCCAAGGATGAATTTGGTATTACTCTGTTGATGTGGGCAGCTGAGAATGAGAATATAGAAGTTATTAAGATTTTTTTAGGAGCTGGATTAGATGTTAATGCTAAGGATAAATATGGCAGAACTCCACTGATGTATGCAGCTGAGAATAATCAGAATCCAGAAGTTATCAAACTTCTTTTGGAAGTTGGAGCAGATATTAATGCTAAGGATAAAAATGGCATGACTCCACTGATATATGCAGCTGAATATAACCAGAATCCAGAGGTTACTAAACTTCTTTTAGGATCTGGAGCAAATATTAATGCTAAGGATAAAAATGGCATGACTCCACTGATGTATGCAGCTGAATATAACCAGAATCCAGAGGTTATCAAGCTTCTTTTAGGATCTGGGGCAGATGTTAATGCCAAGGATGAATTTGGTACTACTCTGTTGATGTGGGCAGCTGAGAATGAGAATATAGAGGTTATCAAACTTCTTTTAGGAGCTGGGGCAGATATTAATGCTAAGGATGAATTGTATGGTAAGACTCCGCTGATGTGGGCAGCTGAATATAACCAGAATCCAGAAGTTACCAAACTTCTTTTAGAAGCTGGGGCAGATATTAATGCTAAGGATGAATTGTATGGTAAGACTCCGCTGATGTGGGCAGCTTTGAATGAGAATCCAGATGTTACCAAACTTCTTTTAGAAGCTGGGGCAGATATTAATGCCAGGGATAAAGATGGTGAGACTCCGCTGATGTGGGCAGCTTTGAATGAGAGTCCAGAGGTTACCAAACTTCTTTTAGAAGCTGGGGCAGATATTAATGCCAGGGATAAAGATGGTGAGACTCTACTGATGTGGGCAGCTTGGAATGAGAATATAGAGGTTATCAAGATTTTTTTAGGAGCTGGATTAGATGTTAATAGCAGGGATAAATATGGCAGAACTCCGCTGATGTATGCAGCTGAGAATAATCAGAATCCAGAGGCTATCAAACTTCTTTTAGGATCTGGGGCAAATATTAATGCCAGGGATAAAGATGGCATGACTCTACTGATGTATGCAGCTGAGAATGAGAATATAGAAGTTATTAAGATTTTTTTAGGAGCTGGATTAGATGTTAATAGCAGGGATAAATATGGCAGAACTCCACTGATGTATGCAGCTGAATATAACCAGAATCCAGAGGCTATTAAGCTTCTTTTAGAAGCTGGAGCAGATATTAATGCTAAGGATGAAGATGGCAGAACTCCGCTGATGTATGCAGCTTGGAATTGGAATCCAGAGGTCATTAAATTTCTTTTAGGATCTGGGGCTGATGGAAAAGCCAAAAGTAAGGAAGGTAAAACAGCTTTTGACTATGCCGAAGAGAACGAATACAACGAATACATTAAAGATACTGAAGTTTACTGGCTCTTGAACGATGCCCAGTATTAAATTAAGGAAATAGAAGAGGTAAGTTTATTCAATACTTTAAAAAATAATAGGAAATATTACTCAAAGATTTACAGATAAAGTTAAAAAATGTATCCTAAAAACTTTTAGAGAACATACATTTCTATCAATAGAAGTATTTGCTAAAAAGTTTAAATAATGGTATATAATAATACAAGGGGAAATAAAGATTTGGCAATTTCACTTTGGTAGCTGATAAAAGGGGAATCCTTGATTTCCCTCCTCTTAAAATTACCCTCGGCAGCTTCAATTATCCGTAAAATATTATAGCTATATTATTTGGCGGTCGTAATTGAAGAGGATAAAAAGTGATCAGTGAAGAAGGTATTAAAATAAAGTGGTATAAACTTGGTAAAGCGTGCCTTCAATTAGGAATTGCTTTTAATATAGGTTTTTTAATTTTTGCCCTTCTTAATAAAATCTGTGAGTTTCATCTCTTATCTCAAAGCTCTTTCTGGATATCAAGGATGGATCCTTTTTTGCGAAGGTCCAAATCTTAAAATGGGGGGTAAAAATAGAATGAAAAAAGTGATTGTGATTCTTATGGTTCTGTTGATGATCTCTGGCTGTACTGGAGGCCAGGGTGGAGGAAATGGAGGTGGAGGTGGAAATGGACAGACTGGAGAATATGACTATCTTTTAAGTGACTATGGGGAGGATGTTATAATACCTACCTCAGGTACTGCGGAGAATTGGATAACAATCATTGGTGGTAATCAAACCGGGCAGTATTATGTTTCACCCGATGGTAGCGATAGCAATCCAGGGACAATTGACCAGCCATTCAGGACTATTGCCTATGGTGTAAGTCAACTGCAAGCAGGCGACACACTTGTTATATTTGCTAAAGATAAAAGCAAGACTCCAGTCATTGCTGGTGAAAATAATCTTTTTGCAGCATTTGATATCTCGGGATGCAAATATCTGCGTATTGAGAATCTTGAGATAACAAGCAATAATGGTGCACAATTTAGAGAAGCAATAACAGGAACAGGTGGACCAGTTGAGCATATTATATTGAAAGATCTCCATATTCATCATATGGATGAGTTTGGGATTGATATTGGCGATGTCAATGACCTCCAGATAATAGATTGTGATATGACATATTGTGGCTTTGGTTGTATTGGTGGTCCTGCTGGCGAGCATGGTGGTTGGCGAAATGTTCTGATTCAGGGTTGCAACCTTTCTTATAGTGGTCACTATTATCAAGGAGGAGATGGTTCTGATCGTCCTTACGATAGACCTGACGGATTTGGTATTGAAGCCTCTGAGGGACCCATTGAAATTTGTGCTACAACTGCTGCTCATAATTACGGTGATGGACTTGACTCAAAGGCAAAACGAACCTATATCCACGAATGTATAGTTGCAAACAACTCTTGCGATGGTGTAAAGTTATGGGGAGATCAATCACGGGTAGTAAATACCTTAATTTATGGTCGTGGCGATGGAGATAGTACAGAGACACCTTGGTCTCCATTTGTAATCAGTACAGAAACTAATGCGTCTTTTGAGATTAATAGTTGCACGGTTGATGATATCGTAGGTAATAACTATATAATGCATGTGCAATATGATTTTCCTACAACTCCAGTTAACCTGAAGATTGTCAACACCATATTTTGCAGTCGTGGTACCAATGCTCCAATTATCTGGCTTGCAGATGCAGTAAATTATGATATCACCTATAATCTGTTCTATTCACCGAATGATGGTAGGCTCTTAATACAAGGAGATACTACTACGTATAGTTCTGACGAAGTAACTCAGATTGGTCAGGGAAATATCTATGGTAACCCACTTTTTAATGCAGTTGCCTGGGGAACTATTGGCGATTACCATCTTGGAGCAAGTTCTCCAGCAATTAATGCTGGTGATTCTTCGTCAGCACCAAGTATTGACCTGGATAACATAACAAGACCTCAAGGGGACAATGTAGATATAGGGTGCTATGAGCAGTGAAATAGAATGATCTAAGGTTTTTGATAATCTAAAAGAGAATCTATTAAGCTGGAGGGAATCTTCAAAATTTTAATAAAGAAAGTTGATTGAATAAAAAATTTTAAAAAGGCGACTGACAGATGATTTGTAAATTAGAGGTGAAAAAATGTCCTTAGTAGAAGAAATACTCAAATCAAAGAAAAAGCCAAAGGAAATTGTTGAACTTTTAAACTGAAGCATTAAAAGTGATAATAAACTGGTCGGTAAACTTATTCAAAAAGAACTTGTTCCAGAATTTAATAAGATACTAAAAAGAGAAGATAACAACGGTGTGAAAAATATTTACTCAAAATATTTAGAACTTAATAAGGAGGATGAAGCATGAAAAAGATTGATTTAAAGAAAGAACTCAAAAACCTGTATAATCCACCGAAGGAGATTGTGCTCGTTGATGTTTCTGAGATGAATTTTTTGATGATTGATGGAGTAGGAGATCCAAACACGGCACAGGAATATAAAGATGCAATAGAAGCTTTGTATACTGTATCCTACACTTTAAAGTTTATGGTCAAAAAAGAAAAGGAAGTAGATTATGTCGTTATGCCACTGGAAGGTCTTTGGTGGACAGAACCAATGAGCCAGTTCAGTATGGAAAACAAAGATATATGGAAATGGACAGCAATGATTATGCAGCCAGAGTATGTAACAGAAGAATTTTTTAATAGAGCTATTGAACAGGTTAAAGTTAAGAAAAATCTACCTGCTCTTTCAAAAATAAAATTCAAAAGCTTTCATGAAGGATTATCTGCTCAATTAATGTATATCGGTCCATATTCTGATGAAGGTCCAACTATTGAGAAGCTTCATAGCTTTATTAAAGGAAAGGGATATGAGTTAAGAGGAAAACATCATGAGATATATCTGAGCGACCCTAACAAGTCATCACCAGAAAAACTTAAAACAGTGATAAGGCAACCTGTTAAAAGTGTAGGACAATGATAGATGATGTTAGAGATATAATTGAGAAGGGGGTTCATTCCTTTCTAAAGGAGGAACTGGCTAAAATTCTTGAGCCTGGAGCACCCAAGCCCATAGAGAGATTGGAGACAATGAAAAGATGTAAAGAGGAAGGGTTTTTAACAGGAGTATGTTTTATTCCAGTGCTACCATTTTTATCAGATTCAGATGGACAACTTGAGGAAACAATAAGAACAGTAAAAGAATATGGAGCAGATTTTATTTTCATTGGTGGATTAACATTATTTGGTAAAGGTTTATTAGATTGCAAAACCCTTTATTACAAATTCTTAGAGAAGCATTATTTAGAGCTTGTGCCAAAATACAAAAGCTTATATAGAATCTTTTTTGCACCGTCAAAAGAATATCAAAGAGAACTTGAGGAGAAATCAAAAAGCTTGTGCGAGAAATATGGAATTAAAAATAGAATTATTTAGCGACTTCTTTTATCTGTAAACTGTTAGACGATATTTTGCCAGATAATTTCTACTTACCATATTTGAAATAAGGGGGAAACAGATGTTAAATTTATTATTGACTGTATTGGTGCTTGCCACACTTTACCTTCTTATATTCAAGCTTCTGCCGGTAGTTGGTGCTATTCCATTTCTTTTGGCTAAAGTAAAATCTTCTGATATTACAGGCATTCGTTTATTTATCCTCACAATTATTTATGTCCCTTTAGCTCTGTTTATTATTCATGGTGTAATGCATATTAAGGGCTATGGATTGCCAGAATTATTACTACCAATGACAGGTTCAGATGTATATTTTGGATTGGCAGCAGGTATAGTAATAGCAATGCTCAATTTATCCATTGATTTAGCTATTAAAAAAAAGTTGAATGAAAACTTTGCCTCAACGCTTAAGCAAATAGGAAATTCTACATCAGGATTAATCGCAATGATTGGTGTAAGTTGGCTGGCTGGTGGTATTCTTGAAGAAGTCTTCTGGCGAGGTTTCTGGTTTTATGAGTGGACATCAGCTCTTGGGAACAATCAATCTGTCCTGATATTTTGTGTGATCTCCTCAGGCATCTTTTTTGGACTAAACCATCTGTATGAAGGAATTAGTGGCACCGTCTCTTCCGGATTTGCAGGAATGTGTCTTGGTCTATTATACCTGTGGAGAGGTAATCTTATTGCACCCATAATGGCTCACGGCATAATGGATACTTTGCTTCTTCTTATTATTTGGTTTCGGTTTGCGAAAAGTCAAACATGAGGGGACACTATCAGGCAAAGCATTTGTCTAACAAGACGTATCTGACTTTGTGCCTTTGGCACTGCAATAAAGTCTATCTTTGTGGCTGAATCTCGGATATGCTCAGCCGTTATATAAAATTACTAATAGGGGGGAAGAACTATGAAAATTAATGATCAAACGGATTCAAAAAGAGAGACTAAAAAGCCTCTTATAGAAGCTGTTATTGCTTATATAGTCTTCTGTGGCCTCAGTTTTTTAAGTCGTTTTGCTCCACCTATGTTTCTCCTCGTGGTAGTTAGTGGAATTGTTTTTCCTCTGATCTGGGCTAAGTTTACGAAAAGTTGGAGATCAATTGGGTTCACAAGGCAAAATCTGAAGCAGGCTTTATTGTGGGGATTGGGTGGAGGTCTGGTGAGTATTGTCTACATCATTGTCTACCTATTTATTGAATTTGGGAAGGTATACTTTTCTCCACCAATGCTTGGTCTCCAGTTAATCTTTGGAATTCCGATTTGGATTCTGGTATTGAGTCCTTTCCAGGAGTTCTTTTTCAGAGGATGGTTACAACCAAGATTTCAAGATGCAATGGGAAAATGGACAGGGTTGTTTGTAACTTCACTTTGTTTTTCAGTATGGCATTTTTTCCCGCCCTTTGAAGGCACGCCAACATCAATTCTTCCTGTAAGTTCAGTCCTTGGTTTTCTATCATGTTTTGGATTAGGTGTGCTATGGGGATGCACTTTTCAACACACAGATAACATCGTTGCACCTTGGTTATCACATGCCTTGGGGGGAATTGCTCTTGTGGTGACTGGAGTAATGAGTTTCGTCCAATACACTCCATAGAGGAAGGATAAGACGGGAATGGAGTTGAATGTTTTCGTGACTTCAGTTAGTACGGGCTTTGCAAAGCCTGGAGACGTTAGTTACAAATTTATGGGCTTAGTGGGAGAAGAGGGCAAAAAAATATGAAAGTAGATATTATAAATAGAGAGGACGTATATGAAAGAAAGTACTAAAGCAAATAAGGAAGATAATTTTGCCATACAAACCTCTGGACTCACCAAGAAATTTGGGAATCTAACAGCAGTGGATGGCGTGAATCTGAATATAAAAAAGGGAGAAATGTTCTCGTTGCTTGGACCCAATGGAGCAGGCAAGACTACCATTATAAAGATGCTCTGCTGCCTTTTGAAGCCGACTGCTGGCACTGCAACCGTAATGGGACATGATGTGCAGAAAGAGTCGCTGGAGGTTAAAGAGATCATTGGTATATCTCCTCAAGACACTGCGATAGCCGGGCATCTCAACGCCTGGGAGAATTTGGCGCTTATATGCGGGATTTACGGTCTAAGCAAAGAGGAGACTAAGAAGCGCTCCGAAGAACTTCTGAAATTGATGGGTCTGAGCAGGAGGGCAAAAGAACAGGCGAGAAAATTCTCAGGGGGAATGCAGCGAAGGCTAAGCATCGCCATGGCTCTGGTTTCTGATCCACAGGTGTTATTCCTGGATGAGCCAACCCTGGGTTTGGACCCTCAAGCGAGAAGGGGCATGTGGGAGCAGATTACTGAACTCAAATGTAAGAAGACGATTCTTTTGACCACTCACTATCTTGAAGAGGCTGATGCTCTGGCGGACAGAATAGCGATAATAGATGGGGGTAAGATTATCGCTTTAGGCACTCCTCAGGAATTGAAGAATAGAGTCTATGATACACAGGTCATGGAGGTTAAGGCAAAGAATCTAACCTCTGGTGTCCTTGAGGGGCTAAAGAAAATGTATTCTGAAGTAAGATCAGTAGAAGATGGAGTTGAGATCATGGATAAAGAGCTGAGTTTTGATAAGGTAGTGGATTATCTCCGCTCTGAGGGAGTTTCTATCTACTCTGCATCTCTAAAACAGCCCACTCTGGACGATGTTTTTCTTAAACTTACCGGAAAGAAGTTGAGAGAATGAGATTCACAGCATTAGCCGTACGAAATTTTAAGGAAACTTTTAGGGATCCACTTTCTATAGGTTTTGAGGTAGGGATACCTCCACTCTTTATGGTGATGTTTTGGTTACTTGGAGAGAAAATAGGGGGAGACACTTTCACTGCCACCATGCTATTCCCTGCCGTAGTGGTCTTTGGCTTTGTGTTCTTAACCATGTTTTCAGGTGCAGTGCTTGCTGGGGATAGACAAAGTGCACTTCTATCCAGATTGCTGACTACACCGCTTAGATCGAGCGATTTCATTCTGGCTTATATATTACCCTGTATATTGATAGCGATCCTCCAGATAGCAGTGTGCTTTGTAGTAGGAACTCTACTTGGACTTAAGGTCTATGGAAATATAGGTCTTGTTCTCCTGATTCTCTTGCTTATGGCGATATGCTGTATAGGATTGGGGATGACTCTGGGATCGCTTTTTACCGAAAATCAGGTATTGGGTGTTGGCTCAGCGGTAATAGTCCTCGCATCCTTTTTTGGAGGACTCTGGATGGACTTGAAAGCGATAGGTGGTATATTTCAGGGAATTGGATATGCTCTTCCTTTTGCCTGTGCCGTTGATGCTGCAAGAGATGTATTGATGGGGGCTGGTTTCAGTGATATTACAACCAATTTGGGCTTGGTTCTTGCCTATACAGTGGGATTCTTCGTTCTGGGTATTTTTTGCTTTAGATGGAGGATGAAAGAATGACAATTTACAACCTATTTGCTGACTGCATATAATAGAGGATATAAAATTTCGCTCCTATTTGCCCCCTAATTGCCTTCGGCAACTTTCTTTATCCATAAGACCTTAGGTGAAATTACTAAGAATAAATTGGAGGTGATAAAATGAAACCCGCTGATATTAACACATTTACTTTGATGGAAGGCATTATGACCTTCAGCATAAGGAATATACCTGAGATATTCCTTGATATTTGTTGCTTTGCCATTTTTATACAAATTAATTTTAGATTCAATTGTTTCTTTAATTTTAAAAGATGTTTCACAAACATCAGGAAATATATTTATAAATGTATATAATATAAACACTATTTCTAAGCACAATTGAAGAGAGAATAAGGCTTGGGGATGCTTCTTTTGAAAGAGAGTATATGTCAGAAATTTTAAACAAGATGAGTTTGCCATTCAGTTTAGACTATGAAATTGCAGAAAATTCTGTAGATGTATCTCAGGATGAGAAAGAAAGAATTTTACTTGCAAGACTTATTGCTCATAGCAAGGATAAAACTGTTTGTATAATTACACATAGGACTGAAATCTTAAAAGCTCTTTCAAAAAAGATAATACAGATTTAGCATAGTTATTCATAAATAGATTATACATACAAAAGTAAGAAAAGCATTGTGCACCAGAGGTAGGAAAAACTTTGACAATATTATAAAAATTATTATAATAACATTATAAGATAACTTATTAAAGGATAGCATTATAGATAAAAAACTCTTAAAGCACTGTCATATCATCTTAAATTAGGAGGAAGTTGCAATAATTCTCTCATCAGTTCAAACTATAAAACGTTATCGGAAATTTTGCTTAGGGGGAGAAATATGAACAGAAAAGAGCTTGGGTCAAGAACTGCAAAAGGAGGATTTGCAAACGAAAAGGCAATTTGTAAAAAGTTTAATGCTTGGGAGAATGATACTGAAGTACAAGAATGGCTTGAAATAATGGGTTATGATATTAAGAAACTTGAGTCTGTGGAAGCAATTCAAGTGCCTACTAAAATAAAGAAAAGCGATTTAAGTAAATTTGGAATTAGTGAAGAAGATTATGAACAATTTGTTAGATTTAAAAAAGCAGATGCTCAGATAAGAATTATCATAAAAATTGGGGATATAGTTAAAATTGAAAATCTATCGCTAAAAAAAGCAAATACAGATGCAGACTACAATCAAATTGATAAAAGAACTGTTGATGATTACCAAAAAATGTGGAATTTTGATGATGAAATTGCTTTTTGGCTAAAACTTTTTACAGGAGAATTAGACCCTAAAAAGTACTCAAGAAAAACAGGCATTAAAAAATTTAGAGATAAAAGACGCTTATTCTTAGATGAAATGTCTGAGAGTGTTCAAAATAAAATTGTTAGATTCTTTGAAAGAAATCGGATTATAATAATAAGTGATATAATAAAGGGGAGAGGGGGATTATCTGCTGATTGGATGTTAGTTACGAGACTTAACAGAGAAAGCGGGACAACTACATGGACACTTAGAGATATAAATGTTGTAATGAACTTCTTTGGAAGTGGCGAGGTTTGTATTTCACCACGAGGAAGTTTATATATTGGAAGAATTACAATGCAAAGAAAAGGTGGAACACCTGACCCAACAAAAATACAATTTAAAATAAAGCCCTGTCAGTTATTCAATCTTGGAGGATAGAAAGGTGGAGGTAAATAAAGTATATTTAGGTGATTGTATAGAAATTATGAAGACATTACCAGACAAGTCTATAGATTTAGTATTTGCAGATCCACCTTTTAATATAGGGATAAAATATGATAACCATAATGATAACATGTCATATGAAGACTACTATAACTGGTCAGAAAAATGGATAAGAGAAGCATATAGATTACTCAAAAATAATGGAACAATATACATTGCAATCGGTGATGAGTTTGCAGCAGAGATAAATATAATCTTGAAGAAAACAGGCTTCCATTTTAGGAATTGGATTATCTGGTACTATACTTTTGGACAAAATCAAAGGAAAAAATTTAACCGTGCTCATACTCATATTCTATATTTCACCAAAGATAAAAAACAATTTACCTTTAATGATAAAGACATAAGGATACCCTCTGCAAGACAACTTATCTATAAAGACAAACGAGCAAATCCATTGGGAAAGATTCCTGATGATGTTTGGCAATTTCCCAGGGTTTGTGGCACTTTTAAAGAACGGGTAGGGAAGCATCCCTGCCAGATGCCTGAAGATTTATTAGAATTAATAATAAAAACAAGCTCTAAAGAGGGCGATGTTGTTTTAGACCCCTTTGGTGGAACAGGAACAACAGCTGTGGTTGCCAAGAAGCTAAAACGAAATTTCATAACAATAGAGATATCAACAGAATATTATAATATTATATTAAAAAGATTGGATGGTAAAATTGCAGAGATAACAAGAAATAAAAGGGTTGGGGAAGAAAAACAAAAGACATTATTTGATATTATGTAACTTCCGCCTCTTTCAATATAACCAATAGGTAAGCTTATTCAATTTAAAAAATAATAGGAAATATTACTCAAAGATTTACAGATAAAGTTAAAAAATGTATCCTAAAAACTTTTAGAGAACACACATTTCTATCAATAGAACTATTTGCTAAAAAGTTTAAATAATGGTATATATAATATTATAATGGGAGAGGGGGGGTTAGAATGAAAGAGACATCGGAACCAAAATTAAGAAAACAGAGAGAAGTATGGAAAATAAGGTTTAATAAATACTTTCGGGAAATTGTGTTCTGGTCTGGTATAGTAATTATAATTGTTTCAATAATATGTAGATGGTATGGTGTGGATGGAATATGGCTTATATCTGTGTCCTTGATGGAAAACATAGGCGCAGTGTTTTTGGTTCCCCCTATTATTGACTGGTTAAGAAGAGTTGTATCATGGGGTTTAAGACCCGAGCGTCCACCAATTGAGGTATATTTATCGCCAATGAAGTCGGATTTAAGGATGTTAGGAATATCCTTACATGACATATATGAAAATCCGCAAGATTTCAATGAGTGTCTCAAAAAAATCTTCAGTAAGGATAAAGGACCATTTAGATTTAAGTTTCTTTTGATGAATCCAAATTCTCACTTTCTTAAATTGCGTGCAGAGGAGGAAGGAAAGTCCTTAATAACATTTTATGAGGAAATTAAAAATACTCTAGAAGAGTTAGAAAGGATTAAAGATACAGCAAAATCTGAGGAAAAAGTTGAATATTTTAGGATTTATGTTTATGATGCTCCAGCAACGCATTCTTTAATTTGGGTAGATGAGAGAATGCATGTTGGTCCATATCTTCGTAGACAAGCTGGATACGAAACCTTTTGGATAGATACTTCTTCAGAAGAAGAGGCATATAAGGACTTGGAGCGAGATTTTAATGAATTATTGGGGGAACCAAGTACAAAAGAGTTAACAAAGGATGATTTGAAAAAAATGATAGAAGAATTGACAAAATTAATAAAAAATAAAGAGGGAGAGAATAATTTACAAAAAGAATCAGAAACAAGGGAAGATTTTGAAAAATGATAAAAAAGTAATAGAATTAGTAAAAAATGAAGAGAAAAATAAGGCAAGGCGATATATGTTAATAGAGGCTCTCAAAATCTTTATTCATATAACTCAAGTGTATTTAAAATGTTAGATGTAGTCGTTATTGGTCACATTGCTATAGATAGGAATGTGTTACCATGGGGTACTGTTGAGAACGTTTTAGGTGGTGCACCAACTTATACGGGGATGGCTCTTAAAACGCTCAAGAAAAATGTTGGTTTAGTCTCCAAGGTCGGTCGCGATTTTGAAGATTTTTCATTTTATACTAAACATGGTATTGACATAAAAGGTGTATCTATCGGAGGATTGCTTACCACTCGCTTTGAAAACATTTATGATATTGACGGAGAGAGAAAGCAGATTTGCAAATGTGGAGTATCTCACATAACTTCTGACGATATTCCTGAGTTATATAGAAAAGCACGCAGTTTTTACATATCTCCAATTACTAACGAAGTTGAAGTGGAACTTATCAA
>Ga0209720_1002533_pt1 | contig 13450 bp, 9 predicted proteins | sample AD_JPNMR3_MetaG_FD_184426 | JGI IMG/M metagenome (GOLD analysis project Ga0209720, IMG submission 184426) | Active sludge microbial communities of municipal wastewater-treating anaerobic digesters from Japan - AD_JPNMR3_MetaG (SPAdes) (version 2) | ecosystem: Engineered > Bioreactor > Anaerobic >...
TGAGAGGGTGTCAGGGTGCCGACAATGGTTTCGGAGATTTTTGTGCCGGAGGGGGCGGGGCCGTTCCAGAACTCGATTTTTATCAGGGCTCGTTTGTTTACGAGGACTTCGATGGTGTGGGAAATCATCTCGCCGGAGACCTGGAGCTGCATACCGGCGGTGACGGGAACAGACTGGGACAGGCCGGTGTCGTTGTCCCAGATAGCGATGCCGTAATTGTCTTTGCGGTAGCCGACGTCGGAATGATGCCAGCCGTTGGTACCCCAGCCCTGCCAGTTGTCGGGGTACCCGTTGGCGAAGTGGCCTTTGATGAGTCCGGATTCAAAATCGCCGTTGACCAGCAGGTTTTGCCCATAGAGAAAAGAGGCGAAAGTTAAAAGCCAGAAGATTGAGGCGGTTCGCAGCATTGGATACCCCCGAGTCAGTTATCAGTTATCAGTCATCAGTTATCAGTCATCAGTTATCAGTCGTCAGTTGTCAGTTGTCCGGAATTTGTCAGCCCAAATGGATGTCGATACGGTCGATTTTTCGGTCACGAATTTTCTGGGCTGTTTCGTCAAGCAAATACGAATTTGTGATTGTTATTTGTTCATCCAGAATATACTGAACCGGCCGGACGGATGACGGTCCGTAGGTGTTTTTTCGAGCCGGGTTGTGATAGACCAGCAAAATATCCCCGAGCAGGGCACAGGCAAAGGCGTTTTCCGGAATCAGGAAAGAACGGTCCTTCCATCGAATTGTGTGCGGCTGCCGGGTAAACCACTCGCCGGGCAGGGCCGGGGCGGGCTCAAAAAGGAGCCGGCCGGCATCCAGTCGGAAAGGCCGGGCACCGACGGTCAGCAGGAGCCAGATGTGGATAAATTCGGCAGTGCTGCCGGACAGGCGGGCGACAAAGCCGCGTCCGCGGGCCTCGGGGTCCGGACAGACGGAGGAGGCGATAAAAGAGCTGTTTTCGAGGATGCTGCGTCCGTACACCTCCGGCTTCATAAAAGGCACGAGCATCGTTTGGGCATCCTCGAAGAAGTCCTCATACAGGCCGTGCTTGAGCAGTTCAAGGAGGTATTTGTAGGTCATGTGAAGCCAGACGGATTCGTTTTCGAACCAGCCGCGCGTGAAAGTCCGAGCCCGTCCAATTTCCGGAGAGCAGGACTCCAGCGATTCGTTGAGTTTGTACATCTTCAGCTGCGGGTCGAGCAGAGGACTTTGCCGGACGGCGGCGGAAATGCGGCGGGCGGTTTGGGTATCGCAGATGCGCAGCCAGTGGACCTGCCCTTCGAGGAAGAGCGGCAGCGGATGGGCCTCAAACGAGCGGATGTCTTCAAGGCGGCCGGCAGAGGACGGCTGCGGAATATGAAAATAGTACGTATGCAGGAGGCCGTTTTGGGGGTTGATGGACTCCTGAACGGCTTTTTCACAGCGGGCCAGAATGCCCTGCAGCAGTTTTTTGAGTACGGCTCCTTTGACGAGCCGGGTTTTGTCGGAGCTGTTTTGATAGATTTTTCGGCGGTAGGACTCCCGGATATCGGCGGCTCGATGCCAGGAATAATCTGAACGGACATCGGCCAGGACATTTTCGAGCAGTTCGGCCACGGCCTCTGGGAAGCGGGTGTCGGGAATTGTCGGGAGGATGCGCAGGAGCCAGCGGGTCAGCCGGCAGATTTCCGCCGTCTCACAGGTGGAGGAGCCGAACAGGCCGGGCAGGCCGTTGAGGGCATCGTTCCAGCCGGGCCGGCCCGCTTCCATTTCAACGCCGCGGCCTTCAAAGTCGAGCGAGACGGTTTTGAGGGCCAGCAGGGCGCAGAGTTTGCCGAAGAGCGTCACCGGCGGCAGAGGGACCGGCGGACAGGGAGCATCCTGAACGGCGTGCAGCTGCCGGAGCCCTTTTTTCCGCAGGAGATATTTTTGTCGGCGGTCCACAACCTGAGCCGGTTCACAGAACCATTCGATATCGGCGGGCTCTGTGAGAATGGTTTGGATGCGTTCCGGGTAAAGGGTCTCATAGGATTCAAGCAGGTCGGTGATGTAGGTCCAGTGGTCAATCCAATACCCGCCTTCGTGGCCGCTGGCCTCCAGATGAACGTCGCAGCGGGAAAGAATCTGTTCAAGCCAGGAGTGCCGGGCGGGAAGATTAGGGGCATACAGGTTGGCCCAGGCCAGGAGTTCTCCGGGCAGGAAGGGCCGTTTCAGAATGGATGCGAAGGCCTCTTGTGCCGCGGAATCATCCGAAGGACAGATGTGCAGAGGATTTTCGCTTTGCGGCCAGAGCCACCGGTATCCTTTGACAGACAAAGGATTGTAGCCGTCCGGCTGGAGGAGGGAGGCAAACATCCGGATTTCTGCATCCGCCGTTTGGGGGTAGAACCAGAGGTTGTTTCGGCGGTTCTGGCAGATGTCGCGGTAATTCCCTTCCCCACTGGACAGAGGGCATGCCGGCAGGTCAAAGAAATTGTAGTCCCGTTCGGCGTCGCCGTGTCTTCGGGAGTACAGATGCAGCAGGACAGGTCCCCGGCGGGAAGGCAGCGAATACGGGATGCCCCCGCGGAGGACATTGTCGAGGAAGTTCTGACGGGCGTAGCCGTCCAGACGCGGATCGGCGGAAAGCGTAAAAGCGGGAGCCGTGAGCGTTTCGATGGTTTTGCGGCTCTGCCGAGAGGCGGATTCGAAATCCGACAGATTCTGGAAGGTTGCCAGAAAGGCCTTCAGGAGCGATTCGTTCGGAGCCATTCCGGCAATGGAAACCAAAACGAGGGATTCCTGCGGTCCCAGAGCGGTTTGCACCGGAGTCAGAGCACAGGGGAGTTTGTTTTCCCCGACCTGACGGGAACGGTCGGGCAGCCCCTGCGGGGTAAAGTGCCGCGGCAGGAGGAGGTCCTGGTCGGTGCCGAAGACAACGTCGGGGTCGTAATAGGGTTCGATGGGCAGCAGATAATCGCTGTCACTGAGCCAGGAGGCGTAGAAGTTTCCGCTTTGCACCTCTTCGACTTCGGCCTCGTCGTGAACCCGAACCCGAGCGGCATAAAACGGGATACGGCCGTCAATGAGCCGAACAGAGGCATAGGCCTCGTAGATTCGGCGCATGGTTTTGATGCCCAGTTCCGTAAAGCCCGCCGGGAGAATCTGCGCCAGCCCGTCGAGAAGGAAGAGTTTTCTGGTTTTGGCGGTCAGGTTCGAGACGGTCAGAAGACGAATGAGTGAGCCGAGCGGCTGATTGACGGGAGAAAAATAGACGACTTCGAACCGCAGGCCGAAGGGCTCGTTGTCTTCCCGGATTTTGATGCGGTCCATCTCGATCCAAAGAGTACGCCGAACGCTGTCGGCCGGGCGGCTGCGAAGGCCAAAGGGTTCCAAAAAGACCTCATCAGCGAAGCAGAAGGTGCGGAAGCCCTGGATCGGCGTCATCTGATACGCCCAGTTGGCGGGCAGAAATTCGAGGATGGCGTGATTTTTGTTGGCGACACCGAAAGAGGAGACGGCTTGTCCGCGGTTGACATAGAGGCACCAGAGAGGCACACCGTCCGGTCCGCCGATTCCGGGGAGGAATCCGGCAAAGGCCGGCCGACTGTCATATTGGTCGATGCGGAAGGCACCGCCGGACTCGAGCAGACAGCCGGAGGGCGGCTCTGTTTTCGGCTGGGCGATTTTTGGGTTGGCGATTTTGGTTTTCATAGAGTTCCCTGTTCAAGCGAGCTGTTCGTCCGAAGGAGGCGGTGCAGTGGTGCTCCGAACGCAGAGCGTTTCGTCGAGGACCACCCGTTTGGGTTTTTGCTTTTCGGGCTGCGTGATTTGTTCAAGAAGCAGTTGGGCAGCGAGGGTTCCCATTTGAGCGGAACCGAGGTCAATAAAGGTCAACCCCGGGCTCATAATTCTGTTGGCATAATGGTCGCAGAAGCACATCACACTGAGCCGTTCGGGGACAGGGATTTCGAGGGAGTGTGCGGCCTGCAGAAGGTTGAGGGCTTCCATATGTCCATAAGCCAGGATGGCGGTTGCCTTTTTTTCGAACACCAAATCCCGGAGCAGTTTTTCGGTATCGTCGAGGACATCGTGGGGGCTAATGATGGGGTCGAGGCCGTTTTTTTTCATTTGGGCCAGATACGTTTCCTGGCGGTCTGTGATGCTCGAATGGCCGACCATCATATATTTTCGGGGCGGGGGCGTATAGGCGATTTTGCGATGGCCCAGTTCCATCAGATGTTTGAGGGCCAGGCGGGTTCCCTGGACGTCATCGGGGACGACGGAGGTGCCGCCTGCAGGGGCGGGGCCGTTGATGACGACATAGGGGATGCCCAATTGAAGGATTTCGTCCATGGTCGGTTCGGTGCAGCGGGCAAGGATGACGGCTCCGTCGATTTTCCAGGCGGGCATTTCGCTTTCGTCCGGCCTGTGTTTGGACATATCGACGGTGACGTCAAAACCCTGCCCCTGGGAGTCGATGACTTCGGTGATGTGGTTGACGACGGTCTGATAGATGTTTCCGAGCTGGCTGAGGGCGTGATTGCCGCCGATGATGTGAATCATCTTGGTGGACCGCATCGTCAGACTCTTGGCGATGAGGTTGGGGCGGTAGTTCAGTTTGCGGGCGATTTCGAGGACGCGCTGCCGCACTTCCTCTTTGACGGAGAAGCCGTTTCCGAGCCGGTTGTTCAGGATGCGGCTGACGGTGGATTTGCTGACGCCCGCTTGGGCGGCTACGTCACTCAAACTTGGAGCCGTCGATTTCATCGTTGAAAGTTCCTTCTTGTTTTCCTGTTCAAAAACGCAATTAGAAACCGTTTGCTTATGCAAGTATTATATCTTTTCAGATGTCCGATGTCAACGATTCTTTTTGAGGGAAAGGCCGCGGGGCAGGGCGGAGAATTATCGGACGAGTTTGAGGGCATAAAGTTTGACCGTGTGGCTTCCCTGACTGCCGGGGAAGTACAGGCCAATGCCTTTGAGGGCGAACAGGTCCACTCGGCCGGCCCCTTTTTGATTGCCCCAGGCGGTTCTTGGCTCCAGTTCCGTCAGGTTCAGCCGGTAGATTTTGCGGGTTCCGCTGCCGTGAATGAGGGGGAAAATGAAACTTTCGGCATCGTCGCCGGCCCGGGTGTCATAGGAGGCGGCGTCAGGGCGGTCGACTCCCGCCTCGTCTATAAAGCATTGAAAAGCAAGGGCTTGCGGGATTTCAGCATCGAGTTCGACAGCACTGTAGCCGTCCAGATCAGAAGCGAAATCGAGTCCTTGAGCCCTTTTGGCGTCTTTGGGGCCGAACAGGAGCAGGCCGCAGCCCCAGTCGCATCCGGTTTCCAGCAGAACCTGGACGCCCTGGTTTTGAGCAAGGGCCTCCAGACGGATAGAGGCATCCGGTGCCTGAAAAAGTTCGGGATTTTTAAGCGGTTCCGCGTGGAGCAGGTTGATGAAGGGGGGGCGTTCGGGACGCTGGGCGATTTCGAGTCGCACTTTTTTGGGTTTGGGTAGTTCAGTCGGAGCTGTTTTTGGAGATTTAGCGTGGATTTCGGCGATTCGTGTATTGGTTTGCTTCATTGCAGCGAGCAATTCTGTGTACTGGCGATGATAAATATCTACAATGCCGTAATTGGAGTTTTCGCCGTCAAACCGGCCTTGCGGGGACTGGTCGGCAAATTCGAACCAATGAGCCCCAATCACGATGGAGTAAGACAAAAGGTCTTCGACATATTTTTGATAGTTTTCAGCACGCTGGGCCTGGGTTTTCACGACGGCGCCGGCACCGCCGGTGTTGGGGTTGCCGCTAGTGTTTTCTTCGGCACGCCAGGAATATTCCGTGATAAGCAGGGGTTTCTGTCCGCCCCAAATCCAGTAGCGGGCAATCATATCCGGATCGGCTGCAGGGGCGGCGCGATAATCATTGAAAGAGATAACATCGCAATACCGTCCGCAGGCCTCGATGACCGGCTGAGGAGCATAAGCGGCAAAACGGGTGCCTAAAATGAGCACACCGGGCATCATTTGGCGAACGATTTGGGTGGAGATGCGAAAGAAAGCGTCGGCGGCATAACCGATGAAGGCCTGTCGGTCCTGATGGGCCGCCGGACTCAGGCAGGAGCGGGCATAGTCGGCGGTCAGGTTGTCCCAGGAGTCGAGCGGCTTGCCCCAGGTTTGGCTGAGATTTTCTGCAGAAGTGTATCGCTGCTGGAGAAATTTGACGGCGGCCTGATGAGCGGCATCCTCTTTGGGCAGGGCCAGGGCGGCTTCGAGGAGCGTGGAGTTGGGGATTTCGCCCCAGGGAGCATGGCCGTACCAGGGCATTTCGTTGTCCAGAAAGACCCCGAGCAGATTGTTTCTGTGAGGGTATCGGTCGAGGACGGTTTGGATGTTTTGGCGGACGCGTTTCTCAAAGTCCGGACGAAGGGCGTCCAGACAGCGGTCGGAGCCGTGGGCGGCCACATATAGGCAGATGGTGCCCGGGATGGGGCCGTCATACAGGCGTCCGTCGGACCAGGCGCCGATGGTGGTAAACCTGTGGTCCCGAAGCAGCTGCAGAACCTCCTGCTTCCAGGCGTTAAAATCCCCTTTAAAAAGGGTCGGGACGGGATTGTAATACTGGGTGTTCGGGCGTGGACGGAAGGGCTCGGCGTTGATGTTGTTGATGCCGAGCGAAAGGAATCGTCGGCCTGCGGAATCGACGAACCAGTATTTTCCGTTTTCATCTTTCTGGACGGAGTAAGGGCCTGTCAGAGCAGTGGGATTGACTGATGAGGATTGAGCCGATCCGCGGACGGGGAAAAACGGCAAAGAAAAACAGACCAGGTACAATACAGCCGTTCGGGACGGTCTTTGGCGGATTGAAAAGGACGAAGCCATGGACATTTCTCCTGAGAAGATGTTTTTGGCAAATTCGATAAAAACCGTTTGCTATTTTAAAATATTTTGTTTTTTCGTCAAGAGAAATCTTGACAGAAACCGCCGGCTTTTTTTATGCTGACGCTTGGAGAGTTCAGGAGCGGCGGCCCTGTTGAAACGGAAAGGAGACAGATGATTTTCGGTTCTTCCTCAAAAACAGCCCCCGAGGACCGGATTGGGCTGTTGCAGAAGTCGGCGTATGCGGTGGGGATGTTTGTGAACAACCTTCAGGCGGCGGCCCTGCCGGCAATGGCGGTGATTCTGAATCTGGGGCTGAAGGTGGACCCGGTGCTGGTGGGTTTGCTGGCCGCTATCCCGCGCGCGTTTGATGCGCTGACGGACCCTGTGATGGGGTACATCTCGGACAATACGCGGTCGCGGTGGGGACGGCGGCGTCCTTACATTTTCTGGGGGGCGATTGCATCGGGGGTGATTTTTGCTCTGATGTGGCAGCTGCCGGCCGGACACAGCCAGGCGTTTTATTTCTGGGTTTTTCTGACGGCTTCGCTGGCGTTTTTCGGGGCCTACACGGTCTATGCGACGCCGTTTGTAGCGTTCGGCTATGAGATGACGCCGGATTATCACGAACGCACCCGCCTGCATACCTTCGCCAATACGGTAGGGCAGGCCGCCTGGCTGATTGCACCGTGGTTTTATGCGCTGATGGCCGACGAGAAACTTTTTACGGATAAAGTGCAGGGGGCCCGGGTTTTAGCGGTCTTTATCGGGGCGGCGGTGGCGGTGCTGGGGGTGGTGCCGGCGATTTTCTGTCGAGAGCGGTTCGCCCAGATGCCGACGGCGGCGCAGACGTCGGGCGGCGTATGGAAGAATCTGCTGGATTTTTTCAAGACATTCGGGCAGACCTTTCGATGCCGGCCGTTTGTGAAACTTTGTGCTGCGACATTTTTGGTATTCAACGGCTATCAGCTGGGTGTGTCGTTTTCTCTGTATGTGATGATTTATTATGTGTACCGCGGAAGCGACCAGCTGGGCGGTCATCTTCAGGGCTTATACGGCACGCTGATGTCGGCGGTCACCCTGGTGATTGTGATTCCGCTGACCGGCTGGGTGGCGACACGAATCGGCAAGCGTCCGACCTTTTTCTGCACCATCGGGCTGTCGCTGGTGGGATACGCCCTGAAGTGGGTCGGGTATAATCCGAATCATCCGAATTGGCTGCTCTATGCGGCTCCGCTGGTGGCGTTCGGGACGGGGTCGCTGTTTACCCTGATGGGCTCGATGATTTCGGATGTGTGCGATTATGATGAACTGCAAAGCGGACAGCGTCGGGAAGGGATGTTCGGGGCGATTTACTGGTGGATGGTGAAGGTGGGGATGTCGGCGGCCGGTTTGCTGGCCGGGATTCTGCTGCGGCTGTCGGGCTTTGATGTAAATCTCGGTGCTGCTCAGCCGGAAGCGGCGCTGTTCTGGCTGCGGGTGTTTGATGTGGGGATTCCGCTGGCGACCTCGGCGCTGGCAATGGCGGTGATTTATACGTATGAGATTGACGAAACGAGAGCCAACGAAATCCGACAGATTTTGGAAAAGCGAAGGGGCAAACGGCCGGCGTGAATCAGGAATAGGCCAGACTGACCTCCGGTCGGTTGAGTGGTTTAAACATCGAACGAAAGCATACCTAAAGGGCTGGATTCCCGCCTTTGCGGGAATGACAAAGATTTTCGCGGGAATAACTATGGATTTTGTCAGAGCCACTTAGGGACGGTTTTGGGGGATGCAGAACCAAATCTGATTGTTTCTACCGTCGTCGGGGGTATTGGAGTTGTTCTGGTAGAAGAAGAGGGACTCTTTTTTGAGGAATTCGACGTGCCCATCGAAGAAGGAAAGGTTGGCGCCTTCCTTGTGTCGGTAATAAACGGGATGCCACATACTGCGGGCGCGGTATTTGACGATGTCCTGCCCGTACTGATTCCAATAGGTTTTGTAGTCAGCGCCGGCTTTGCGGACCCAGATGTCGCCGCCGTCGGCAAACATAATAGCTTCGGCGGGGGTGCGGAGTGTTCCGACTCGAAAGCGGCAGGACCAGGTGCTCACCGGTATATTGCCGCTCCAGGAGACGGGGCTTCGGGAGTCGGGACCCCAGTCGGTCAGGTTGTAGCCGTAGCTGACGAAATTGGCATAGGTGACGCCGGCCTGATTCCAGTAGGTCTCGTTGGATTGTGTGTCGGACGGGCACAGATAATCCGGCGGCAGAACATAACTGCTGCCGACATAGGCGCTTTGAAGACCGACCAGTTCGCGAAAGAGGGTGTTGGAGTTCCAGGTCGGTTCACCGCGGGCGGTCATCGTGGTGTCAATCACCGGCACGTACCAGTTGTCGCAGCGGGAGGCATAGAGTTCGTTAGCTAATGCGAGGGTTTTCAGGTGTGTTCGGCAGACGACGGCGCGGGCGGATTCTTTGGCTTTTCGCAGAGCGGGGACGATGACGGCCAGCAGAAGAGAGATAATGGCGATGACAACCAGCAGTTCAATCAGCGTAAAGGCGGCGGTTTTTTGAGTTTTTGTGTGCATATTTTTTTGAATGAAAGAGAAGGCCGGTTTTTTTCCGGCCTTCTCTTCGGGGTAAAATCTATGCTGTTCGGCGGTGTTTATTGGTTTTTAGGGTGTGCAGCCGAGTTTTCCGCTCATGCAGTCCAGCCAGCTCCTGGCGAGGATAGCTAAATCTTCGAGGTCGATTTCACAGTTGCCGTTGATGTCTCCGTGTCCGTTCGGATAGCGGGTCTGGATGTCCGACGGGTCCTGATAAGCTGCTTCGCAGGCGCCTGCATACACTCCTACGTTCACCACATCTGATGCCGAGCCGACCTGATCCTGTGCAGTAAAAACAAAGAAGAACCAGCCGGTGTTGTCAATCGTGACCTGAGTCGTCAGACTGTTGGGATTGTGAATGACAACCTGTGTTGCCGGGTCTGTCTGGGTGAGGGCCGGATCGAGGGCCCAGGCCACCGTTACAGGGCTCTTGCTGTCATCTACATAGGAGCCGGTGAGGGTGAACGTCACTTTGCCGTCTGTGGGGGTGCCGTCGTTCATCGTCAGCCAGACATATTGATCGGCGCCGGCGTTGGCGCTGACCGGGGGAGCATCGAAGGTCTGGAAGTACCACGTAAAGCCCTTGATGGTTCCCAGTGTGGGGTCGTTGACATGAACAGCCCAGTAATAATATTTGTCCTGCTGAACCGTATAACCGGCCGTGAGCAGATTGACGCTCGAAGCCGTAATATCATCGGCCACTTTCACAACACCGGGGTCCACCAGGACCGGCCCCAGATTGGGCTCTGTGGAAAGCAGAACATCGCTTTCAAGGACATACACATCGGCTGTGAGGGTATCGTCCGGACGATTGGGGTCCGGATAGGTCCAGCTGAGAATCGGATTGGCCGGATTGAGTCCTCTGCCCACATAGGGGACCGGCTTGAGTGCCGGGGTTCCTCCCGGAATCGCAAAGAAGACATTGTCAAAGCCGTATCGTGCAATGGCTCCTTTGCCGTAATTGACGTTCGTAAGAACCATCTTTAAACTTAAGGCATTCTGGGGAATTGTGTACTGGGCGGAATACCGTTGCCAGGAGGGAGTAACCGTAAAAGTGGCTGGAAATTCTTCAATTTTGGCCCCGTTCCATGCTTCAATCTTCAAACCGGCCGAATCAGCGACGGTTGCCAGGTTAATTATGTCGGCTCCGAAAGTGATGGTGGTTCCCACAGGAATTCCCCAGACATTCAGGTTTTCATTGATAACCTGATACCAGACGGACCAGGTATTATCGTTGCCTTGAAGGGTCAGATATCCGCCGGGATTTCCGCCTGTAGCGACATGCCCGGGAGCCCAGGGTCCGCCGCCTCCGGCGGCGTTCCAGTCTGCGGCGTTGATGTCAAAACCGCCGTTGTTTACCAGAAAGAGGGCATGGGCCGGCGCCGCTGCAAGAATAAGGATGAGAGCAGCCAGTATGCCTGCCGAGTGTCTGAAGGAGAACCCTCCGAGAAAGAATGCTGTTTTGGTCATAAACAAACCTCCTGATTTTTATGATTTTTGAACCGAACCGATGCCATTTGCCAACCGCTCAGTAAGCTGTTCAGACAAGTGTTTACTATATCTTGTTGTATCGGAAAAATGCAAGAGAAAAAAGCGAAAATTCCTGAAAATTTTTGAATAGCAAACGCTTGCTATCAAATATGAGAAGGATAATTTTTTCGGACCCAAATCCCTTTGGAAACGGGGGGATGCCGCACAACTTATTTGAAAAAAAGCACTTGTGAAAGCGGCGGGTCCGATCCATAAGCCGTTGCAGCAACAGCGAAAAACAGGAGAGGGGATGGCCGGAAAGATTTTTTGAATTTTTTGTAAAAAAGGGGATTGACTTTTGTTTTGCAAAAGCGTAAATTATGCTGTTAGAAACCGATTGCTAATGCTCTCAGTAAGCTGTAAGACAACACCTTTGATACGGCCTCATTGAACGAAAGAAGGCGGTGAAGTGTGTGTGAGGAACGGGTCGTTTTGCCTTCGGATGGAAACGGCGGTTCGAAACAAGAGGAACTTTTTTGTGTGGAGGAAATGAGGATGAAAAAAGTATTCGTTTTGGCTGCTCTTTGTTTGATGGGAGCCGCTCAGGCAGACTTGGTGGTCAATGGGGTTGACCCCGGTGCCACCTGGTATGGATGGATGAATGTTTTTGATATGAGCATGAATTATCAATGGGGCAGTGCATGGGGTACAGCGGACCTTCGGGCCGGTTTTGCGGGGAATACACTGGTTCTTCAGTCGAACACCAACTGCTGGAATCCGTCGGATCCGTATTGGGTTGTGAACGGCGCCCCCAATAAAATGATGGAAGGCAACTTCTATCAGGAATGGTACGGCGGTCTGGCCGGCCAGACAGTTACGTTTAATTATCTGGTGCTGAGCAACAACCTGGCAGCGGAAGGGTACAGCACAAAGGCGTTTATTAAGGTTTTGGATCCGGCCAGCGGCTGGGCCACGATTAATATGGTCTCTGCGAATCTGACCCCCGGTCTGAATACCCTGACCCTGACGGTGAACCCGATTGCTCTGCCGGTCACTCAGGTCGGCTTTGCGGTTCTGGGGCCGGTCAGCGACCCGGCTGGTTCGATTGCCTCCAAGGCCGTTGTCGTTTCGACGGTTCCGGAGCCGGCCACACTGGCTTTGCTCGGTTTGGGCGGTCTGCTGCTTCGCAGGAAAAACTAAAATCCTATTCTTTTATTACTGATGTGCGTTTCTCAAGGCCTCTTCGATGAAGAGGCCTTTTTTATTGAATCTGCCGTTATTTCCATAAGCGGTACATTTATTTGTTGCGTAAATGGTATTGCACTGACTTCGTCTCTTGTCCTTCGCTTTCACATACCGAAGGATTCTTTTTCGCTCTGAGACGTCTCCTTTGTTTGGGGGCTGAAAGTTATATCAAGTCTTTTGTGGACAAGCACTTAAGGATCCTTAAGGGTTTGTTCGTCTATTCTGCAGGGTTTTTGTATAAGCATAATAAGGACATTATAGGCATAGTATATATTATATTCAGGTTTGCTGAAGGGGGTTAAAAGAGCGAATTTCAGGTGCATTTTTTTGGAAAGAAAACGGTTAATAAGAGGGGAATTGAGGATGTTTCATTGGAGGAACGAGTAAACAGAGAAGATTATGGACAAAAACACCGTAGAAAAATTGGATTCTTCAGAGGCCTTCTTGCGGGTTTTTCTGCCGAATCAGAACCGAATTCTTTCCTTTATTCTTTGTTATATCCCCAACCGGACGGATGCGGAGGATGTTTTCCAGAATACGACTTTTGTACTCTGGAAGAAATTTGACCGGTACCAGCCGGGTAGCGATTTTCTTGCCTGGAGTATTATGATTGCCCGCTTTGAAATCCTGTCATACTACAAAAAGAAGAAAAGCGAGGGGGGCCTTCATTTCGACGAAGAGATGCAGAAAATTCTCGATGCGGAAATGAAAGCGTTCGACAGCCGATTTGAACAGCGGATGGATGCCCTTCGGGAGTGTCTGAAAAAGTTAATCTCGGATGAACTGCGGCTTCTGAAGATGCGGTATGAGGAGAATCTGCCGCTGGCTCGGATTGCGGAACGGCTGAGCATTACGTCTGCGGCGGTTTTTAAGCGGATTTCGAAGATTCACAGCCGACTAATTCAGTGCATTCGGCAGCGGATTGCTTTTGGAGAGACCGTATGAATAAGAAGGAGCCGCAGTTTGTCGAACAGCTGACGGGGCTGTTTGTCCTTTCACTCGAGGGGACGATTAGCCCGGAACAGTTTGAAGTACTGACGAATTTGCTGAAAACGAATAAAGCAGCACGGGAATATTACTATGATTTCATTGCTTCCTATGTGGGGATGAACCATCTGGGAATCCTTTCGGAGCGGACGTCGGCAGAAGACAGCTGGCCCAATCCGCAGCTGTGGAACGAACTGCTGAGCTTTGAGCGGTCTGCTCCGGCCCTGGAGATTCCCTCCTGCCCGCCGCTGGTGGAAGAAGCGGAAAAGCCCCGAAGGGGTCCGCATGCTTCAAGGGTGAATAAGGTTTCCCTTGTGTCGCTGCTGGTTTCAGCCGCAGC
>Ga0209720_1002545_pt1 | contig 13407 bp, 8 predicted proteins | sample AD_JPNMR3_MetaG_FD_184426 | JGI IMG/M metagenome (GOLD analysis project Ga0209720, IMG submission 184426) | Active sludge microbial communities of municipal wastewater-treating anaerobic digesters from Japan - AD_JPNMR3_MetaG (SPAdes) (version 2) | ecosystem: Engineered > Bioreactor > Anaerobic >...
ATTCGTAAGATTTTAAAAAACTATAATTTTGAGCATGAGTTACATATTGTGGTTAACTCTGATATGAAAAAAAGACTTGCAACTATTGCAAAAAAATTCAACGTCTCTCTTTCTGGACTTATTTTGTATATATTGCAAATCTATAGCAATAGGGTAAAAAAGAGATATTGTTTTGGAGAAGAAGATGGTAATAGATATGAAAGAATAGACGGGGATAGTAGGATTCATGTATATCTGTCAAAACAGGATTACCGCTTCTTGAAGAAGATCCATGCTGATCTTAATTTTTTTAGCATGGGTTGTTTACTGAGGAGAATTATCCTACTTTTTTTGGAAGAGTATGAGAGACTTGGGATTACAGGGGTTGAGATGAAGTGTAGTATAATAACATTAAAGTTATTTTTGAGACTAACAAAGATAAAAAAGTGGAATAAGAGCAGAGAATTATCCCACTTTTCCGGCAACACCACACCATTTTATAAAGCTATATACAATAATTGCTATCAGGTAATAGGCTTTGAGACATATTATTGAAAAAATTTATTTTAAATTCTACCAAAAAATAAATAAGACTATTACAATCATTTTTCAAACAAAATTAACCCTTAGGATAATTCTATTTTTTTAACTGCCTAAAAATAAAATCACACCCTTCTCAATCTAAATTTATTGATTTTTTTTAAAAAAAATGATATTTTTAGTATATTGATTTCTCCTTATTTAATTATGGGTATAAAAAAATTAGGGTATATAGATAAAATATAAAATAAGATTTTATTAAAAATACAGGATTTTAAATGAAAAGAATAGAAGGTATATCTGCTTCTCATGGTATAACAATTGGGGAGGTTCTTTTATACACTCAGGAGTTAAGCATTCCAAAATTTTCTATATTTGATATTCAGGTTGAATTAGAGATAAATAGATTCTATGAGGCATTAAGAAAAACAAAAAAAGAGTATGAAGAGTTAAGACAAAAAATAGTGGAGGAAATGTCAGAAGATGAAGGGAAATTTCTTGATGCTCATATTTTAATGACAGATGATCCAGTATTTATTCAAACTGTAACAGAAAGAATCAGAGAGGAAAAAAAGAATGTCGAATATATTGTTTATCAGGTCACAGAAGAACTTGCAAAAAAATTTACGGCAATGGAAGATGAATATTTTCAGGAAAGGGCAGTAGAAATTTTAGACTTAGGTAAAAAGATAATAAGAATTCTTCTTGCCAAAAAGAGTTTTTCTCTTTCTGATCTTGAAAAAGATGTAATAGTGGTTAGTAGCGATCTATCTGTAAGTGATACAGCAAGTATGAATAAAAAACATGTTCTTGGTTTTGTTACAAAATTTGGGGGAAAAACCTCCCATGCCGCTATACTTGCAAGAGCATTGGGAATTCCAGCAGTAGTTGGTGCAAAGAATATAACTCATTTAGTTGCTACAGGTGATATAATAATTTTAGATGGCTTATCTGGTATTATTATAGCCAATCCAGATGAAGAGACAATACTTGAATATTCTCAAAAGAAAAAGGAATATGAGGATAAAGAGAATGAATTTTTAAAGATAAAAGATCTTGAATCAAAAACACTTGATGGTAAGATAATATTATTAAAAGCCAATATGGAGATACCAGAACAGGAGATTGATGCTGCTCTTGAATATGCCAGAGATGGTATAGGACTTTATAGATCAGAGTTTTTGTATTTATCTAAAAAGAAAAAGTTTTTACCAACTGAAGAACAGCAATTTAATGCTTATAAGTTTATCCTTGAAAAATTTGTGGATAAATATGTTACAATAAGAACTCTTGATCTTGGGGGCGATAAAGTTATAGAAGAATTAAACTGGAAAGAAAATAATCCATATTTAGGTTGGAGAGCAATAAGATTTTGCTTAGATTATCCAGAAATTTTTAAAACCCAGTTAAGAGCATTGTATAGAGCATCAATATATGGTAAATTAAAAATAATGTTGCCAATGATTTCAAAATTAGAAGAAGTTCTTGAAGCAAAAAAAATAATAGAAGAGGTTAAAAAAGAACTAAAGAAAGAAGGAGTAAAGTTTAAAGATCATATTCCACTGGGAATTATGATAGAAACTCCATCAGCAGTTATGATATCAGATGTCCTTGCAAAAAATGCAGATTTTTTTAGTATTGGAACAAATGATTTAATACAGTATACGATTGCATGTGATAGAGGCAATGAAAAGGTATCAAAACTATATGAACCTTTGCATCCTTCTGTTCTTAAATTGATAAAGATAACAATAGACAATGCTCATAAGAATGGCATACAGGTAAGTCTTTGTGGTGAAATGGGAAGTGAGGTAGAAAACGCTATGGTTTTAATAGGATTAGGTATAGATGAATTATCAATGAGTCCAGTAAGTATTCTTGAAGTAAAAAAGGCAATAAGAAGTGTAAAATTTTCTGATTGTAAAATTTTGGCAGAAGAACTACTCGGATGCACAAATAGTATAGAAGTTAAAAAAAAACTCAATAAATGGATGGAAAAGTATCTAAAATGAGAGAAATTCCAGTAGTATCAATTATAGGTAGACCAAATGTTGGCAAGTCCACTCTTTTTAATAGGTTGATAGGTAAAAAAAAGGCTATTATTGACCCAACTCCGGGAGTTACTCGTGACTTTATAAAAGAGGATTTTACTATTGAGGATAAAGTGATAACATTGATTGATACTGGTGGCTTAACCGATTCTGATGATCCACTCGATTTAATAGTTCAGAAAAAGACTTATGAAGCAATTGATAATTCTGATTTAATAATATTTTTAGTAGAATATAATACCCCTTTACCAATCGAGAAAGAGTATGCTAAATATCTTTTAGAAAAAAATAAAAGAGTAATATTAGCGATAAATAAATGTGATACAATAGATAAAGATAATAATATATTTGATTTTTATGAATATGGGCTTAATAATATTATTACAATTTCTGCGGCACATAATAGAAATATTGAATTATTAAAAGAAAAGATCTTAAATCTACTGGATATTGAAAAGTATAATTTTTCTAAGCAAGAAAAAGAAAAAGATCCGCCAATAAAAATAGCAATAATAGGAAAACCAAATGTTGGCAAATCCTCCCTTTTAAATAAAATCATTGGAAAAGAGAGGAGTATTGTTAGTGAAATACCTGGAACAACAAGAGACATTATTGATGAAAAATTTATATTCAATAATAGAGAATTTATAATCATTGATACTGCTGGGATTAGAAAAAAATCCAAGGTAAAAGACGATGTTGAGTATTATTCTGTTAATAGGGCAATAAAGGCAATAGAACAGGCTGATGTTACTTTATTAGTAATAGATGCTGAATGTAATATTTCTGAACAGGATAAAAAAATTACAGATCAGATAGTAAAGAATGGAAAAGGATTAATAATACTTTTAAATAAATGGGATAAAGAAGAACAATCCAAAGAAAATCTTAATAAAAAGATGAATCTATTGCGATTCAAATTTCCACTTGTTAGCTATGCACCAATAATTCCAACCTCAGCTAAAACTGGTTTTGGCATAGTTAATATTTTAAAAAAGGCAATCTTTGTCTATTCTGAAATGAACAAAAAGATAGCCACATCAGAATTAAACAAATTTATAGAAAAATGTATAAAAAAATATTCTCCTTCTTCAAAAGATGGCCATATTAAAATCTATTATGGGACACAAACCTCAAACAATCCGGTTGAATTTGTATTCTTCATAAATAAGAAAAAGTTATTAACAGAAAACTATAAGCAATACATAATAAACAAATTTAGAGAAACCTTTGGATTTGAGGGGGTTCCTATAAAGATTAATTTTAGAGATAAATAGATTTGACTTTTTTAAAAAATCAAATTATATTTTTAGTAAGACAATATTGGTAGAGTAGGGGATATCCCCTATCTTAAAGAGTGAAGAATGAAAATTAATTTATTGTTAGTTTTAATTTTTTTATTATTACTTAGCTGTCAGATAGACCTTGACCATTCAAAAGATAAATGGTTTACACAATCCTCAATAGAGGAGGTAATAATTCCAGAAATATTTATTGAGAATGGTGGCATTCAAAAAAATCCAGCACCAGAAGGAAGTGTATATTACTATAATCCAGAAAATACAAGAGATAAGAGTGATATTCGTCTTGATGATTCTGTATATTATAAACAGACTGTAAGAAGATATATAAGAGTCTCTGGAATAGCAATTCCTTATGAATCTGGTTTTAAAGATAGATTTTATCATTCTGTTTTATTTATGGCTAAAAATCTAAATAGTGACAAGCAACGCTTTTTCTCAATTCCAGTTGACAATAAAGATAGATTTACAGGTTACATATATTTTGATGAGACTGGAGATTATAAAGTTTATTCTTTTAGAGCACAGAATGATTTTTTATATCCAAGATATAACTCTATATTTGAGAAGTTATATGTAAAAGAAAACAGCTCCACTCTTGTTTTTAATGTAAATGTTATAGAAAAAGTCCCAGAACAATATGTTCATCTTCTTCCGACAAGAAATGTTAACAATGGCAATAAATACTTACGAGAATATGCAATAAACCTCACAAAAGATCTTACAGATGATATTGATAAAGTAAAAAGAATATATGAATTTTTAGTATTTGGGGATACAACAAATGATAGTAATGATGATTTTTTTTATACTACTTATGATCAGATATACCCTGGTTATTTAACTAATTTAAGTTATGAAGATGTATTTATTGCATCTCATTTTTTGAATTTAAGAAAGGGGGTATGTAATGACTTTGCAGAACTTTTTGCAGCAATGACAAGGACACTCGGATATAAAGTAAAAAAGGTCTCGGGGACAGAGGAATCAACTGGTGTATCTCATATGTGGAATATTATTGATCTTACTGGCGATGAAAGTATATGGCTAAGGGTTGATGCTACCTGGGGGTGTCAGAATAAAGAGACTATCTATAAAAATTATGCTGAATTTTATCCAGAATTTGATCCAGTGACTTTTGAAGATGAACATGATAATAAGTTTAATCTTTATAAGACGGAAGAATATTAATTGAATTTTTACACAGGGGATATCTGTATTTATTCAAGGGGGATATTCTGATAAAATAAGAATTATTAATTCAAAATATACCAAAAAGTTTTTAAATCGTAAATAATAATTTTTATTATATCAAAAATTCCAATAATAGTGGCAATCTATCAAGAAATTCAAAATTTTTATTCTTAAAATAAAAAATACCACAGAAAATATAATTTTCTAATCCTTCCTTTATGTTATTTTTCTTTACATTGTCATTTATCCTATTAAAACTTCTCACAAAATCCTCAATTTTTTCTATTACTTCACTCTTAAATCTATCAAACCATACTTTTCCTCTTATTTTTAATCTTTTGTTGTATCTAACGGCAAAGGTTCCCAATACCCACTGCATTATTTTTGATAGATTTTCCCCTCTTTTTGGTTTTATAATAAAATGACAGTGGGTATAGACAAATACGAAATTTAAAAGTGAGAATCTAAATTTCTTTTTTGCCTGTTTTAAAGTTAATAATAGCATTTCACGGACAAAGAGGGGCTTTAGTTCAGGTCTGTCCCTGTTGATTGTACAGGTAATATAATAGCTAGCCCCCTTTTTTAGTATTCTATTTCTCCTCATAAAAAATACCTCCATAAAAAATTATTTTCTATATATTAATCACAAAATTTTTAAGAAAATCCTTTACAATTTTTGAGAAAAAATTTAATTTTTTTTGAAAAAAATTAAAGTGAGGGACAGACCTATAAACTATAAATCTTTTTAAATAGGGACAGACTTATAAATTTTTTATAATTAAAATTAAAATAGGGACAGACCTGAACTTTATCATAAGGAGAAACTAACTTTTATATAATCAATCTTAAATGACTTACAAATTAATTAAATTGTTTATAGTATATCTCAAAAAAATATTACATACCGATAAAATAAATTCTCAAATTTTAAAATTTTTGACTTTACTAAAAAAATTTAGTATTAATATAATATATTTTTTTAAAGGGGACTTGTTTTGTTTGATAATATTATTATTTTAATATTAATAATTCTTTTACTCAACATGATTGCAAATATTATCTCATATTCTATTAATTCAAGAAAAAAGAGCAATAATCTTCCATTTCTTTCTGTGCTTGTGCCAGTAAGAAATGAAGAAGAAAGAATAAGAGATTGCCTTACTTCTTTACTAAATCAAGATTATCCAGATTATGAAATAATTGTTCTTGATGATAACTCAGAGGATAATTCTGGAAATATAATCAAAGATTTAGCAAAAGATAATAAAAAGATAAAATATATTAAAGGATTGCCACTTTCAGAAGGATGGGCAGGTAAATGCTTTGCCTGTTACCAACTTGCACAATATGCAAAAGGAGAATGGCTATTATTCACAGATGCTGATACTATTCATAAAAAAAATTGTCTCTCCACAATGGTTAGTGAGACAATTAATAGAAAAGTGGATTTTCTTACCCTTCTTCCTTATAAGACAACTAATTCTTTTATTGGATATATCTTTCTACCAATTATTAATTTTTTCTTCGTTGTTTTATTCCCATCTTTTCTTCTTAATAGCCCTATAAAATTTTTCTCTTTTGCATTAGGTCCTTTTATTCTTATAAAAAAAGAGATCTATTGGGAAATAGATGGACATAAATCAGTATATGATAAGATAGTAGAAGATGTAGAACTGGCAAGAAAAGTAAAAGAATATGGGAGAAAACTTTCAATTGTTAATGGTAGTGATTATATGAGTGTCTTTTATTATCATAATTTTAATGAATTATGGAATGGGTTTTCTAAAAATTTTGCTGGAGCAATAGGTAATTCTCTTTTTATTGCAATTTTTTTAATAATTTTTGCCACAGTTGTATTTTTGTCACCACTATTTAATTTACTTTATAGTCTCTATTATGCTCATCCTATTACCACCTCTATGATTATAAAACTTATTTTAATATGGCTAATCTGGGCTGGATTGAGTATTTTTTATAAAGAGAATATATTTGTCCTATTTTTTTATCCTTTCTGTCTTATAATTACATTTTCAATTTTAATTAATTCTTTTTATGTCTCTTTTACTAATAAATTAATAGTATGGAAAAAAAGAAATTATAATGATTCTATAAAACTCAACAATTTTCTTTATATATTTTCAAAATTCTTTTATTATTTTATAGAAATAATACTGGGTTTCTTAATTGGAAAAATATTTTTTCAATACAAAATTATAGGTAAAGAAAAAATCAAAAATATAAAAGGAAGGGCAATATTTGTTGCAAATCATTGCCATTATTTAGATTGTTTTCTTATTGCTCTATCGAGTTTTCCGAGATTTTTAAAATTTGCAGCAATGTCCTCCCATTTTAAACATCCCATATTAAAAAATCTACTTCCTCTTTTGGGGTCCTTTCCTATAAGAATCGATGGAAAAAGAGATCCATTTTCATTTAAAACAATTGAAAATACTCTACTTAGCGACGGATATATAGCAATTTTTCCGGAATGCCATTTAAAACATTATTCAAAAAAAATAGGAAAATTTAGAATAGGTGCATTTATGTTTGCAGAAATATTTGATGCCTATATAGTCCCAGTCTCTATTACCATTGCACATATTTATCTAACAAATAATATTAAAATTCCATTCTTTAAAAAAGCAATAATAGAATTCTTAGAACCAAGAAAAATTCAGGTAAAAGATAAAATTTTAACCCCAGGCATTACAGGTAATGAAAAATCTTTTTATGAAATAAAAAAGAATGCATCAAAAGAATTTTTAGATTTAATTGAAAAAGAGGCAAAAAAAATAGAAGAAGAAATTCAGGAGTCCATATTAAGAAATAGTGGTAATTTCAAAATCAAAACCGAAGAAATTATTGAAACAAAAAAGGCTTATTAGTCTATTTCATAAACAATTTTATCTAAAAAAATATTTATGTCTATAAATTTACCATAATATTTAAGATTAAATTCCTCTATCTTTTTTAGATTGACATCTTTATGATCTATTAAAATAGGAGTTATCTGATTATTTATAGCACTAATAATATCTTTTTCTGTATCACCAAATAAAAATATCTTTTTTTTATCGAATTTTTTATTAAATTTTTCTTCAGAATTAGAAATCGCATTTTTTACTATTTGATCTCTTGTTTCGACATTTTCTCCAAAACCACCGGTACAGAAAAAATTGTGAAGATTAAAATTCTCAAGTTTTATATAGGCTGCATCTATTATATTACCAGTCGCCAGAGCAATATTTGAATATTTATATAAAAATTCGATTGTTTGATAAACATTTTGGAAAATATTCCAATTATCTTTATTTGAATTCTTTAAATTGTATGAATATATTCTCTTAAAATCAAGCCATGATTTTTCAAAATCAATATTTTGGCCATATTTATCATAATAATTTTTAAAAAATATACAATCAATTCCACCAGCAAAACTTTCAGAGTAATCGGCTTTAATATTAAAAACCTCTTCAATTGCAGAAAGTAAAGATCTCTTCCCGCAACCATTGGTTTCTAAAATAGTGCCATCAATATCAAATAAAAAAAGAAAATCTTTTAAACTATATCTCATTAAGTTTTAAATTTATTCAACTCTTTATCAAGTTCTATAATATTATTCTCATTCTTTTTACCAATCTCTGTCAATGTTACCATTGAATTGGCTATCTGAATAGCACCTTTTGATATTTCTTCCATTCCACTTGCAGATTGAAATGAAAATTCTGAAACTTTTGCCATATTTTCATTTATAGCTTTAATATTAAGATTTATTTCAGAGGAACTACTTTTTATATTATCTGTCATATCAAGAAGAGATGTTATGGCATTAACAATCTCTTTTCCACCAATTGACAACTCTTTCATCCCATTTAAAATCTCTTCAACAAATTGAACAATCTCTTTAACCCCAAGAACAATGCTATTAAATGATTCCCCAGCAGTTTTGTTTAATTCACTCGCATTTCTTATATCCTCAACAGTCTTTTTTAAAGCATTACCTATTGACTTTGCATTTTGAGTAGTTATTTCCGCAAGTTTTCTTATCTCATCAGCAACAACAGCAAAACCTTTACCATATTCACCAGCATGAGCAGCCTCAATTGCAGCATTCATTGCTAAAAGATCTGTCTGTTCAGCAATTGTATTAATAACATTTATCATCTCAAGCATATCATTTGTTGATCGAGATATTTTTTCAATTGCATCAACTGATTCTATCATATTTTCTATACCAGTCTTTGCTGTGTTTGAGATTCGATCAATAGTCTCTTTCTTTGCTCTAACAATTGACTCCATGTTTTGTATAGATGAAGATATCTCTTCAATAGAGGCAGAAGATTCATTAACAAGTGCTGATTGATTTTCTATGGATTTTGTAATATTATCAATTGCATTCACTATCATTTTTACAGAACTGGCTGATTCCTGAATCTTTTGATTTAATAACTCTATATTCTCTTTACTCGAAATAATGATAGCAGAAATCTCTTCTGTGCTTGCAGATGTTTCTGTTGTTATCAAACTTAAATTTTGACCAACTTCTTTGCTTTTATTAGACAAATTTTTTATAGTAATAATCATATTTCTTAATTCTTCTATTAAATCATTGAAGTATTTTCCCATTTTACCCAATTCATCATTGCTAAAAATTTTAACGCTCGTATTAAAATTGCCATTTTTTAACTCTGTTATGGTTCTATCTATCTCAAAAGCTGGCTTTAAGATTATATTTTTCATATTTATTATTAAAATTATCATAAATATAACACCTATAATTGAAAAGGCTATTAAAAGAAAAAAGATCGTGTTATTTACATTTTTATATATACTTGCTATGGAAATATTAAAATAGGAAATTCCTAATATCTTTTTATCTTCTCCATGGCATTTATAACACTCTGGTTCATTTTTTATAGGAGCATAATAGTGAAGTGATTTATCCTTTTTTGATACATAACTAAAAGGTTTATAACTATTAACAACACTCTCTACATTTTCTTTAAGCCATAATGTTTTCTCCCCTTCTTTTAACTCTCTCTTAAAAGCAAGAGTAGAATCTGGAGAAATTATTTCAATATCATTAAAATTAGAAATCTTTTTTAAATCAGAAATAACAGTTCTTGCTAAGTGCGGATCACCATCAATCATAATATTTCTTAAAGTGGATCTTAAAATATCTTTACTTATCAATAAAGAATTTTCAAATGAAGATAAAAGATTCTTTGTCTGAAACATAAAAGCAACAACAACAGACATAATAATTGTTAAAGTTAAAGCAATTACTATTATTACTACAATCTTCACTCTTATAGAATTCATTGATCTTCTCCATTCTGTAATTTCTAAAAATATTCAAATTATATATTAGTATAATAAAATAAAAGAGATTTGTCAAAAAATATATAATATTTTTACTAAAAATTTTTATAATTAAAAAATATTATAAAATCAATTAAGAAATACAACACATTATTTTAAAAAATATAAAAAAAGGCTGCCTTTTAAATTTAAGACAGCCTTTTTATTCAAGACAAAACCTAAATTACTTCTTTATCAAGATCATTGCACTTGCAGGTTTTATCTCTATATTTCCACCAGAAATCTCTCTTAATTCTTTTGTCCCAGCAACCCTTTCATCAACAACTACTTTATATTTACCATCCGGTATAGTATAAGTAGCACTATTATTAACATCCGAATTAACAAAACCAAATATCTTATTACCAATTATTACCCCTAAGGAATTCTTATTGTCATTTTTAAGAATTACTACATCTTCTGGTTTACTCTTTGTAAAAAGAGGATCGCTCTTTCTTAGTTCAATCAATCCTTTGTAATAATCCAATAGATCCTGATTTAATTGAATGTATTCATAATTTATATAATTGGTATCATTGTCTGCTGAATATGAATTGGGAGATGGGGTTAAATATATGATATTATCTGAACTTTTGCCAATCTCTCCTTTATTAGTGATCTCTGGTATAACTCCTTTTAAGTCCGGAGTAATTTTCCCCCTTCCCCATTCCTGTCCCAAATGTAACATTATTGGTCCCTGACACAAAAACAAAGCTACTGCTCCAACCTTTGAAGCATTCATGAGTCGTGGAGAAAATTTTAAATAAGCCTTAATATCAGTAATTCTATTTATCTCCCCTTTCTCATTTTTAAATTTATATTCACCACTCGAAATTCTTATATTATCCCCAAGTGTAGTATCATCATGACTCTCTATGTAATTAACGGATTGATATGAAAAACCACCAGATATCCCCTTCCAGTAATCACCAAATTTAAAAGCATTATTTGCATTTCCTAACATAAAAGATGCTGACTCTTTATTTGGTCTATTATCACCCCTTATTGTTCCTCTTATACCGTCATTCCAGTATGACCAACCAACATCTATAAAATCTTTTTTAGTAGTGGTGCTTTTGCCAGCAGTCCATGGTTCTGCAATAATAATTGCCTTTGGATTTATCTTTAAAGCCTCTTCTTTAATAAGTTTTATTGTCTCTAAATCGTGACAACCAGCAAGATCAAACCTAAATCCATCAATATGATACTCTGTCATCCAGTATTTTATAGAATCAAGAATCAATCTTCTTACCATTGGCCTTCTACTTTCTGTCTCATTACCGCAACCAGTATTTGATTCTTTTTTAAAATAAAAATCATAGTCAGTATATTTTAAAGGATTTTCATCATACTGAGAGACATGGTTATAAACAACATCAAGGATCACAGCAATTCCATTCTTATGAAGTTCTCTAACAAGTTCTTTAAATTCATTAACTGCTCTACCTTCTGCCCCGCTCCATTTATCTGGCTCTATTGTCCCATCTGTTGCATAATATGATTCTGGTGCAAAAAAGTTTGAAGTCATATAGCCCCAGTAATTTTGAGCATAACCATTCCATGTATTTTTCATATAATAGGGTTTGCCATCCTTATTCTTTACTTCTTTATTATAAGGTGGTTCAATATTACAAAATTCATGAATAGGCAAAAATTCAACTGCATTTACTCCTAATTTTTTTAGATATTTTATGCCTCCAACTTCTGCATCAATCATCCCTTTATATTTACCAGGATATTTTGATTTGGCACTCGGATGAGCGGTTATGTCTCTTATATGCATCTCCATAATTATTGCATTGCTTATATCCAATCCTACTGGCTTTGTCCCCTGCCAGTCAAATTTTGAAGTATCAACTATAACTGTTCTATTTTTTTGAGGAAATCTATTATATTGAGCAACAGCCTTTGAATAAGGATCGGCAACGACTATATCATCATCAATAAGAGGTTTTACTGGCTCAAAAGCATAACTTCTTTCCACAATCTTATAGCCATAATATTTTCCCCATAAAGTCCCATCTATCACGCATTCAAATACCTGATTTCCATCATTTACCATATCATACTCTTTTCCAACTGAATCATCCAGTTTATCAAAAATAACAAGTTTTACCTTTTTGCCTCTCGGTACAAAATATCTGAAAATAGACTTACCATTTTCAAAAAAATATCCCAATGGCTTATCAGAATATATCTTATTCAAAGCCTCCTGGATTAAAATAGATTTGTCAATTATTATACTCTCCTTCTGTTTTGTAGGAGAATAGGTAAAGATCAATTGATAATCTGCATCAATTTTAAATTGTTCTTTTGTCTTTATTATGACAAAAGGGCCTTTTCTTTCAATGGATTGAATCTCAATTGAAGGTTCAATAACAAACTTAATCTTTTTAAAATCAGCATCTTTTTGAGGTAAACCAGTCAAATTTGCCTTTATTGTCATTGAGTCTTGAAGTTCAGCAGATTTAAAAAATATTTTTTTATCTTTATCTGCCGAAATAAAAACTAATAAGATAGCAATAATACAAAATAAAATAAAAAATTTTTTGTTCATAAAAACCCCCATTTTAATTTTTTAAAAAATTATAGAAAAAAAGACTATTAAAGTCAAGAAAAAAAAATTTGTTACTTAAATTAAAGAGACCAGAGAAACAACTTAGAATTTTATAAAATTACTACGACAATTGTCGTACTTTAAATTTAAAATCTACTGAAATTACACTATTGTAAAAAAGAATCTCTTATCTCTTTACCCTTTACAATAGTATGAGATTTAATATAATACTTTTTGTCAATCAAAACACACTCGATTATTTCATAAAAATCAAATTCCACATTAAACCATAAATTCATAAAAATTACTTTTTTAGGATTAGTGTCTCTATAAATTCTAACAATTTCATATTCTATTCTATTAAGATATCTTGTTTTAAATAAATAATCGTAATTCTTTTTTATGTTTTCTATGCCTTCTATCT
>Ga0209720_1002551_pt1 | contig 13393 bp, 21 predicted proteins | sample AD_JPNMR3_MetaG_FD_184426 | JGI IMG/M metagenome (GOLD analysis project Ga0209720, IMG submission 184426) | Active sludge microbial communities of municipal wastewater-treating anaerobic digesters from Japan - AD_JPNMR3_MetaG (SPAdes) (version 2) | ecosystem: Engineered > Bioreactor > Anaerobic...
AAAGGGGGGTAACAATTCGCAAAACTTTTTTGAAACCCTTGATTTATAAGGCTTTTCAGCCCCTCAAAAAACCTAATATATTTAATATATTTAATTTAATAGGATGTGATTATCGTGCTGGATGATGCGAAAAAAAGATTAAAATCTTTTGGATATGAAGTAACTGAAGATGATGCTTGGATGCTAGATTTTATTATCCAAAAGGTTGAAAATAGCATCAAAGCTGATTGCAACATTAATATCATTCCTGTAGAACTTCATGAAATAGCAGTTGATATGGTTGTTGGTGAATTTCTTTTGGATAAAAAAGCAAGAGGACAATTAGAAGGGTTTGATTTAGAAGCAGCAGTAAAGCAAATTCATGAAGGTGACACAAGTGTAACTTTTGCTATTGGTGATGGTAGTAAAGCCCCTGAAGAAAGATTGGATGAATTGATTTTATACCTGATGAACTATGGAAAAGGAAAATTTGCTGCTTATAGGTGTATAAAATGGTAACAGGTCATAAGAAAGCACTTCAAATGTTGTGGAAAGGAACCTGTTCCGTTTTCATCAGGGAAGAAAGATTAAATCCAATCACCAAAAGAACTGAATTTGAAGAAGTTCCAATTTATACAGATCAGCCCTGCAAACTTTCCTTTGTAACTGTAAAGCAAACATTGGAAAATCAAAATGTTGCTGAAGTTGCTCAGGTTATAAAACTGTTTATTTCTAATGAAATTGATATTCCAGCAGGTTCTAAAATAAGGGTTACCCAAAATGGAAAAACAGCGGATTATGAAAAGAGTGGTGAACCTGCTGTATATACTAATCACCAAGAAATCACCCTGGAATTATTTAAGAGGTGGGCTTAATGGCGGCAAGAAAATGGGGAAGTTGTGATTTTAGACAGTTGAAAAACCTTCAAGAAAAATTGAATAAACTACAAAGAGATGATTTTCAAGCCTTTTGTGAAGAAGCTGCAAAGGAACTAGCTGCAAGATTATTGGCAAAGGTAATTAAAAGAACACCTGTTGGACAATATGAACCTTCAAGTGGCAAAACTGGTGGAACATTAAGGCGGGGCTGGACTGCTAAAACTGAAGAAGAAGCAATGAAAGGTGCAGTTCCAGGGGCAAAGGCTTATGTTAATTCCTTAAATGTTATAAAGGTGGGTAATATGTATCAAATTGAAATTATCAACCCTGTTCATTATGCGTCTTATGTAGAATATGGACATAGAACAAGAGACCATAAAGGCTGGGTTCCAGGTAGATTTATGTTGACTATATCGGAAAATGAGCTTAAAACACAAGCACCTAAAATTATTGAAAAGAAATTAATGAAATACCTGGAGGAATGTTTTGATGGTAAATGATTTGATTGATGGCATTTCAGTCAAATTGAACCAAGTATTTGGTGATGGGGTAAGAATATTTAGTGAATCGGTAAAGCAGGGATTGAAAGAACCATGTTTTTTTATTGCTGTTCTGAATCCAACTCAAAACCCAATGATTGGGGTAAGGTATTTCAGGGAACATTCTTTTGATATACATTACTTCCCTTCTAAAGATGGGGGAAATCAAGAAATTCAGGATGTGGCATCTAAATTATTTGATGCCCTTGAATATATAACCCTATTGGATGGCGATTTGGTTCGTGGAACTGAAATGCACTATGAAGTAGTTGACGGTGTTCTTCACTTTTTTGTAGATTACAACTTTCATGTGATTAAACATAAAGCTCCTGATGCATATATGGAAGAATTAAAGCAGACAGGTTTTGTGAAGAAAGGGTGATATAGTGGCTAAAAAAACTTCTAAAAAAGAAGTAAAGAATGAAGGCATAAAAATAGAACCTAATAAATTTACTAAGGCGCAAATTCTTAAAAGCAAGAAATTGCAAGATTATAAGGATATCTTAAATGTTGTCTTAAAAGAAGATGGACTTTATACAATAGATGAAGCAGAAATGAAGATTAAAGAATTTAAAAGAAGGGTGGTTGTGAAGTAATGGCACTTGGTGGAGGTACTTATTTAGTACAAAATAAAGTTTTGCCCGGCGCATACATTAATTTTATTTCAGCTGCCAGGGCATCCGCTACTTTAAGTGATAGAGGTTATGTAGCTATTCCCATTAAGCTCAACTGGGGTCCAGAAGAAGAAGTGATTACGGTTGAAAATGCGGATATCCAAAAGAATTGTTTTGAACTTTTTGGTTATGCTTATACGGATGAAGAAATGAAGCCATTTCGAGAATTATTTAAAGGTGCAAAAACTGCTTATATTTATAGAATTAATGGTGGTGGTCAAAAAGCATCCACAGTTATAGGTGACTTTACTATTACTGCTAAGTGCAGCGGCACGAGAGGGAATGACATTAAAGTAGTTATTAATGTGAATGTGGATGATGCATCGAAATATGATGTGATTACTTATGTCGGTAGTAAAAAAGTAGATGAACAGACAGTAAGCGCTGTTGAAGAGTTAAAAGATAATGCTTTTGTAGCTTTTAGCGGTACTGGAGTATTATCGCCTACTGCAGGTGTATCTCTGATGGGTGGAACGAATGGAATTGTTGATGGGGATTCCTATAGTAATTTCCTTGAAAAAATTGAACCTTATAATTTTAATATCTTGGCTTATGCAGGGACAGATTCATTAATAAAGGATCTTTTCGTTCAATTCACAAAGCGCTTAAGAGATGAGCATGGGGTGAAATTCCAGACTGTATTATACAGGAAAAGTGATGCAGATTATGAAGGCATCATTTCTGTAGAAAATAAGGTTCTTGATGATAGCAATGAAGCGGCTTTGGTTTATTGGCTTTCAGGTCAAGAAGCGGGCTGTGAAATAAATCGTTCACTTACAAATAAGACATATGACGGAGAATACACTATTGATACTGATTACAAACAATCGGCATTAGAATCTGCTCTTAAGACAGGGAAATTAATGTTCCATAAGGTAGGGGACAATGTTAATGTTCTTGATGACATCAATACTTTTGTTTCCTATACAGTAGATAAAAATGAAGACTTCAACAGCAATCAGGTTATCAGAGTTTTAGACCAAATAGGAAACGACATCGCAGTACTATTCAATACTAAATATCTTGGTAAGGTACAAAACAATGAATCAGGAAGGATTGCTTTTTGGAATGACCTTGTTACCTATCATAATCAACTGCAGGCTATACAAGCCATCGAAAATTTTTCCGCAGAGGATATTATTGTGGAAAAAGGAAACGATAAGAAGTCTGTAGTTGTAACTGATTATGTAATGCCTGTAGGAGTTATGACTAAGCTCTATATGACAGTAATCGTTGAATAGAATAGGAAGGAGTGAAAATATGGCTCAAATAATGCATGCAAAGGATTCAATTAGCGGAAGTCTTGCAGAATGCTTTATTAATATTGAAGGTAAGAGATATAATTTCATGCAGGCAATAAACATTGTAGCTGAAATTGAAAAAACCAAAACGGAGGTACCTATTTTAGGGAAAACAGGGAAAGGGAATAAATCAACAGGTTGGAAAGGAACTGGCTCTGCTACTTTCCACTATAATACCTCTATTTTTAGGGAATTGCTTTATCGCTACGCAAAGACTGGTGAAGATTTTTATTTTGATATGCAAGTTACTAATGAAGACCCTACTTCTTCAATAGGAAGGCAGACAGTTATTTTAAAAGATTGTAATATTGACGGAGGAATTCTCACTAAGTTGGATGTAGATGCAGAGTATCTGGATGAAGATTTCGATTTTACATTCGAGGATTTCGAGATTCCTGAAAAATTTAATTTGCTTGAAGGTATGCAAGCGTAAAAAGGGTATGCCTTATTTTAGGCATACCTTATTTTTAATATTAAATGGGGAGGAGATTATAAATGGGTGGATATAATTTAAGCGCTTTTATGGCTCAAAATGCGATGCAACCTGAAGAAATAGAATTTGTTGCTTCTAAAAGATTTGTCGACGAAAATGGAAAACCTATTCCCTGGAAAATTCGTTGTATTACTTCAACTGAAGATGAAGTTATAAGAAAAGCTTGCACAAAAAAGGTTCCTATTCCCGGAAAAAGAAATCAATATACACAGGAAGTTGACTATAACTTATATCTTGGGAAATTGGCAGTAGCATGCACTGTTTTTCCAGATTTAAACGATGCGGAGCTTCAAGACAGTTATGGAGTTATGGGCGCAGATGTTTTACTTAAAACTATGTTGACACCTGGAGAATATGTCAATTACCTGACCAAGATTCAAGAACTCAATGGTTTTGATGTAGACATGCAGGATCTTGTTGATGAGGTAAAAAACTAATTTTGGAGGGCGATGCAGAGGCTAATTATGCCTACTATGCCCTCCATAAATTACATATCAGGGTAAAAGATTTTATTAATATGGACAAATATGAGAAAGCAGCTACAATTGCTATGATTGATTTAAGGATTGAAAAAGAAAAAAAAGAAGCTAAAGAGTTGAAAAGCAAAGCAAGAGTGAGAAAAAGGAAATAATTTCTCACCGAAAGGCGGTGGACTAATGGCAACGCTTAAGACAGCAATTCGGATGTATGATGGCATGACACCAGCTTTAAAAAGTGTAACAAATGCGGTAAATGTTCTCATATCAAGCTTTGAAAGTATGCAAAGAGTTTCAAGTAATGCGATAGATACAGCAAGTCTTAAAACTGCAAGAACAGAATTAAATAAAGCTGAAGTAACTTTTAATGAAATTGAAAATGAAATAAGAAAAGCTAATGAGCAACAACAAAAATTTAATAATGAAATAAGGAATTGTCAAACTGCTGCAAGTGGACTTCATAATAAATTTATGAAAATTGCTGCAACTGTTGGTGCTGTTTTAGGTGTAAAACAAATTATTAGTATTTCGGACGAAATGGCACAAACTACAGCAAGACTTAAAATGATAAATGATGGGCTTCAAACAACAGAAGAACTTCAAAGAATGATTTTTCAGTCAGCTCAAAGATCAAGGGCTTCTTATGCTGATACTGCTGATATTGTTGCAAAGCTTGCATTGAGGGCTGGGGATGTTTTTGATTCTAATGCTGAAACAATTGCATTTGCTGAAACTTTAAATAAAATGTTTGTAGTTGCTGGTGCTTCACAACAGGAAATGGCTTCTGCAAGCTTACAATTGACACAGGCTTTAGGTTCAGGTGTTCTTCGTGGGGAAGAACTCAATGCAGTATTTGAAGCAGCACCAAACATTATTCAAACCATTGCTGATTACCTGGATGTTCCCATTGGTCAAATTCGTGATATGGCAGCGGAAGGTCAAATTACTGCTGATATTGTAAAAAATGCAGTATTAGATGCAGCAGGTAAGGTTGATAAACAATTTAGAGATATGCCTAAAACGTTTGCTCAAATTTGGACACAGATAAAAAATGAAGCTTTGATGGCTTTTCAACCAGTGTTGAAAAGAATGAATGAAATAGCAAACAGTGAACAATTCAACAAATTAATAAACGCTCTTATCAATGGGATAACAGTTCTTGCAAATGCAGCATTAGATGTACTTGAAATATTAAGTTCTATTACTTCTTTTATTATCGATAATTGGACCTGGATTGAACCTATTATTTGGGGAGCTGTGGGTGCTTTCATAGCCTATAATGCAGTTGCCCTTTTTACTAATGCAATACTTGCCGCTCAAGGAATGTGGGCTCAAATTGCAGCAGCAAGTCAGATGATGCAGGCAGGGGCAACTTTTGCTGCAACCGCAGCACAATATGGACTTAATGCAGCTCTATATGCTTGTCCAATAGTATGGATTATAGGATTAATTATCCTTTTTATTACGGCTATTTATTTAGCAGTTGCTGCGGTAAACAAATTCACTGGGTTGTCCGTAAGTGCAACAGGGATAATTTTTGGAGCATTTGCATTATTGGCAGCATATGCTTATAACTACATAGTTGCTACAGTAAACTCAGTCCTTCAATTCTTATTTACAGGTTTTATTGAGCCTTGGATTGGTATTGTCGAGTGGGTGTTAAATGTATTTAATGGTGGCTTTAATACATTTGGAGATGCAGTTAAAAATCTTCTAGGAAACATTATATCTTGGTTCTTATCATTAGGTAAGGTTGTAACTAAAATTATTGATGCTATGTTCGGCACTAACTGGTCAGCAGGATTGCAAGATTTACAAAATAAAGTTTTGCAGTGGGGTAAAAATGAAAAAGCTATTACATTATCAAGAGAAGTTCCAAATATGTTAAACAGGGTTTCTTATATAGACGCTTGGAAAGCCGGTTATAAAATAGGTGAAAGTATTGAAAATGCACTGTCTTTTGATAATTTAATTAAAGATAGTGATTTTGGTGAATTTGATATACCTGCGATTGACGATATATATAAAAATAGCGCAGAAATTGCAGGCAATACAGCTGCTATAAAAGACAGTATGGAGATAGGTGAAGAAGACTTAAAATATTTAAGAGATTTAGCAGAAAGAGAAATAATAGATAGAACAGTACTGAGAGACGTAAATGTAAATCTCTCAAATACCTTTGGAGATATTAGAGAAACTGCTGATATAGACGGTATAATATCAGAAATAGAAGATAGAATTTATGAAGCTATAGAAAGCGGAGCGGAGGGAGGATTTTGATGTATAGTTTTTATATGGATGAGGTACTTCTTCCAGTTCCTCCATCTAAGCTTACAATGAAAATAGACAATAAAAATAAGACTTATGATTTAATCAATCTTGGGGAAATTAATATACTAAAGCTCCCAGGATTGACTGACATAGATTTTGATATATTATTACCTGCCATTAAATACCCTTTTGTGAGAGAAGGAGGCTTTAAAGAGCCTCGTTTTTATTTAGATAAATTTGAGCAATTAAAGGTAAATAAAAAACCATTTCGGTTTATCATTTCCAGATTTTCTCCTGCAGGTAAGTTTTTGTTTGATACTAATATGCTAGTTAGCTTAGAAAATTATACTATCAAAGAGGACCATAATAATCTAAATGATATTTTAGTATCAATAAAGTTAAAGCAATATAAAGAATACTCTACTAAAATATTGAAAGTAATTGAAGATACTGAAACAGAAACTGTAGTAAAAGAAGAAACTCAAAGGCCTGCAAAAGAACCTCCTAAAACTCATACAGTTGTAAAAGGTGATACACTTTGGGCTATATGCAAAAAATATCTTGGCGATGGTTCAAAATATCCGGAAATAGCAAAGCTTAACGGAATAAAAAATCCTCATTTAATTTACCCGGGACAAGTCATAAAGTTAGGGTGATGGCTATGTATGAATTAATAATTGAAAATAACGGAATTTTATACAGTCCTCTAGTCGAAGGCAAAATTAAATGGACTACAGAGAGGAAAGGATCCCCGGGTAAACTTGAATTTAATGTCGTACAAGATAAATATCTTAACTTTGAAGAGGGTAATCCAGTTAGGTTTAAAAAAGATGACAAAAATGTTTTCTTTGGCTTTGTATGGGGTAAAAAAAGAAATAAGGATGAAATTATTAGCGTTACTGCTTATGACCAATTAAGATATCTAAAATATAAAGATACCTATATTTATGCTAAGAAAAAAGCATCTGATTTAGTAAAAATGATTGCAGAGGACATGCACTTAAGGGTTGGAGAAATAGAAGATACAGAATATGTAATTATGCATAGAATTCGGGATAATGAAACATTTTTTGATATGATTTATGATGCTTTGCAGCTTACTTTTGATAATACAAAAAAATTGTACATTCTTTATGATGATTTTGGAGCGCTTGCTTTAAAAAATATGGACTCTTTGAGACTTGACTTAATTGTAGGTAGAGATACTGTTGAAAACTTTGATTATAGTACAGATCTTGATAATACTTATAACAAAATAAAATTGAGTTATGATAATGAAAATACTGGGAAAAGAGAAATTTATATTGCACAGGATAGCAATAATATGAACAAATGGGGAGTGCTTCAATATTATGAAAAAATCAATGAAAAGACAAATGGAAAATTAAAAGCAGATACGCTTCTTCAACTTTATAATAGGAAATCTAGATCTCTTAGTATTAAAAATGCTTTGGGTGATGTACGGGTAAGGGCAGGTACTAGTGTATTTGTTGATTTACCAGAGTTGGGTGATATAAGTGTTCAAAATTATATGTTAGTGGAAAAAGCTGTTCATTATTTTTCAGATAATGAACACTTTATGGATTTAGACGTGAAAGGGCGAGATGTATGGAGCTAATGAATTTAATAAAGAAAGCAGGAATTCAAGCTGTTGAACAAGGAGCGCCTGTAAATGTAATGGTTGGTACAGTAAAACAGATAAATCCACTTATAATTAATGTTGAGCAACGCTTGGACCTTCCTGCGGAATGCTTATTATTAACAGATGCAGTGAGAGATTATCAAACTGAATTAAGTTTTGATAATCCAGCAATTAAAAACTATATACATGTTGATGAAAATAGTGAAAAGACTTTATATTTTAATCCAGGAAGCTCTAATGAAACAGAAGAAAGTATAAGAGTTAAAGGAACTATTAAAGGTGATTTATATTTCAAAGAAAAAGTAAAGCATGAAGTTACAATATACAATGCATTAAAAGTTGGTGAGAAAGTGCTTTTATTAAGAGTACAAGGTGGTCAAAAGTATGTTGTGTTGAATAGGCTGGTGAATGCGATATGATTCCTAACACAAGTTTAAATACTAATAAAACATTAAAGATAGTACAAGAACCAACTAAGACGTATAGATTAGATACTTCTAATAATAGACTAATTGGTTATACAGATGCTCTTGAGGCTATGAAACAAGCAATATATAAAATTATCTTTACTGAAAGGTATCAGTATTTAATTTATAGCTGGAATTATGGTATAGAGTTGGAAGACTTATTTGGGAAACCTAAACCTTATGTATATTCAGAGCTTAAAAGGAGAATAAGAGAAGCCTTGTTGCAAGACGATAGAATAACTGAAGTTGATAATTTTGATTTTTCTTCTAAAAAAGGTGATGTTAAGGTTACTTTTACTGTACATACTGTTTTTGGAGACATTGAATCAGAAAGGACGGTGAATATTGGTGTATGAGCATATGACTTTTGAAAACATATTGAATAGAATGCTTGATAGAGTACCAAATAATGTAGATAAGCGGGAAGGCTCAATTATTTACGATGCTCTAGCTCCAGCCGCTGCTGAGCTGGCGATGGCTTATATCGAGTTAGATGTCATTTTAAATGAAACATTTGCAGATACAGCTAGCAGGGAGTATTTAATCAGAAGAGCTGCAGAGAGAGGGGTAGAACCTTATCCGGCTACAAAGGCGATTTTAAGGGGAGTATTTAAAGATAGTCAAAATAATCCCTTTGATGTGCCTATTGGAAGCAGGTTTTCTTTAGATGATTTAAACTATGTGGCAGTCGAAAAAATAGAAAATGGAGAGTTTAAATTAGAGTGTGAAACTGCAGGAAGTATTGGAAACCAAAAATTTGGCTCTCTTATACCAATAGAATATATAGAAGGGCTTGTTATAGCTGAATTGGTTGAATTATTTATACCAGGAGAAGATGAAGAAGATACGGAAAGCTTCAGGCAAAGGTATTATGATTCTTTAAAATCTGAAGCTTATGGGGGGAATATCACTGACTATATCGAAAAAACTAATGCCATCCAGGGTGTAGGAGGAACTAAAGTTTATCCAGTATGGAATGGTGGAGGAACTGTTAAATTAGTTATTATTGATAGTGAATATAACGCACCGTCCGCAGAATTGATTGACTATGTGCAAACTAAAATAGATCCGGAAGCAAATGGTGGTAAAGGATTTGGTATCGCTCCTATCGGTCATGTAGTTAGTGTTGTGGGAGTCGATGAAGTACCAATATCTATCACTACAAATATGACTTTCAGAAATGATTTTACCTGGGAAGATGTAAAAGATTTAGTGGAAGAAAAAATCAATGAATATTTTAAGGAGCTTAGAAAAGCTTGGTCAGATCAAGAAGCATTAGTTATTAGAATTAGTCAAATAGAAACTAGATTATTAGATGTTCCAGGAATATTAGATGTTTTTGATACTACTATTAATGGAGAACCTACGAATTTAGTTCTTGGTGCTGATGAAGTGCCTATTTTGGATGTGATAACTGTATGAGGAATGTAAACATAATAGAATATTTACCTAATGTGATTAAAGATGTAAAAGAATTTAATGAAATAGCTAAAACTGAAAATCCTGAAATAACTTTACTTTGGGAGAATATACAGAATGTATTTGATGACCAATTTGTTAAATATGCTACTGAAAATGGAGTTAAGAGATGGGAAAAAATACTTGAAATAATTCCAAAAGCAAACCATACATTAGAAGATAGAAAGTTTGTTATTCTTGCGAAGTTAATTAAAAAGCTGCCATATACAATAAGAGTACTGCATCAAATGCTAGCGCAATTATGTGGGAAGGATGGTTACGAACTAACACTTAATCATAATATATATGAATTAAATATCTTGGTGGAATTAAAATCTAAAAATATGGTGGAAGCTGTTGAAGATTTATTAAGAAGAATTCTTCCAGCTAATTTAGGGTTTACTGTAAAGATTAGATATAACCAACATATGACTTTAAAACTTTATAGGCATATAGATCTTAGACCATTTACGCATTTTAACATAAGAAATGAGGTGTTTGAACTATGAAGTACACAGAACACTATAATCTCAAAAAACCAGACCAAGAGGATTTTTATAATGTAGATGATTTTAATGAAAATGCGGATATAATTGATGCTGAATTAAAGAGATTAGCAGACAACAGCAATTCAATCCCTAAATCAATTTTTACTAAAGGTGACCAATTTATTGTAAGCAATCAGGACAAAGAACCAGAGGCAAAAACAATCGCTGATGTAAAAAATATGTTTGGATTTGGAAATGCTGCTTATAAAAATGTAGGTGCGGGGAATGGATTAGATGCAGATACAGTTGACGGGAAGCATGCCTCTGAATTTGCGGCTGCAAATCACAATCATGATGGTTATCACAGTAAATTTGTGGCTGTGACAACAGGAGGGGGGCATGATGATCCTAATACAACTTTAGAGAATATTATACTTACTGACCATGCCAATGGTCCAGCAGGTACTGGAGCTTATGATTATTATTATATTCAGACCTTTTTTTGGTATACTAGAAGTATAAGTATGAATAGATGTCAGATAGCGACAAGCTATCTAAGTAGCGATAAAATGTTTATAAGACATTATTATGGTAATCAGTGGTCGCCTTGGTCCGAAATACCTACAGTGGAAAGGATGGAAGAATTGATGATATATCCGACTAAACCTAGAGCGGTACAAGGAATAATATCCCAGAATCAGGAGCTTAGTGGAACGTGGGCAACACTTTTAGATATCCAAGGCTCAGGTATTGTGTATTATATTTATTGGTGTGCGAATTATCCAGACGCAAAAATTCGAATTACTGTAGATGGCGTACAAAGTGATGATAGTGTATTTAAGGGTCCTATTACAACAAGTCCTACAACAAGTGGACAAAATATTATCGTATACTTTAAAAACGCATTAAAAATTGAAGTGTACCACCCTTTGGGAGGGAGCTATTTTGAAGCGAACTATGCTATTCAATATGCACTTGTATAAAATCGAATAGGAGGCAACTAATATGTTTAAGATAGAATCTAATGGGCAAGTAATGAAGCAAGAAAAAAGTGAAACCTATGAAATATGGTCGCATTTTGGAATGGTAAAGCAACCGATGATAATAGAAGAAACAAATGATTATATTAAATACCAATGGCACAAGTTTAACCTAGACAAAGGAGAATATGAAATTGATACTGAAAATCAGAATCCAATCATAGTTGATGGGGTATCTTATGAGCTTATAGACGGTATAGCTACGGTTTCTAAAATTGAACCTATAGACCCTATAACTCTGTTAGGTCAACAATTAGTAGAAGAGAAAATAAAGAACATGCAAAATACTGCAATAATTAATCAGCTTGGCGAAGAGCTGACTAATATAAAATTGCAATTATTATTAATGAAAGGTGGAATGTAATATGGCATTTTGGAAACTTGCTTATAATATGAAATGGATTGATGCAGAAAAGTTAAGATTAGTAGTGAATTATGGTGAAATTACAGCAGAAGAATATAAATTAATAACTGGTCAAGATTTTTAACACCTAGAAGGGTCAGCAGAAGGCATGCAGATGTGATTGTTTCTGAATAACTAATACATTTATATACCTAAAAGATAAAACCCTTTCAGAAGTCCAAATTTGACTTCTAAAAGGGTTCATTTTTATTATAAAAGGAAGTGGTGTGTTTGACAATTGAAGTAGCACTATTAATTTCAGGTGTATCAGTAGCATTTGGTATCTTTGCTGGTATTTCAAATTTAAGAAGAAATCAAAAACTTGATGATAAAAAAGATGCTACTGAAATGACTACAGTCATTGTTAAACTTGAAAACATTAGTATTGGAATCAGTGAAATAAAAAATGAAATGGCTAATGTTAAAAATGATATTAGAGAATCTAGGGAAAGGCTTATCAAGGTTGAAGAATCAGCAAAACAAGCGCACAAAAGACTTGATGTACTTGAAAATTATAAAAGGAGCGGTGATAACAGTGAAGATTAACTGGAAACAAAAGTTGACAAGTAGAAAGTTTTGGGCTGCAGTCACAGGCTTTGTTACAGCAATATTGGTTGCTTTTAAAGTAGATGAATTGACTATTGAACAGGTGGTGTCGGTTATTTCCGCAAGTGCAGTTTTAATTGCTTACGTCATAGGTGAAGGGATGGTTGATGTAGCAAGGGCTGGTTCACAATCAGATGAAAAGGAAGGCGAATAAACAAATGAATATCACTGAAAAATTTTTAGCCAATAACAAATATAGTAGACCAGGAACAAAATTGAAAAAGGTAGATAAATTAGTTATTCATTGGGTTGCAAACCCAGGAACATCTGCCATGGCAAATCGGAATTATTTTAATAACTTAAAAGATAGGTATGCCAGCGCCCATTATATCATTGATATTAACGGGGAAATAATTCAATGTATACCAACGTCAGAAGTGGCTTACCATGCTGGGAACAGTGAATGGAATAGCTGTTCTATTGGAATTGAATGTTGTCATCCGGATTGGGGAGGCCAGTTTTCAAAAGCAACTATGGATAGTCTAATTGAATTATGTGCTTATTTGTGTCAGACTTTTAATTTAGATCCTTTGAAAAATATCTTCAGGCATTATGATGTGACAAAAAAAGATTGTCCTAAATATTATGTAGAAAATCCTGAGGAATTTAAAAAAATAAAAGAAAAGGTGAAAGAAAGAATGTATTCAATTAGGGAAATAAATCTAAAAATTAATGGGA
>Ga0209720_1002561_pt1 | contig 13362 bp, 9 predicted proteins | sample AD_JPNMR3_MetaG_FD_184426 | JGI IMG/M metagenome (GOLD analysis project Ga0209720, IMG submission 184426) | Active sludge microbial communities of municipal wastewater-treating anaerobic digesters from Japan - AD_JPNMR3_MetaG (SPAdes) (version 2) | ecosystem: Engineered > Bioreactor > Anaerobic >...
ATGGGTCTCCCTTTTTTAATGTATATTCCTTTTGCAGAATCCAGCCAGCATAATTCTTGTCAAGAGCATCAATTTTCAGGGAAATCCTGATTTTTGCTTCCTGTTCAGAATCAGCAATGATTTCACACTCATACGGATAATCGGGATATAGAAAGCCAAAAGCAAAAAGCTGTCCTTCTCCACCTATCTCCCTGAAACTATCCTTAAAAAAACCATCCTTGCTGGTAAGATTTGCTGCCCAGGGGCGAAAAATGAACTCTGTTGCCCTGCCTGCCTTCTGGGGTTCAAACACAATTTGAAAAAATTCATTCTCCATGAAGATTTTTCCATCATCAAGAAAACGAGCACTGCAACCCAGCCCCGAACAAACATGTGAAAAAAGCAAAAACAAAAAAACAGGAATGAATAATAGATTTTTCCTCATATTGTTCTCCTGCACATCATTTTGTGGAGCCGGTTTTTGCGGATTGCCTCAACTTCAAAATCATTTCAACAAATTTTTCTCTCCAGACAATTGGCAAATCAGGGTTTTCAATTTTTTCTGTTATTTCTTTCAGGGCTATGTTTATCATGTTTTCGGCTTCAGTAATCATGACTTCAGAAACTTTGTTCTGACGGGCTTTTTCTATTTCCTGTCTCAAAACCTCAAAGTACTTCACATCATTCATCCCTTCCCTTAAACCTTCCCAGCGCGGAGTTGTCACAGGTTCAGGTCCACTGTAAACAACAGCAAGGGATTCTGTGCCTGCACCCTGCTTGACATTTCCTTTTTCATCGAAAACTTCCCAGGGATTGCCCTTCCAGACATTATAAGCCCAGAATCCATACCCCTTTACACCTGCACGGTAAGCACCAACAGGTTTTAACCTGAAAGACACATAGTTGTTATCCTTTACTTTCCATCTGCCTGTATTTTCATAACTCCAGACCTCTGCGCCTGTTGACTTCATAAAATCTATCACTGCCTTACGACTCGTATCATTTGTTATGAAATATCTGTAAAAGAAAATATGCGGACACCAGATATCAATGTAAGGAACAACGGGTTTGAGCCTGTCAAAATGTGCCATACCGCTACCACCAACAGTAAGAAAAATTTTTGCCTTCGGGTCAGCTTCTTTTATGACTCTGTATTCGTTAATGGCATTTGGGATATCATTACTTGAGGAAAGTTCATCCCATGGATAGAATGCAAACTGGTCATAGTCAAGTCCAAGCGACTTCAAATGAGTAATAATTTCTTTTACCCAGGCACCAAGCATTCTGTCGTATTCCTTACTTGGATATTTAATGTGCGAAGGCGCTCCAAAAACCCTTGGAGTTGAAATTAAATAGATATATCCCTTTTCCCTAATGTAAAGCTCCTGGTCAAACAGTTTATAATTGAGCGGTTCAGTAATATTTCCTTCACTATCACATTTCACATAAGGATGATTGAAACTCATTATCGGAAATACATTGACTCCATGGGACAAAAGGTCCTCATGGTAGTTTTTCCAGTTTTCCCAGCCCCCAATCAATTTTGACCTTCCTTCGTTCGGCACATAATCCCATACACAGAAAAACAATGGATTTTTTTTCGGCAGTTCCACAGGCCAGACAGTTAACTTTAATGGAATTTTCTCTTCTTTTTGACCGTACTTCAGTGTGATCTCGCCTTCATAATTACCCGACTGTACCCCTGAAGTATTAATAGAAATCCAGACCTGTCTTGTTTCACCCTGTGGCACAACGAGTTTTTCAATTTTTGGCATCGGATCATAAATCCAGCGGCCAGAAAAATCCTTGAAAAACTGAAGCTCATAAATTGTAATTTTATCTGCGGGAATAATATTCTTCCCACTTTTCAGGTCGCCTCTTTTTATCGAAACATCAAAAGGTCCCTGTTTACCTGCTGTCAGACAGAACAAAAAAGATACATCCTCATTGATGCATGCCTTGAAAGAAATGTCATTAAGTTTCCATTTATCAGGAGCATCAACAGGGCAATCAGAAAGTGGAAAATACGGATTTTTTTTCCACAGAGCAAGGGATTGATTTGTGTGGAATCTTTTGAAAAGCGGAAGAAGTTGGGTTTCAGTAATTTTTTCACCATAACAGTATGATAATATGTTCATTAACAGTTTTTGTCCAGTACCCCAGAAACCATTACCTGCATAATCAGTGGTTGCAAGTGCCCACATACAATTAAAAATTATTTTTCCCTTATCAAATACTTTTTCTTTTATCAGCATCGTCGCACCTGTTGGGTCATCCCTCAATCTGAATGGCGCAACGAAATCTTTATCCCAGTTTCTCCAGCAAAAATTCCCCTTGCAACCATAATTCAGCGGAATTTCATAGGGACTTTTCAGGACAGGATGATTGACATCAGAGGCAGGCACTCCCACGATAATACCCTGATTACTGGTATCCTGCACAGGAAGATTGATGCCATTTTCCTTCAACCACTTAGTTGTAGCAGGTCTGCCAAAGGTGAATGATTCAAACCATACATTACCACCATTTTTTAGAAATTCTTTCACTGCATTCGCATATTCTTGCTTTTCAAAAATAGCATCAGGATTGAATGTCTGTCCAATATAAAGAAGTTTTGAATTTTTCAAACTATCAAGAAATTCAGGGACAACTGAAAAATATCTGTGTTCAGTGATGCCGTACTCACTCAATGGATACTGGGGATAAATGGCAAATTGATTGGTATTGAAAATAGTAACATGTAACTGGCTTGCAAAAACCGGGTGGAGAGATAAAAAAAACATCAACCGGAGGTACCTTTTCATCAATCCCCCTTTTTATCCGAATACCAGCATCAGCAGAAACTGGCTTTGATGGCACTGCCTGAAAATGTTTATTGCTGCAAACTTGCCCTATTCATCTTTCCCCAAAAATTGCCATAAGAAAGATAATTCCCGTATGTCAGGTCAATCTTCCACAACGTATGAGTGGTATCATTAATCCAGGTGGCAGCACCATCATAAAAAACAACATTCAGACCATTGGGAATTCCACCACTTTCAGGATGATTCCAGAAATTATTTGGATACCAGCCGTCGCAGGCAAGCACATATCCTAATTTTTCAAGTTTGTCTATTTTTTTGCTGGAGGTCCGTAAACATAACTGGATGAATTCCACGCATAGTTGGTAAATGCACGAACTCCAGGAACTTCAAACCTCGCTGCAAGATTGAAATTGCCTGCCCAGCCACCAGGACGCAATGAAGGGCATCTAATACCCCCTATGCTGGTAATGTATCTGCCTTTTCCCTGTGTCCGCCAGCCAGCAAGAAGATGACCAAGACCAGAATAATAGGGAGGGTTTTGATCCCAGACAAGGGCTGTGGACGCAGACAAACCAGCAGGATTAGGTGGAAAACTATCATAATCTATACAATACATATGCGTCGCCAGGGCAATCTGTTTCAGATTATTCAAACAGACACTGCGTCGTGCCTTTTCTCTTGCCCTGCTTAATACTGGAAGTAACATCGCAGCAAGGATTGCAATGATTGCAATCACCACCAGCAGTTCAATAAGCGTGAATCCTTTTTTCATTTTTCTCACCTCCCTTCTTCTGTAAATGTACCTTCAAATGTATTTTAATGTGCCATTTCATTTTGTCAATTGTCCGCATTGCGTCATCAAAAATAATCTCTATGAAAGTGTATTGTTTCCTCAAAAATAAAATAGACAAAAATAAGAATCATTCTGTACCTATGCTGTCCATTAAGGGGAAATGGAAATAAGGTAGAATAAAGTGGTCTGAAAGGGGGGTAGTACAGGACTGAATTCTACATTTTTTTGCTCTTGACAAATGGGGGGCAGTACATAAACTCACAAAAGCAATATTCACACTTAAAGAAAAATTATTCCAGAATTACCAGAGAAAAAGGATAAAAAAAGAAAAATGTCTTATAGAATTATAATTTCAAATAGATTTATTTTTGAGGAAATACGGGGTCAAAATTTTGCATTAAAGATAATGCAAAAGAACATTTGTCTGCACACAGTCTCAACAGGATTGCCTTTCAAACTATCCAACATCATATTAAAAAAATAACTGTCAGGATGAAAAAGCATCAAAAAGATGCGAGGCAATAATGAGGTGGCCTGTGGCATTTGGATGAACCGGTTCAGGACAGAATGTTTCACTATCTCTATATTTCAATTGATTCTGGAAAATTTCCTGCAGTTTAACAATTTTTGTATCAAATTTCTCTGCCAGTTTTCTCACAACATTCACATAATTTTTTAGTTCTTTCAGTACTGTGGTTCTCCATGCGTCAGCGCTGTCTATACTGATATAAAATGGCTCAAGAAGGACTATACCGCAATTCAATTGTTTTTTTGTTCTCGAAAGAATTTCAGAGTATCTCTGTTCGAATTTTTCAACCGTGCACTCTTGCCAGTCAGGACTTTTTCCCAGTACATGATGAAGGTCATTGATACCTATGAGAATTGTAAGCCAGTCAGGTTTGTGATAGATGACATCATCAGTCCATCTATTTTGTAAATCAATAATCGTATTGCCGCTGATGCCTTTGTTGATGACACCAATATTTCTTTCAGGATATCTAACAATCAGCAAATCATGAAAATATTTCACATAACCATTGCCAAGAGGCGCAAATTCTGCCCTTCTTCCACAATCAGTGATACTATCTCCAATGCACAGAACTTTTTGACCTGTTTTAATCGAAAAACCCATTTGTTCCTCCATGTTAATTGTTTAATCTTTCAAAATAATATTTTCAACAAGATTCCAGTTCTCAGTGCACCAGTCAATTGTTTGTTTAATACCTTGCTCTAAGGAAACTTTTGGTTTCCAGCCAAGAATTTTCTCTGCCTTTGAGATATCAGCCCATGTTGCAGGAATATCGCACTGAGGAAATGGTTTGTGAATAATTTTTGCCTTTTTGCCGAGATATTTTTCTATCAACGATATGGTTTCATTGATGGTATAAGGATGATTTCCGCCAAGGTTCATAATTTCAAAACCAACCCGTTTTAAACCCAGAAGTGTCCCTTTTGCTATGTCAGAAACAAATGTAAAATCCCTGCTCTGATTCCCATCGCCAAAAACTGTAATGGAATTTCCTTCATTGATTAACTTAATAAATTTGAAAATGCTCAAATCTGGTCTGCCAGCAGGTCCATAGACAGTAAAATATCTGAAAACTGTAACATCAATTCCATAAAGATAATGGTAGGTATAACATGTTACTTCTGCTGATTTTTTTGAGGCAGCATAAGGAGAGATAGGCGTATTTACAGGTAGTGATTCTGAAAATGGCATTTTTTGACCAGCATACAGGGAAGAGGTGGAAGCAAGGACAAATTTTTTTATTCTGTGCTTTTGAGCAAGGTCAAGGAGATTGAGATTGCCCAGCACATTGGTCTCAAAATAAATGTGGGGGTTTTCAATGCTTGCCCGTACTCCTGCCCTTGCAGCAAGATTAATGATTGCTTCTGGTTTGAACACTGAAACAATCTTTTCAAGGTCCTGTTTATTTCTTATGTCAATTTTTTGAAATTTGAAATTTTTTATTTTTTCTAGGTCATTGAGTCGCCACTGTTTCAAACGAACGTCGTAATAATCATTCATGTCGTCGATGCCAAATACTTCATATCCTGAATTCAAGGCCGTCTTTGCAGTATGCCAGCCAATAAAACCAGTGCATCCTGTCAAAAGAATTTTCATTCTAACCCCACAGTTGTTTGATATTCTGCAATATTTGCGTTGATTGATTTTCTTTCCATAAGAACATCTTTCAATTTCATAATTGCAGGTTGCTCGCCATGAACAAGAAAAGTATTAATCGGTGGCCTTTCAAGAAATTCCAGCCACCATAGTATTTCATTCTGGTCAGCATGAGAAGAAAATCCATTCACCTGAACGATGTTTGCGTTCACCTGCCTGTATTCTCCGAGAATTCTTACCTGCTTTTTGCCACTAATGATTTCTCTACCAAGTGTGCCTGTTGCCTGATATCCAACAAACATAATTGTGCTTTCGGGTCTGCTGATGTTTGTAACAAGATGGTGTTTTATTCTACCCCCTGTGCACATACCAGAGCCCGCAATAATAATCACTGACCCTTTCACATGATTGATTGACTTTGATTGTTCAACAGTTTCAGTGGGTTGCAATAATTCCATTTCAAAAGGACTGTTGTTTTCTTTTGCCATTTTTTTCAAAGATTCCCGCAAGAATTCAGGATACCTCTTGAAAACCTCTGTCACCTTTATTGCCATAGGACTGTCAATAAATGTCATCAAATGCGGAATTCTATCTTCAGAAAGAAGTTTCTTTAAGCAATACAGAAGCTCCTGTGTCCTTTCAATGGCAAAACTGGGTACTACGATATTTCCGGATTTTTCCGCAGTTTCAGTAATTGTGCTGGCGACTGTTTTGTAGGTAATCTCATCTGATTCGTGGACCCTGTCTCCATATGTTGACTCCATCACAAGGTAATCAATCTTTGAAAGTCGTTCTGGTTCTGGAAGAAGAGGCCTGTTGGGTCTTCCAAGGTCTCCTGTAAAAACAAGATTTTTCCCAGTAGTTTTGTTTTGAAACTCAAATATTGCTGAACCAAGAATATGACCTGCATTATGACAGGTTAATGAGTATCCGTCTGCTACTTCAAATTCCTGATTGCACGGAATTTCACGAAAAAGCTCAAAAACATTATATGCATCATCCTGCGTATAAAGAGGCACCACTGGATGGTCCACCTTTCTTCCGCTCAGTAAGTGCCTCATTCTTTTTTTCTCAGCATCTTCTTGGTAAAGTTTTGCTGCATCAAGAAGGGCTATTTTTGCAATTTCAATCGTGGGTGCAGTTGCATATACGGGACCATTGAATCCACTTTTTACCAATCTTGGAAGAAAACCGCAGTGGTCAAGATGGGCATGAGTAAGAAAAACCGCATCAATGCTTTCTGGTTCCACAGGAAAATCTTCCCAGTTTCTTGATAAGAAGTCCCTTTCCTGATATATTCCGCAATCAATTAAAAATTTTTTATCACCTAACTGCAAAAGATGCCTTGAACCAGTCACATTTTCTGCTGCGCCAAGAAATGTAATTGAAAACATTATTTTTCCTTAAACATATCAATAAGGACCTCTGAATATGGCTTTGATGGCTTTGAAATTTTCCCTTCTTTATCAGCCCACACAATCCAGTAATAAAGTTTTACTCCAGGTCTGAGATTGTAAATATGTTCTCCATTTTTTGCGCCATTTGGTGTCATGTTAATGGCTCCCTGGCCATCAGGATATGGACCAACCCAGATGTAATATTTTTTTGCCTGTTCAAGTTCTTTAAAATACACATGCACATTTGTTCCATCAGCACCCCATGAAGGTGGTTCAAGTTTTATAATAGTAGTTGGCTCATAAATGCCAGTCTTTTGCATTTCAGCGATAGGATTTGGTAGATGAACCTTTTTTGGCTCTGGCATTCTGATTTTACTCAAGGACACTGCTTTACTACTGGCATCTTCAGTATTATCGTATTCAACATAAATCTTTCCAAAGCAAACAGTATCTGAGGAAACTGGTTGAACATCATTTACATAAAGAATATGGGTCCTTTGTTCAACAATGATACTTTCAATTTTTAAAGGAAGGTCAACAATTCCATCTCCTCCAGAGGAAGTCCACCACGTTGTTCCATATTTTCTGAAACTGTCATATGGCTCATGTCCGGGCAATTCAAATCTTATATATCGCCATCCATCGAAATTAAAATAACTCCATGAGTGGACATCATCGCAGTTCCATTGGTCTTTTGTGCCTATGCTAATCCATCGTTCGTTTTTCGCATCCCTGAGACAGAAAACAACCCTTCCCCAGTCGCTTGCTCCTTTTACCCACAGTCCAATATGCGAAACTGCTCCTGGAAGAATGAACTGTTTTTTTGGTTTTAGAATTGAGTACCATGGCATCAGTTCGTGCTGTGTTTCCTGTTTTTCAAGTTTTGAAACAACAACATTCCCAAAAATCGGGTCTTTTTGAACAAAGCATGCAAACTTGCCTTTATATCTGAATGTATCAAAATTGTTGTTTTCATAAAAAAGGTCTCTATCATCAGAGTATTTCCAGTCACCATTTCCCAAATCCGCAACAATTTTCGAATTTCTTGATGGCAAAGCATCAGAATGGTCAGGACTGCCAGGTTGAATCCCGATCACTTCATTTTTTGTAGTTACATATGTGACAGAAGTGCCAATCACAAACGAAATTTTTCTTCCATTTGTCTTCACCCTGATACTATTGTTCATCACATCAGTTAGCATCACTTCACCATCATCTGAGAACATCAAGGTAATAGGGCGTTTTCCTCTGATTGTCCATAATGTGTATACATTGCCTTTTGGTCCCGAAAATTTTAGACAATATGTTGTGAGAGAACCTGTTGGAATCCACTTTTCAAAGTCCGCTTCATTAAGTCGATCTGTCATTGTTGCGTATGCAGCGTATGCGGGTTTAGGGTCACAATATGGTATCCTTCTGAAAATTCCACAACCTCCGTAATGTTCAGCACCATAGTAATTGCCACAATCAAAAGTAAACCAGCCAGAATAAAAACGTTTCACACCATATGCCATGCTGATAAGAACCCATCTATTATAAATATCCATCTGTTCCTGCCAGGAACATGCACCAATCTCTGTTGGAACAAAGATACCTTCGCAATAACGAAGGTCAGGGTCTGGAATTCCTGCTTTCTCATATTCTTTGCGCAACTGGTAAAGCCGATGCACACTAATTTGATGAAGTTGCTGTTCTGGGAGTCGTTCAAAACCACATATATCAAGACCTGAGCCATCAATAAGATTTCTGGGAAATCCTGCCCGAAGTAATGGAACAATAAAAAGTGGGTCTCCCCATGGAATCAATATTTTCAATTCAGGCCAGGTTTCTCTCACAGCTTCTGCTGCGCATTTTGCTGTGACAAAATGCATCCTAATCCTTCTAAGTTCCTGTTCTGTTGGCTCATAAGGTTTTTCTCCCCAGTATTCAGGGTAATTGCCTGCTGTCATTCTGTTGCTGATTCCTGGTTCAGGGAAAAAATAAACATTATCTGGCCTGAATTGCTCAACAACAGCATTGCGAGCTTTTGTATATGCTTCAATCACCTTTTTCTTGTACTGCTGATATTTTGTTTCATCATAAACTTCGTCTGCTGCCCATTCCTGAGGGCTTACTTCCCAGGCACCTGCCTGAACCCGACTCCAGTGTTTTTGTACATATGGATTATTTTCAGCGCCCTGTGGTAATCCAATACTTGTTCTGGCACCTGCGATTGTCATAAGTCGTATGTGATGCTCTGCCTTTGGAGTATAATGAGCTCCGTGATAACTCCAATAGCCAAATAGCGCTCCTTTGCCAGACCATTTTTCAGTTCTTGTGTCTGGCGCAAGCACCACAAAATTTCTTGTTTCAACCCAGCAACTATCATCTGTTTTCAATGCTGCTACCATCTGGTACCAGCCAAAAAGTTTGGCAGGAACATCAATTTTTATTTTCTTTTCTTCTCCAGTACTCTGTATGAAGACATCTTTCTTCAGTTGAATTATATCACTATGGTCATAACTTGTTGCTGTAATTTCCAGGACACCTGAAAAATTTGGCTTTTTTGCTGTAATTTTTACCTGATAAGAAGGAATTTCAGGAGATGTCCATACACTTCCAAAAACTTCTGGCTCTATGGAAAAATGATATTTAGTTCTGCCAAGAGTCACCCCATAGACATGAACTGATGATGGAAGTCCTGCCTGATGCCATCCGTAAATAATCGGGTCAGGATAAGAACGAAACTGAACGACCTTTTTTGTCAATTCCACTTCAAAAATATCAAGGTCAGAAAACGATGAAAGTTTTCCCATATCAAGGGGAATTTTTACCAGCCATAAATTCACTTTTTTCCCGTTTGAAAGTGTAACAGGAAATTTTTTAAAATCACTGGATTTTGCGGTAAACAGAGGCACCTGCGATTCAAAAATCTGTGCATATCCAGCGCCTGGTCGATAAAACATTGCTGTCAGCAATGGCACTGAATCTGGTCTACGATCAGAAGCTGCAAGAACATAAAGAGCATCATAGCTATCAAAAGGAATTCTTAATTGAATTCTCGAAGGGTCTCTCAAGGCAGATCCACCAAAAGGATGATCATAAACAGGAAAATAGCCCTCAAGGTTTCCTTCCTTATATAAACTTTTGCTGATATCAAGGTGATCATTGCCTTCTGTATTAATTGTTGGAAGAACAAAGGGTATATCTGAAATTGTTACACGTCCTTTTTCAAATTGTTTTACATATACGTTCCCTGGCAAATTTTTGCCATTTGCATAGCCGTTGATTCTTACAGGAAGAAAATCAGGATTGTCTTTTTCAGGGATACTGAAGACAGGAAATGAGATTTGAACCCGGTGGCTGAATGTAATACTTGCAAATCCATCTTGAGGCATTGAAATGTCTTTCTTATATGCTACAAGCCGGTCATCGACCCAGAACCACACAGAATTTTCTTTAAGCGCAATTCTCACTTCAATCCATTTTGAGTTATGGTCGCAAAGTTCAGACATATCTTTTTCAACAAGTTTTCTGTATTTTTCTGGCCATCCAGGAAGAATCCTTGGGTACGCTTTTAATAGATAGGTAAATTCATTTGAAAACCCGGGTACCCAGTTCAAATCCTTTGCAAGTTCATTGTTATCATGAAGATACTTGCCTTGATATCGCACAGAACACTGAACTCTTTCAGGATAAAGCAGATTATCTGTTATGGAAAGCGATAAACTGAAACCAGTGTCAGCAGCATCCTTTTTCCCAATCTGGAACGATGCATAAGCAGAACCACCTTGGTCTGTACGCAATCTAACAAATGTGTGAAATTCAATAGGATAAGAAATTTTTTCCCTCGTTAATAAAACAACTGGAGTACTTTTTGAACAGGTAAATACTGGATTACCAGAAACTGTTTCATTTTCAATTGTATACTCACCCTGTTTTAATATCCAAACTTTTTCAAATGCACTGCTTTGATCAATATTATTGGCGTATAGAAAATAACCGTTTCCTGCAAGAAAAACAAAAAAAACTATCTGTATAAATTTTAAGCGCCTCATTGTATTGCCTCCTTGCCAGTATATTGTACTTCATTTTTATCAAATAAATATCTGAATTTCCAGGAATTTTTGTCAATGGCCACGAGACAGCGTTTTTGAATCCAACAATTACAACTGTGTCAAAACCCAATCTGATAATTCCATATAAATCATCATTATCCTGAAAACCCCATTCTTTGTGGTCCAGAACATTGCCATTTTTATCGACTACATTAACCGCAAAATTATCAAAATTCATCTGTTCGCTCTGATGCACCTGAGAATATCCAACAACAATAAATACACTATCCATCTCTACAACATCAAACGCACCGTCATATCGTCCCTGACTTGGGATGATTTTAGACCATAAAACATCACAATTTTCATTCAATCTTACTATCCATGTATCTTCACTTGGAAATTTATCAAGCATACTGGTTGTTCCAACAAGAATTGCACCACCATCAGAAATGGCTTTTACCTTAAGAAGTTTATTTTTCTTTCCTTCCATGAATTTTCTCTGTTTGACAATCGTTCCATCCTGGTTAATTACAATATAGGAGCAAAAGCCTTCCTGCAAAAGTGTTCCGGGATTTTTTGTAGATGAAACTGCTGTAATTATATATTTTCCATCCTTCAGTTGAGCGATAGATGTACCGATGTCACTACTGCCAAGGTCATATGTTTGTTGCCATTTCAAATTACCAGAGTCATCAATTTGCACCAGATACACATCAGACCTGCCATCTTTTTTTCCGTAGGATTTTGTCTCTCCAATGAGAAAAAAATTCTTGTCTCCAGCATTAATAATCTGTGAAAAGCTATCATCCTGTTTACCACCAAATGTTTTTTCCCATAAAAGATTAAGGTCGCTATCAAATTTTATTATCCATCCCTGTCTTTTATAAGGTGGCTCTATCTTTGAACCTGCTGCAATGAAATAGGTCCCATTACAAACAACAGAACTTAACAGGTCCTGTCCATTTCCACCAAATGTCTTCATCTTCACAACATTTCCTTCAGAATCTGTTTTTATAACAAGTCCCTGATAGTTGTTCCTGGTTCCCAGAATCTTGCTGGGTCCAGATGCACCAACAATGACAAAACCTTTATCAGGGGCTTCTGCAATAGCCCAACCAATGTCAGCATTACCACTATTATCATATTGCCTCTCCCAGATAGATTCAATCTGACATAGAAGTAAATCCTGAAAAAGGAACAACACCAGTAAAGATAATGTCCTCATTGTTTACTCCAATTTCTTATGGTTTCAATAAATTCATTGAAACCAGGGTAGATTTCACTTTTCATCTGACGGCTGGTCACTGAAAATGTGGCCACTGGCTTTTTGCCACACAGAACCTCCATTTCGATCAAGGTTCTTTCAATACCTGTACCGCCTGTTGTACAGAAAAATGCAACATTTTTGAAACTGTCTTTATACTTTGAAATGTATGTCCTGATAGCAGGGGTCATGTTTGCTGCCCATACAGGAGTTCCTATCACTATAATGTCATAATTCGATGGGTCTTTTTCAATATTGTTTATTTCAGTAAGATTACGTTTCATGGCATCCTTGCCTCCTGACATAAAACCCCTGACTCCTGAGCGGTCCTTTTTATCAATAATTTCTTCAATGTCGCACGAAAGAAAATTTGCTATTTTTTGAGCGATGTTTTTTGTTGTTCCTGTTCTTGAATAAAAAACAACAAGAATTTTTTTATTCATTTATCTCCTCCATTATCAAGTTTCTTACAGCATCAGGAATTCTTATTGGTTTTAATTGAGTATTAACACAGACAATAGTAATTTTACCCTTGCAGCATACGATATTGTTTTTTATCACCCTCTGAACAAAAACTATTGAAGAATTTCCTATCTGTTCCACATCAGTTATCACATCGACTACATCCTTATATCTTACTGGCTTTTTATACTCAATTTCTGCTTTTGCGACAACAAACGCAATGTTCTCGTCAAGCAATTTTTCTGTATAAATACCGTTTTCTTCAAAATACTGGGTTCTACCCTCTTCAAAAAATTTCAGGTAATTGGCATAGTAAACCACTCCACCAGCATCAGTATCATGATAATAAATTTTTTTCGTTATCACATTTGCCATTTTTTTCATCCCTGAACTTTTTCAACAGACAAATGTATTATACAATATGATGGGAAAATTTGTTTTTTAATACTACAAAACGAGGGGGCACAGATGAAAGAAATAAAAATTGGATTCCTCGGT
>Ga0209720_1002565_pt1 | contig 13347 bp, 8 predicted proteins | sample AD_JPNMR3_MetaG_FD_184426 | JGI IMG/M metagenome (GOLD analysis project Ga0209720, IMG submission 184426) | Active sludge microbial communities of municipal wastewater-treating anaerobic digesters from Japan - AD_JPNMR3_MetaG (SPAdes) (version 2) | ecosystem: Engineered > Bioreactor > Anaerobic >...
TGTGTATATTTTCATAAAATATCACTCCTTTCATAATAGGAGTTGTAAATTTCGCGACAACACGGAATTTCTAATATAGAATAGAAAAAATAAAAGAAAAGAGCCCTTGTTAGGACTCAGTCTTTTTAGATTCTGATATAAGTTTAAGTCTTGGTTTCGTTTTTAATTTATCCAAATCTTCTTGTAAATATCCCATATTAAGTAATAAACTTTCCGCCTTTTGAATATCAGCTTCTAAAGATTCCCTGTTTTTACGCATAGAATCACTTATAGCTTTTAGTTCTTCGTGTTGTCGGTCTATTTCTTTCAATATTGGATCTTCTTTTTTTCTTAAAAATTTAAACATAATCACACGCTCCTTTCATAATAGGAGTTGTAAATTTCGCGCATTGTTTAGAAACCAGAAGAAACGTCTGTACAAGTCATAAAATATCCGACCCGACTGAGAAAGTTCACACCAAAAGAGAATTCGACCGGCTCAAAAAAAAAATAGAAAAAATAAAATAAGTTGTAGGAGTAGTATAGGAATAATATATGAGTTACATACATTTTCCCGCTTTTTACTACTCCTAACAACCTCTTAAACTACCGTAGTTACTGGGTTTTTTGTGTCTCAACATATTTTGATTTTCGAATGGGTAATTTATTTACCTCATTCATGATACGCACGGCTGATCCATCACCTCCCATTTTTTCGTATGGTTTATAAAGATACTCGTAAAGGTTTTCATATTCATCCTGAGTAATGTAACCTTTCTCGATATAAACCATTCCCAAATATACTATCCTGTCATGGGCCAATCCTATAAGCAGTTCAGTTTTTACGTCCTTACGATCTGCATATCTTGTTATGTACGCCCAAAAACCGGATGATGCAATAACAGAGCATATAATCGTTATAATCATTTGAATCCACGGTTCCATAAGCATTTCTCCCGTCGTGTTATTTTTTTTTTTTTTATGCCTATGCTATGATGTTCGCATGATGTTTCGCAATATGTTCCTTATACGTCATTATCAAGTCTATTTTGCACTGTTTCCCGGTTGTCCTGCCTCTAGTTGTTGCTGTTCAAGCTGTTTTTGCAGCATTTCAACTTGCGTCTGCAATACCGCTATCTGCAGGACTAAATCGCTTATCTGGCGTGTGAGTTTTTGGATTACAAGGTTTGCGTCAATGTTTATTACGCTATCTCTCCTTCTAATCGCTGTTCTATAGCCGCTACCTTTGCATTAAGCTCCTTGATAGCCTCTACAAGCAGCGCAACCATTCTTGCTGTATCAACGGTTTTGTATTTTTCTCCATCTTCTGTTTCAATCCAATCAAGTATCACTTCGGGCACTACTTCAGCCACTTGCTGAGCAATAAGCCCTATTTCTCGCCCGGCAAGCGTCTCTCGTTTTGCACTGATTTCTTCAGCTTTCTCGTTCCAGATGAAGCTAACACCTTGTAAAGCAAGTACTTTATCCAGTGCATTAGTTATTGGTTGTATATCGGTTTTGAGGCGTTCGTCTGAAGCAGGTTGGAAATACGACGAATTTTTACCATCTAACAAGTCAGCATCCAGGCCAGAACCTGGGCCGTCATTACCTGAGTGCCAGATTTTATGACCAGCAATATTTTGGAACATGTCTCTATTCGGGTGAAAATAAAGTTCACCGTTTCGGGCATACAGAGTATCCCATACATCAGCTGCCCTGTAAAAGTTTATACCTTCGCCCCCGAGATCGCAGGCATCTTTAAAGTACAAGCAGTTAAGCCCTATTATATCAGAATTGTTTAGATTCAGCACATACTGCTGATTGTTTGCCTCATAATACCTATTAGCTGGCATAATGATGGAACTAGTAACATACATATTCCCCTCCACATCCAAAGTGCCCCCTATAAATGCATTTCCGCCTACATCTAAAGCGCCACGCTCCCATACCTTTCCAATACCTACACCCTGTTTTCCCCACGACATCGTAACTACAGCAGTAGACAATTGTTTTGTCGATGTAACAGTGTAAAATTTATCTATTACCCTAATTCTTACGTCATAGCTCTGCGTAATTTCATATGTCCCAAAAATTTTAGTACCGCTAAAACTACCTGTGATAGCGAATGAATTTTTGGTAGTCCATGTGCTGGAGCTTCTGGGTTTGGTATCAATATAAACGGTAGCGGTATTTTTGCTATTCAAATTTGACATACTACCGCCATAAGTAACTTCAATGTATTCGCCCACATCATTATTGCTACCATCTTCATTACAACGCCTTACACTAAAACTTGAAATTGAAGGTGAATTATAAGCCAATACGGAAACTGTAGCGGATTTCGATGCTGTACGTCCTCTGCTATCGGTAATGGTAGCGGTTACGGTACGTGTGCCACTGTTTTTGATAGTTCCGGTAGTTGCGCTAGAAGAATTATATGTTGTACCGTCATAAACTATTTTATAGCTTGTAATGGTGCTACCGTACGCTCCAGCCGCTCCATTGATAGTAAATTTTATTTTTGATAAATTTTGTGCATATACCCCACTACCTAAATTTAATGCCGCTACAGCACTATTTTGTTCTGAATGACTGATACTACTAAAACTAGGAACTACTGAGCTTGGTACGTTGATTTCTAAGCTAACACTTTTGGTACCTACTAATTTTGTTCCATTGTAGGTATCCACATATATAGTACCGATAGTAAAAGTATTATTTGGGATATAATTCATAAAGTTATTTGGTACCGTCCAGTTATAGCTAGTATCAACACCTGTGGCGATAGTGCCACTCTGTCCTGCTACACTGTATCTTAATGTGTGGGTAAAATCGGAAGAATGTCGGCTTATATTAATCGTTACACTCTTACCGAAATTCACACTGCTGGGACTCACAGACACAGAACTAGCTCTGAGGATGGTGTTCAGCGTAAATTGCGTATCTGGTATTGTTACCGTGCCGTACCATGTCCCACTCAGCGTTACATTTATATCAATGCTGCCACCTATATAAAAGCTACGTGTTCCGTCTGCATTGTGAGTTATTGTCTTGGTGGCTGTAGCCATTAGCTTTTTCTGGTTTGGCTCAAGCTGCGCTGTTTGATCTGCGCTTGTGTATGTTGTCTCGTCAATCTTAATTCGCACAGTTTTCTTTACTGTCGAGTTTATATTATACCCACTACCCAGCGAGATTAAATAAAATTTTGCTGTGATCGTTGATGTGTTTGCCGATATATTCTGCGTGGCTATCCATTCAATCTGGACCCTGTACCCACCACCAAAATCTTTGTTTATAGTGCCGCTTAATGCCATAGTTCCTCCTCCTTTATCCTACCCAACGTACGAGTGTTATCTCATTGTTGTACCTTTCAATCAAATGGTTACCTACTTTAAAAGAATTTGTTATCTCAGCCTCAGTTATAAACATCTTTCTATCTGAAACGTAAGCAACCTCAGAACCACTGTCTAAAATTGACATTTTATTATTCGTTAAAAATAACTTAAATGGATCCTCAGCCCTACCAATTTCTAAACCCTCGCCACTTAACCTATAAGTGGTTTGGAAATTAGCTATATCGCCGCTTAAATCTTCTAATGAATCTTGAAAGCCTGTAAATGTTAATAATAAATCTTCAGCAGTAGCTTGTATATTAGCTTGAAAACGTTGAATTAAATCTTCTTCTAAACTGCTTAAACTATCAGTAATTTGCACTGATAATTCCGACGAAGTTAGTTGTACCAATGTTTCCGTATATTCACGTAAACCATTAGTCTTTTGGTTTGTATAATCCTGTAACCCAGTTTCTAGCTCTGTTAATGTTGTTTCAATATTATCTATAGCTTCTTGAGTCTTTTGGTTTGTATAATCCTGTAACCCAGTTTCTAGCTCTGTTAATGTTGTTTCAATCGATTTGTTGTTACTCAATTTAATACTCAAATTATTCCCATCAAAAAGCAATCGATAATCCTTTATGCTATCACCTATTAGTAGGGTTCCATTTGTTAAATCAAAGTTCACCTTACCACCTTTTAAGAGGCCTCCAATGAAAGCGTCCGCTATAAAACCATTACCATCACCAAAGGTTCGCCAATTCCATTCACCATTGGGTAATTTGCTGTTAGCTATTCTAAAACTGCCTCCAAGGAGTTGTATAGCCATAGTTGCATCTTCGGGGTTAGGCCTATCATAAGTGATTAGGCCATCTCCTGTCTCAGAGATATAAACATAGCCGCCTAGAGCATTCATCCTCCGGTTTATTTCGTTTATTAGATCTTCTAGATACTGGGCGTTTATAGTGCCATCTTTACCTATTATTTGGGATCTATCCCAAACCCCTTGTTTAGACCTAAAGTTATTTATGAACTCTGCCTGTCTATGCCACTCGTCCTGTATCGCGGGTATAAAATTGCCTAATAAAATATCACTATTGTGTTTATTAAGCAAATCTCTATCGAGCTCAATGACTCTCGCTTTTAGTCGGAGTTCAGGAACAAAATCTTTATCGATAACGGACACATCATCTCCCAGACTTACATTTTCTCCGAACACTCGTGTTTTATAAGTAATCAGCGGTTTGGACACTTCCTCTAGTCGTTCCAGGGTTCGATTCAATAACTCGACTTGGTCGTCACAGTCGTCAAATTCTACTTTGCCAAAAACATGCGATTTACTTCCATTTTGATTGTTTCTACCCCAAATCTCTCTGGCTGTTTCGTTAGCGACATAATTGAGCCCGTTGTTGATTTCACCAAAGGTAAGACGACGTCCGTAGCCGCCTGTGGCCTCTCCATCCTCACCATACAGTTCTTGTCCACGTCCGTAGCCGTATAATGCGGTAATAACGTCTTCCCTATGAACCGTTTTAGTAACGTTTATTAGATTCTTCGTATAGGTAAACCGTTTACCGCGATCCGCCCCTCTCCTCGCTAACAAATCGACATACCTATGCGTTATGGTATTGCCGGATACTGTAACTCTCGTGCGTAACTCACACTTCCATACAGATATAATTCTTTGAACGGCCTCTTTGGCGCTTATGTGATAGAAGTTCACCGTACCAAGACCGAGGTCGTCTACTATACCAACTTCCCATCGGGTAGGCTCTAAAGCTTTTGCCAACGCGACGTTCGCTGTAGTCTCGTATGCTCTCTTATCCTCTATGTAGTCACCCAATGTCTCGTAGAACGACGACTCTGCGAATACAGAATATTTAATACCATCTTCGATTTTTTCCTCGTCTATGCCCCTAATTATAAACTCCTGCCAGTTACCACATTCATCTTTGTACAAAATCCGATAGTTTTTTTCTACATGTTGGAGAGTGGATATGGTTAAAACGTTTTCACCATTTAAAACCTCTCTGTTTCTAGCGGATATCACCTGTTTTAGGGGACCTATATATTGTTCGTCCCTATCAAATAATAGAAATCTCATCCTATAACCACGCCTCCCTAAACTTTAAATCCATAATCCCGTATGTGGTAGTTAGCCTAAAAATTCCCGGTGGAATCTTGAAAAAGTCCGAATCAAGTGATGCGGGTATTGAAGTACCATTCTTTGTCACTACTTCCGTCTCAAGATCTATGTGTAAAATATCATTTGTTACGAAAGGCCCCTCTAGAAAGATATACTCCCCCGTGTTTTGCAGGGTGATTTTAACGTTGGGTACTTTATTAATAAATTTTATAGTTATTTCCCCGAAAACCGGAGCAGTTCCATTGTTTATTATATCTTTATTATTAACATTTTGAAAACTTCTAATGTTATCGCTATACGCTAAAGGATCCAAACATAAAAACTCCAATACGGCATACCCTGTGTTCATGAATTTTTCCAGATCAATATCCCCTTGTAATATCGCCATATTAAATTTGTCGGGTTCGTCCTTCAATTTTAACTTCTTGGGTTCCCGGGTGAATAGCAGACCAGCAACTTCCCTAGCTTTTGCCTGCACTGCTTCCCGATCTTTTTCGATTATCCTAACGTCGACTTTAATGATATTGCTCTCAACCTGAACGGTTGAAAATCTAGAACCCAAGTCCCCCGGAACATTAATACTAACGATATTTATAGGGGGAAGAAGTTTACGCCGTATACACTCAACCACCAAATAATCGTTAAAGTCTATTCCGTTAAATATCATTACTCTTCCCCCTTTTTTTATTTTATAATGATACTAACCCAGCAGTACGGCTGGCCCGTCTTTGCAGTTCAAATAATCCTCTTGATACTTTTTGAATATCCGCTTCTTCCCTTATAACCGCGTGAACCGTAAAACTGTTATTTATAACGATATTATCTGGTTCCCCTGATATCCTGCTATTAGGGCGTGGGTTTACGACATTGTTATTTCGTGCAGTCGCCGTAACTGCTTTATCGTAGCTAGCTACGATTTTGAGGATGCGCGGGTTTGCGAACGCCGAAGAAATATCATCATTAACATCGGATAAATCAACAACAGGTCTTAATACCGGATTAAATTCCACATCAGAATCTATGACATCGGCGATATTACTTATAGACCGCGATAATGCGTCTATTGTGTTTTGACCCACGTCCTTAGCCGAATCGACAACCACATCCGCAAATCGGGTTAATCCTCCCGCAAAGCCCTCGTTTGCGTATTTACCTATTTGTTCGAACTCCTTCGAAGGCGATTTAATACCTAGAACGTTCTTTGCAGCAGTGAGCGCGTCTTCTGCTACCTCTCGTGCTGCGTTTGTTGCTTTCCATTTTCTATTTTTAATTCCGTCTGCAAAACCGTCGACAAGGTATTTACCAGCATCATAGAAGTCGGTATACTTATTCCTGATTTGAGTTAAACAGCCACTGATGATTTGGATAAAGATAGTGGACACAGCTGCATCTTTAGACTTGATACCTGCGATGAATTGGACCATCAAAGTCTGTCCCGTCGTTTGGAATTCGTAATACTTGTTCTTGATTACGGTTAAGCAACTACTAATAGTGGTTACCAAAGCCGTTCTTGAAGCTGCATCTTTAGACTTGATACCTGCGATGAATTGGACCATCAAGGTGCTTCCAGCCGTGGTAAACAATGCCTGTTTTCCATTGATAGCTGTGATGACAGCCTGCACAATGTCGTTGAAGGTTGTAATGAGTTCAGCTTTCTTTGCATTTGCGCTATTGATAAAAGTCGTAAGCATCGTATTGGCTGCCTTTGACACTCTCGAATTCGCATTCGTGAAAGCTTTAATAAAACCATCAATTCCAGCATTACCAAGAGCCTTAAGGTCCTTGCTGAATCTAGACATTCCGCTTGTATCGATGGTTTCGATACCCTTTGCAAGGTCTACCAGTTTCTTAAACTCTGTAACAACGCCGGAAAGCTGAGCCGTATTTACGGTGCTTATACTCTTGTAGTACGAGGCAAAGGACTTACCAAAAGATACCAATTGTTCTCCAAATGAAGCAATATCGTTATCACCGGTAAACCAGCTTACAATTCCACCCGTGTTGGGAAGATTGGTCGATAGTTCTGCCAGGGCTTTCGCAGCATTTGCAGAATTGACCACAACGTTACTATCAAGCCCTCTTACACTATCAGCATAAGCCTTGAGACTCGGACCGAATGCTGCTAATTCCTCCCCAAATACGGTAAGCGTGTTATCGCCAGTAAACCAACTGACAACGCCACCTTGGCTCGGTAAATTAGTAGCCATCTCAGCCAAAGCTTTTGCGGCATTGGCCGAATTGACCACAACGTTACTATCAAGTCCTCTTACACTATCGGCGTAAACCTTAAGGCTTGGGCCAAAGGCTGCTAATTCTTCTCCGAATACGGTAAGCGTGTTATCGCCAGTAAACCAACTGACAACGCCACCTTGGCTCGGTAAATTAGTAGCCATCTCAGCCAAAGCTTTTGCGGCATTTGCTGAGTTGATTACAACGCTTGCATCGAGGCCTTTTACGCTGTCCGCATAAGATTTAAGCTTCGGACCAAACTCCATGAGCTCTTCTGCAAATGCAGAAAGGCTGTTCTCTCCTGTGAACCAACCTACCACACCACCAGAATTGGGTATTTCTTTTGCAAACTCGGCAAGAGCCAAAGCAGCATTAGCAGACGCCTCCACAACAGAGCCGTCAACACCCTTAATGGATTCATAGTAGCTTTTAAAATATGGTCCAAACTCGGCAAGTTCCTTACCAAACTTCGTCATAGAAGAGCCACCAGTAAACCATGAAGTAAGACCTTCAAGAATATTTGCCGCGGTAAGGATAAGGATCGTTTCAGCAAGTGCTTTTACTCCGTCCATAGTGGAAGCATCGATTTTACTTGCCCCATCAAGGAACGGTTGTACATTGGTCATGAATGCTGACAAATCGGCACCAATCTTTGGGAAACTGCTCGATACCCCACCCATGAATCCTCCGACAATACCACCAACGAACTTTCCAATAGCGGTACCAATACCTTGAAGTAGATTTCCGCCTTCGTTGATAAACCACTCCAAACCTGGTATTTGTGCAAGTGCTCCAATTGCAGCCAAAACCAAGGCCAACTCAGCTATCACAACGCCCATACCAAGGACACCGACCATAGCCGCAGGAACAAGTGACGCCACAGCCCCAAGAGCAATCATGATAGCCGACAATAATCCGATGCCAGCAATACCTTTGAGTAAAACCTCAACATCGATTCCGCTGAGTGCGTCTATGACTCCAGAAAAGAAAGCCATAAGAACATTCACGCCGGCTTGTATCAATTGAGGTAGTTTTTTTGTGATGGCATCTAATAGGACAATTAAGAAATCAAATATCTTTTCTACAATACCCGGAGTGTATTTTACTAAAGCATCAAGAAGATTATTCAGTAAAGTAAACACTGCTTCGGTAATCATAGGAATCGCTTCTGTAAATGCTTCTAGCGCACTTGCTAAAAGTACAAGAAACGCATCCTTGATGATTGGCGCGCCGTTGATAATAGTATTGCCAAGAGTAATAAGTCCTTCACCAATCTTTTCGAAGAATATAGGGATCAGACTTAGTATTGCAGAACCAATAACGACAATAGCTCCGGCGGCGGCAGTAGCAGAAACGGATAGTGCAGTTAAAGCCGTAGAAAATGCCAGAACACCAACTCCAACAGCCGCTATACCAACGCCCAGAAGCGCAATAGCCGCACTCAACCCGATCATCGTCGGAACAAGAGGTTGCAAGATAAGAGCCGCAGTGCCAAGCACTACAAATACTCCAGCTAACGCTAAAAGTCCTATAACAATCTCACTAAGGGGCATGCTACCAAGCTTTTCGAGGACCTTGGCCATAATAGCAAGAGCAGGCGCAACAATCAACATAGCTACTGCACCAGGAATCGCTTTTTGCATAACATTCAGGGCAACAGCGAGTATCCTCATTGAACCTGCCAAAGTGACAAGCCCTTTAACTATCTCTTCCCAGCTCATACTACCCATCTCACGAAGAGGTTTAACAAGAATAGTAAGTGCCGCAGCAACCCCAATAAGACCTGTAGCCTTAACGATCATGTCTTTGGGCATAAAATTTAAAGCGAGGGTTATAGCAGCTAAAGCTCTAGCCATTGTTATAAGTCCTCTGGCAATTTCATCCCAACTCAACGAACCCATTTTTCCAACTGCTTCGCCAATTATAAGCAAAGCAGCCCCCATAATAACCATTCCGGTAGCTTTGCTGATCATTCCCTTAGGCAAGAACTTCGTAGCAATTGTTATAGCCGTCAAAGCTCTAGCCATTGTTATAAGTCCTCTGGCAATCTCTCCCCAGGATAATTGACCCATATGTTCAACTGCTTCTGCAAATATAAGCATCGCAGCACCAAGGGCTATCATACCTATGCCCGTTGAGATCATACGTTTCGAATCGCCCATAAAGTGTGTAATTGCGACTACTTCAGCAAGAATAACTGTAAGTCCAGTTAGACCCTTAATTAATTCATTCCAACTAAGTTCGGACATTGATTCGACCGCTTTTGACATAATTAAAATTGCAGTCGCAAAAGCAATTAACCCCGTAGATCCCTTTATGAGTTTTCCAGAACTCTTATTCAGTGACTTCGCTGCGATGACAAGGACCGCGGCCAAAGCCGCAATACCGACTATGCCTTTATTTACTCCTTCCCAATCAAGCGATGAAAGATTTTTCATAGCTGATGATAGAATTAGAATAGCCGTAGCCATCGCAATTATTTGGGTGGAGACTTTAGCCATTTTACCGCGGCCAAGAGTTTTTTGTATAGACTTCATCGCAAGAGCAAGCTCAACAAAAAGAGCTGTAATGGCCGTCAACGACGTTGATAATTTTTCGCTGTCAATAAGAGAGAGAACAACAAGTGCTGCTGCTAAAATACCAATAGCTGAAGCTATCGTAAGTAAGGTTTTAGCTTTTAGACTACTCTGATAAGCTTCCAGAGAACGACGGACGCCGTCGAGAATATCCGTTATGCCCTTAAGGAATCCTCCGGCTCCAGATGTAATATCAGTAAGCGAATTAATAAACTTCTTGATACCAAATAAAATAGTACCAAATAAGCCGGTGTTAATAAGATCAAGAATTTCGTTGAACTTCATATTTTCGACAGCATAGCTTACTTTATCAGCAAGAGCACCAAGACCTTTTCCAATAATACTTCCGAGCTTTGCCACGATAGGGGCAGCCCATTCAAGAACTTTTACGATTGCTTCAAATGCGGCTCCGAAGATCTCGCCTATTTCAAAGCGTTCTGAAAACTCATCCAAGGGACCGATGTTGATAGATTTGAAACCTTGAAACGCCTTTCCAATTCTTGAGATAGCATCTTTAATTTTATCAGCTACTGTTGTGAAGATTTCTTGGATTTTCTCAAAAGCTTTACCTAATATATTTCCTGCTTCGGCAGTATCATGTAGTTTAACAAGTAAATCACCAAATCTTGCTGTGAGTTCTAATATTCCTCCAGCCGTCGGTCCTCCAAACAAACCGAATACTTTACCCGCCACTTTAAAGACAAATGAGAAAGCGTCTTTAACCATGTCAAGAACCGCAAACAAACCAGCAAAAGTTCGTTTAATTTTATCAGCGGTTTCATCTCCGATTTTTAATCTTTCTGTAAAACTTTTTAAACCTTCGGTTAACGCGTATAGTCTCTCACTCGTCATCGCTGGGAAAATATCCCTAAAGGCTTCTTTGATCGGGGTAATTACTTTTCTTAAGGCTTCGAACGCATTTGAGAATGATTCAATCAAAGCGGTTCGTCCACCAAGTTCTTTCCATCCCTCTAACATCTCATTACGTGCTTCTGCGCCACTGGCGAAAATATCCCATAAAACATTAGCGACGTTTGTCCAAAGCTCAGTTGCTTCTTCGATGTCACCAAATATAATCTCTATGGTTCTCATCCAGCCGGAGCTCACTGCGTCTTTTGTAGCTTCAATTGCCTCTTTGAATGTTTTTGCTTGCTGGGCTGCCTTAAATGCTTTTTCAGCAACATCCGAGTATTGCCCGGATAAAGCTTCTATCGCTTCAGAGGCTGTATCATATTCTCCGGATTTAACAAGTTTATATGCTTCTTCAGAGAGCTCTGAGAATTTTGCAAATGCCGCTTCCATAACTTCAGTATCAGCCCATTTATTTTTCAGAGTGCTACTAAAGTTAGCTATTGTAACTTCCCCTTCTTTGATCTTTCCCATAGCGACGCCAGTATCAATAAATATCTGTTTAAGTTGTTTTGAGGCAACGCCAGCAAGTTCTAAGCTTTTCCAGTCCATGTATTGAAGACTTCCCATACTATATGATTGGTTTAAATTATACATTGCTCTACTAAATTCAGCAGCACCTTTACCAGCGTATGCCGTAGCATTCGCTACACCTGTAATCAAGGGGATAAGTTTATCGATATCTCCGCCAGAAGAAGTCATCTGAGCAAGAGCCGCTGTCATATCGGTAAAACTATAACTTGTTTCATCCGAAAACCACATAAGCTTATCGAGATACTTGTTTACTTCGTCAACCGATTTACCTGTTGCGTTCATGATGGTTTGGATATAATCTATTTTCTGTTCGTATTTAGTCCAACCTGCGATCACCTGGTCAATAGTTAGTGATTTTACTAACTGTTTACCTGTATTAATTGCTAAGTTGGTAATATTGGCGAGGGCTGTTACCGCCACAACCTCAAGAGCTGAAAACTTAAGACGAACGTTCTCTACAGCATCACTGAGCCCAGACATATTAATGTTTTTGGCGGCGGTTCCTATGTTTTCTAAGCCTTTTGAGACTCCGGTCAAATTCAAACTTTGTTTAAGTTTGTCAAGAGTTGACATAGAAGTTTTGACATTCGCTTCAAACTGCTTGTTGTCAAACCGCATTTCGACAACTCTTTGATCAATTGTTGTGCTCATGGCTTGGTAACCTCCCTCCATGCTTCATTTACGATTTTGTCAAAGATAGGCCGGATAGCAGGATTGATGTAATCTCGACCCTGTACCCAGCCACCATTTCGAGTTCCATGTCCATACTGTAAAATTATGGCTATTGGAACTCCATTTTGAATATTTGAATTGTAAAAAGTGATTGAAACTGACCCGTTCTTATGTATAATCTTGTAATACCAAGAATTAGCAGTTTGTCCGGAGTCGATAGGTGTTGCAGACGCAAGGGCGGCTACTCCCTCCCGACCATACTTGTCGAGATCTCCGAGACGTACGGCTTCTTTGGCTTTCTCTAAGAAACGTGTCAGTTTGGAGAAATCGCCCTTTTGTCTGAACTCTATCATACAAAAATTCTCCTTTTATATTTGGTATAACTAACCAAAGGACTATTACTCATGATTATTCCTCCTTGATGTTTTGAATCTGTTTAATCATTTGAACCACTTTGTCGTAACCAACCGTTGAGGTAAGGAATCCAAGATACATAAGAATAACAATCTCAATTCCGACCTTCAAAGAAAAGACAATGTCATTCATGATGATATAGATGACGCAAACAGCGCAAGCAATTATAACTGAAGAAATAGCGGCCAAAAAATTAGAAGAATATTTAATGGTTGTCCCGTCAAGAAGCTTCTTGATTCCTTCGACCGTTAGATTCGTTACAATAGAAACAATTAAAAGTGCTGTGGTTAAAAAATAAATAGGCATGGTAAACCTCCTTTATTCAACCGACTCGTCTTCTTCAGACAAACGGTTTTGTTCGAGTTTTTTATTTAATCTCTTTTCACGTTCTTCAAAGAATGTTTCGAAAAGAGCTTTTAAGAAATATCCAAGCATTACTCCGATAATGTTCCCGCAAACGCAAGGAGCGCAACTACAATTTCACTTGACACTTAATTTAGCCGCCTTTCTCAAGACTTCTCGAGCGTCCCTTGCGGTGATTCTGCCGTCCCCATCC
>Ga0209720_1002571_pt1 | contig 13315 bp, 11 predicted proteins | sample AD_JPNMR3_MetaG_FD_184426 | JGI IMG/M metagenome (GOLD analysis project Ga0209720, IMG submission 184426) | Active sludge microbial communities of municipal wastewater-treating anaerobic digesters from Japan - AD_JPNMR3_MetaG (SPAdes) (version 2) | ecosystem: Engineered > Bioreactor > Anaerobic...
AAATGACTTACTCAAAAAATTGCCCTCTAGTGCAGGTAGTTGCTAATGTTGTTGGTGATTTTTTCTAAATGTAAGTCAATTTGACTTATGGTATTTTTCCGGAAAACTATACCACAAAAATATTTTTTGTTACACCTAGAGGGGGGTACTAAAAAAATTTTTTTACCCTTATTGTTTTTTTAAAAAAACCATAAGTCATTTTGACTTACTTTACAAAAAAATTACCATCTAATATAGGTATATACTATGCTAGTTGCCCCTAAACTAGGGTAAGTCAATTTGACTTACAGAAAATGGCATGCCCCTCTAGCCCTGTCCACGCCTAGGCGCGTTGACTGTCACAAATTTAAGTCATTTTGACTTAGTGAAAAATTTCCTTAAGTCAATTTGACTTACATAAGTCAATTTGACTTACTTGAGAGAGTGACAGTCAAGCAGGTCAGGAAAAATGGGCACATTGTTCTATACCGGGGGGGTGTAACAGAGCTACTGCGCTTAGGACGTAGCAGGGCGCAATGCCATTTTGGCATTCTACCTAGGTTGGTTGGATTAGAGGGTGTTTTTGGGTGGTTTGGGGGTTGTTTAGGGTAATTGTAGGGGTGTTTTTGGAGATTAGGGAGTGTTTTTGGACGATATGTAGGGTATTTTGGGTGATTGCTATTCTAAGTTAGCCAGTTTACTCTTGGCTATCTTATTAATTGAGATTAATGCCGATATGCATAGAAAAATTGGGGGAAGCAAAGCAAACTGATGATTCACTATTAGCGTATATAGCAGGGCGAGTGTGGTGTATACAAGCACGAAAGCCGCTAGTAGCACCAAGCCAAGTGTTTCGCTGAAAACCATGATATAGCCAACAATCAACGCTACTGTTAATAGCATCATAGATTGACTAAAATAACTTACACTAGCTAGTGAGGCAACAGTAGGAGTATACGCCATATATCCGATTACCAAATTGACCAACGTTAATACACGCAGTGCGTATTCCATGCTACCTCGCATTGTCTTAGCACTCCGTGTGGCTATTGCTGATAGTGCTAGCAGTCCTTCTAAAATAGCTATTGTACTTGTAAATACAATGCCATCTGTGACAGCCAAAGGGCTAACAACTACCATAGTAATAAATAATAGCACGAGTAGGGCATGTATGGCACGATATACTCGATGTTCTGAGAACGTAATATACAATAAGATTGCTATTACACCGAGTATTATTAGTTTGTACACTATACCATACCAACTTCCTAACTGCAACAGTGTGTAAGTAGTGCCTTGGTATCGTGTGACACCAAGTAATGTAGCTGCAGTGAGGAATAGATTCAAGAGGACACCAGTTAGTTTATTTACAACCATACATGCCCCATTGACTTACCGATTAAGGATTATTTTCAGTGTAGCAATAGCCAAGAACACGAGTATGAGAACATTCCATATAGTGAATGTTTGTATATTTGTAACTATAGTAACAATTGAGTATACAAGTATTGCGCTAACACCATATTTTGTAACAACAAAAATTAGATTACTTTTATTTCCTATCAGAGCACCATACGACAACAATAGCGCTACTAGCATAGCCTGTGCTGTTGAAGATGCGAATGGAGCTTGAACTAGCGGTGCTAATTGTCCATTAACATGTACAATAGGTATATATTTGAATAGCACGATTGCTACTGCTGTTACACTTAGCATATAAGCAGAAAAGTATATCTTAAATATCGTTTGCGGAGAATTCAAGAATAGATAGAGTCGTGTTAATGTATTTCTTAGGTTCAGTACAGCATCCTCATTAATTGTAGTTTCCCCCATCACAGCGCTAACCGCTTTCTCTATTTCTTCTTCAGTTTTTGCACTAGCCAACACATCCAAGTATTGTACTGTTTTTGAGATTTCTCGTCTTATGTAGTATTCTAACGATGACACTATTATAGCTAATAACTGCAGAATACCCAACATATAATTATAATCTAGGTTTCTAACTGCAAAAGCCATTATAAATGCGCCACCAATTAGTATGATAGTAGCAATATTAAATAATGCTGACGCTATATGTGCGTTAGTAGGTGGAATACTTTTAATTTGTTTTACTGAAAGGAATAACCCCAATACTGCAGCAATATAAGCAACTAAGAACATTATACCAAACCACGTATCTTTTGGAAATCCAATTAGTGTTGTGTAATTACCGTTATATTTAGCCATTGGGTATAATCCGCCTAACAGCACAAACAAACTTGCGCAAAATACTGCGATTTTGTCCGCTAACAAATTAGCAATCATTTGTGTACCTCCTTATAATTGGTTTGTACACTCTCCCCACACTCTTTCCCATATTATAACACATTATAACACTATTATGAGGAGAATCAATACTGGAGGCGTTGAAGTACTACAGAAGCTGAGGGAACAATGGTTACTAATCTTCCAAACAAGTAATACACATTATAGTAGTATAAAGACGGGTTTTTAATGTACTCTTGTACCAACCTACCGGCACCAGAGACTCGTCCTTCAGCGATGCACTGTAATACAATCAAAAAGTATCCAGCTAGCAATAACCGTTGTTTATTTTGCATACCTTATTATACCAAATGTGAAGCCTATTTATGACAAACATATGTGTTAGTGCTATAATATAGACAAGGAGGGCGATATGGCACGAAAGCTTGGAGAAATTCTTGTAGAAAAGAACTGGCTTTCTCAAGAACAATTAGATATTATTCTTAAACAACAGGAAGTTAGTGGTAAGCCATTAGGCCAATTATTATTGGATACTGGTAGTATTACTAGTGCTGATTTACGTAAAGTATATTCAGAACAAATGAGTGAGAAATACGCTAGTGTTATTACAAAACGCAATATTGTACTGATGACGGACGATATAGAGAACCTAGCGAATTTAATGTTGGACCACAAAACAGGTAAAAAAGCGTGGGAAGAATGGTTAGACGCACATAAAAAACAAGGGGTACTAAATAAACGGACCGAGCGAGCATTCACAGCATTATCGCAGTCATTAAAGAATTGCGAATCTGGGCAACCTGGGGCAGAATTTGTACCGTTGGTGATAACTGACAAAGAGTTATTTATCGCAGTAAAACCTTCTTCTTCCCTAGAGATTATATTTAATGATAATCTATTTAATTTCTATGATTTGTCTACATGTTCCATTGCTGTTTATGTTGTGACGGATGATGAATATAGTACGCTTGTTGATACATATCGTAATATTAGTGAATCAAAAGACGTTTATAACGCTGTAGTTAGTACATCTGACGCGATTGACCGTACTAAGAAAAGTGTTGAAATTTCTGCAGCTATGCGCGTTGACTTGCCAAGGCGTGGAATTGACCAAGAGGTGCGAGACGCGCGACAGCTTGCTTTTGCTATGTTAGCATATGTTCTGAATATGCCTAGCGTGACTGACTTACATCTGTTCAACACTAGTAATGGTGTGTATTTTGAATACAGAACGGACGGAGAGTTAGTAATTGAACAAGAACGAGGTTTTTCACCTGATATGGGTAAACAAGTAGCTAACGTAATTATGCAGCTATCGGGTATGAACTATACTAAGCGTGTTCCGCAAGATGGGCAGTTTGAAATTGACTTTAGGCCGACTAACGGGGCGCCATTGCATTATTTTGTACGTGTAGCTTCTGCACGGTCAGTACATTCTATAGACGCTGTAGATTTGTACCTTAGGTTTCTGTCCAGTAAGAATTTTGATACATCCTTAGAACAGCTAGGATATTTGCCATGGCAGGTAGATATGTTGCAGAAAGCTGTAGAAAAACCGTATGGTATTATACTAATTACAGGTCCTACCGGTTCTGGTAAATCTACCACACTGTATGCCATGATTTCGCATCTACTAAAGCGCGATGACAAACTCAACATACTGACAGTAGAAGACCCAGTAGAGTACAGGCTGGATGGTGTTAAACAGTATCAAATAGATGAAAAAGCTGCTAACGCTGCTGACCGCATTACATTCCCAGCTATGTTGCGAGCTGCAATGCGTATGGACCCTGATGTCATACTAATAGGAGAAATACGTGATAGAGAGACACTGGATATTGCACTGAATGCTGCATTAACTGGCCACTTAGTGTTTGCAACGTTACATGCCAATACCGCAGTACTTGCTATAGCGCGTGCTCTCAATATGGGTGCTCCACCTGACATATTAGCGTCTGTTATTAACGTAGTTATAGGCCAGAGATTACTGCGTAAGAAAGGACAAAAGGGCCGTCAAGCTGTAGCTGAGATATTGGATGTTAATTTTAATGTTAAGAGCGCAATTGCACAGAGAGCTGAAGAAATAGATTTGTATCGTGTTGCATGGCAAAATGGGTTCAAGACTATGGAAGAGGTAGCGCAAGAGTATATTAAACTTGGACTAATTGCACAAGATGAAGTAGATCGCGTCATTGGCACAGAATATCGTCCATTGCGCGAACAGTTTATGCATGAATTTGCCGCACCGCCAACACAGCAACCAGTGCAGCCACAACCACAAGTACAACAACCAGTGCAACCACAACCGCAAGCACAACAACCCGCAATAGAACAAACAGAGCCACAAGTGCAACAGCCTATACAACAACCGGTGCAGCCACAACCGCAAGCACAACAACCCGCAATAGAACAAACAGAGCCAAAACCAGCGCGACCGAAGCAAACAGAAGATGATGACCCATTTTCATTCTGATGGAGGTGTGATGTGGGAATAGTTGTAATAGAACCTTTCATGATAAATGACGTGATTGATACTACAACAGACAGGTTTATTTATGAAACAACACTGATACAAGATAATGTTGTAATGCGGTTCTACATAGGTATTAATACTGGTTCTACAATGACAATCTTCATTCAGGATGGAGGTGTATTCTATGGGAGTCCTCAATAACAGGCAAATTGCGAATACGGTACTAGGTAAATACATTGAATATGCTACAACAAATTATCCCAAATACACGGATTTGCATATTACTGCTGGTAAAACACCAACGCTGCGTGTAAATGGAACGCTCTTAGAAACCCCCTTTGGAGTTATTAAGGATGTAGATATAGCTGCGCTTTTAACTATACTTATTACAAAAGAACAAAAAGATAGATTAGACGATGCCAAAAACCTCGATTTTTCGTTCTCTTGTGAATTTGGTAGATTTAGGGGGAATATCTATGTGCAGCGCGGGAGTTATTCTATAGCTCTACGTAAATTAAGTGACTATATACCCACTATTGAAGAACTTGGATTACCCAATATTGTATATGACATGATTAACAAAAAACGTGGCCTTGTGCTGGTAACAGGCCCTACAGGTTCTGGTAAATCAACTACACTAGCGGCAATGATTAATCATATTGTCAATGCTAAGCCAGTAAAAATTATAACTGTAGAAGACCCTATAGAATACTTGTTTCGGCACAATTTAGGTATAGTGGACCAGCGAGAAGTTGGCACTGATGTCAATTCATTCGCTGATGCTCTTAAATATGCACTACGTGAAGACCCAGATATAGTAATGGTAGGTGAAATGCGAGACTTAGAGAGTATAACTACTACACTCACATTAGCTGAAACTGGACATTTAGTGCTTGCTACGTTGCATACAAAATCAGCAGCAGAGTCATTAGACAGGATTATTGATGTATTCCCTGATGACCAACAAAAACAGATTAGGTTGCAGCTATCTATGTTCACTGAGGGTATTATTTCACAAAGGCTGTTACCTAGGGCAGATGGTAACGGGGTTGTGCTATGTTACGAAATTATGTTGAGCACTACTGGTATTCGTAGTGCGATTAGAGAAGGTAAAACGCATCAGATACCTAACAGTATTTATCTTGGTTCAAGCGTTGGGATGGTGACTTTTGACCAAACTCTACTCAAGTTGTACAAAGATGGATTAGTTACACTTGATACTGCGTTGGAATACGCAGTAGACCCAGAATTTATTAGGAGGTCGACACAATGAAGATATTTTTAATCTCTGGTAAAGCTGGTAGTGGTAAAAGCACATTTGCAGGTTTTTGTAAAGAGCATTTTTCTAACACACAAGTTATGCCTATTGCCAGTTCAATCAAAAGCATAGCGCGAGAAATGGGCTGGGATGGCAATAAAGATGCCAAAGGACGTAAGTTATTGATTGAGTTGGGCAAAATAGGTCGTGATTATGACCCTGATATGTGGATTAGAAAACTTGTAGATAATATAGACACTAGATGTGGTTTGGTTTGCGTCGATGATTGGAGATTCAAGAATGAGTATGAATATATATACAATCATACCGATGCTGATATTGTTACAATACGTATAGTTCGTGATTATATAGACCCATATGCCGACCCCAACGACCCTAGTGAAAAAGACCTAGATGATTTCCATGGTTTTGACTATGTTATTTACAACAATAGTACACTCGATGTACTGCGTGAACGTGCTAAGCAAATATTGGTTAAGGAGGGGCTGTTGCGGGAGCGGGAACCATGACACATGAAGAATTGCGCCAACAATATCTACAACAATACAAAGAAGGTGACATAGAAGGGGCCATTGCTACAATTGATAGTCTGCAAGATGACCTAGATTTGTACGATGCCACGTTTTTCATTAGGTTGTTATTGCATTCCGAACAAAAAAAGGAAGCTAAACGTGTATACAACACATATGTTAAACCAACACTAATGCAAAGTAATGATTTTGAGACCTATTCTCGCAAAGAAGCTGTGGATATGCTCACTTACTTGTCTAATATGTCTTTTTACTTCAATGTATTTAACAAACCTAATGATTATATTAATGCTGCACTAGATTTGTTACAAAGAGTGGACTATAACGAGGATGTGCTGATTGTCGCTAATACACTGTACAATATCGGTGAATTACAATATTTGTTACAGAAGGTGGATATGTCTGTGGAGTATTTGTTAAGAGCTGAGGACTACATCTTAAATCATTTTAGTGATGAACTTGCAGACCAGCTGTACGATATATTAATTCGTATTTATACTAAGCTATCTCAAAATTATGAAAAGAATAATATTACTAAGTCATTGTTATACATAAGAAAAGCAAAAGATATATATATGTTGCACAAAAATGCTATCAGCCAAACGCACAAACTCATGTATTTATGGCAAGATGCCAAGTTGACAGTAGAAAAATACGGATTTAATAAAGTATCACATGCAGTACAGGATATAATAGATGAGTTACAAAATACATCTTCTAGTTACATAAAGAAGTTGATTTTAGAGTACATATACTACACATATATTACATTGGGGTTACAAGACCTTGCTACAGTTGTATTTTCACAATTGCAGTTAGATGAGAATGACCCTTGGTGGAGTATATTTGCAGTAGATGCCCTATTCATGAATGATGATGTCGAATGGGACCGACTATTGTATATCGTTGCTATTACTGTACACAATAGAAATGTGACAGATATGTTCAAACAAAGGCTGCTAGAGTTGTTTTCTCGGTTTAGGATTGACAAATACATAGTAGCGTACAAGCTGACAGAATACAGCGACTTACGTATTACACAGCGCACAAACTTGGTGGATATAAAAACTGATATAGATAGGTTTTTTGATAGTCTTTATAAAATACCTACTCTCGATGATTACTATTTGCTTTTGCAAATGTTATTCCAAGGTACAGTATCTACATCGGAAATCAAGAAAACCATTTATAGCTTGTTATTCAGGAACAATGTAGGCAATATAGAGTTACGTAAGATAGGGTTTTTAGTGCAATCCAAAATGCTGGGAGATAGCACTAATGAAATAAACATAATTATTGGTGAATTGCTGCTGATGTACATAAATGATGTTATTGGTGAACGAGTGTTTGATACAACTGATGACCAATATGTGTTATCACAGTATAATATAGTTAAAGAGATACTTTTCACTCCACGTAATATTCGTGAGTTTGATGATATTATTGCGTACATCTACAACATACTAGAAACTATCGGGTTTTTATACTGTTTTGAAATTACCCCTACGGTTCCTAATGCTAAGCAATACGTGGGTGGCAATAAGTATTTGATGCAGTACGAAACACTTAGTAAGAAGATAATTGTTGATGATATAAGTAGATTCAATATATATATCAAAGTCCCACATGATGCAAATCAACAACAAACATCATTTGCACTATTGGAACAATTCTATGTATATTTGTTACGAGAAACAGTAAGCAAAGCGTTCTTCAATGTATATGGTAGTTTTGATGGGCTAACTGGTGTTTACAATAATGCTAGTGGTCGCGATATTATAGAACGCTTATTGTACAGCAAGTTATCCGGCAGAGAAGGCCATTCATGTATAACATTAGTATTTATTGACATAGACCATTTCAAGCAACTCAATGACACTTATGGACATGATACGGGAGACAAACTATTGATTGAACTTGCACAAAAATTTGTGTCTATATTACGTAAAACTGACTATGTAATACGCTGGGGCGGGGACGAGTTTGTGCTGCTGTTGGTCAATGATGAAGCACACAAAATCAAGTCTAATAGACAAGTAGAGAACATAGTGAATAGGATAAGACATGTTATCAAACAGGATAACAATATACTGCTGCGTAATCTAGAATTTTCTTACGGATACATATTAGACAAACAAGTAGATAAATATCTTGATGATGCTATAACAAGATACAAAGACCAAAAACGTGTAGTAGAAGATACAATGCGATATATCATAGAATATGCAGATATGCGCATGTACAAATACAAGAGAAGGAGGAGATAATATGGAAGAGCAGTTATTTCAAAGTATAGTCAACGACCTACTTAGCATAAATGGTCTTGGCGAAGTAGGAATATCGTACATACATATGATTAATAGTACACAGCAACAATACAGTGCGACTATTACGAGGACTAAGAGGGTACTACCATCAGTTGATACAAATGCACTAACTCATAAAACATCATTTATATACAACTCTTTTAGATACAGCTTAGTGCCAGGGCTTATCACTATTACAGTGTATTTTCCTAATGAAAAAGCACTACTCAAGCATCAATCGCGTTTACACGAGGTAGTTACAAGGGATATTAAGAACGTGACAGATATTATAGACACAACTGTTGAAACAACACTAGAAGTGTTAATTAAGACTATTGAGCTTAAAGACCAACATACAGCTAATCACTCGCTTGGAGTTGCATCATTAGGGCGTGATTTCGCTGAATGGCTGTTAGCTAACGATTCACTTACTCTGCTGTCTGCTTATGACCCTTTGTGGAAAATAGTGCTTGATAACAACAGGTTTTCTGAAACTGTATATATTATGGGGTTGTTGCACGATATTGGTAAATTGGGGATACCTGAGTATATATTAGACAAACCTGGGGCTCTTAATAAAGATGAGTTTAGAATAATTAGGCAACATCCAGTTTATTCCAAAGAGATTGTCCTTAAGAATCCAATATTCTCTGAGCTGTCCGCTGGTATTGGTGCACACCACGAAAACTGGAATGGCACTGGGTATCCTGATGGTTTGACAAGAACTGCGATACCATTAGGAGGTCGATTGTTGGCGATAATCGATAGATTTGATGCTATTATGCGCCCACGTATATATAAGCGCGCTGCAAGCGTAGAGAATGCGTTGCACATATTGAATCTAGACATAGAGACATTTAGTGGCGATGACAATGCAGTGCTAGATCCATACATCGGCATTGAGTTTATGCGATATGTTATGTTAGATTCTCCATATTTCGCTAAACAGCGCGCAACTATGAACTCTAATGTTAGTTCTGTGTTGCTGAGAAAGCGTGACCAGTTGTTAGCATCATTGCAAAGTTAGTTTCTCTCTATGTCATCAAATTCGTGTATCTTGACTGTACCAGGACGAACGGGTAAACTGTAATCTGTAATAATTGATGTGTTATTGCGCAAGTACGCTGGTGTAACAAACCCAATGTCTAATTCACGCACATTGTATCGTATAATTTTTTGTAGTTCTTCTAACGCTTTACCAAAGTAGCGCTTAGCATCACGCTGTATTTGCTCAGGTACAGCAGTTGGGTTTTGGTCTTGAGCATATTTCTCGCATCTTAGGTACATTTTACCTGCCCATTCTGCCACAATTATGTCTTTGTAAGTATCTGGATTTGTATTAGGGCTGCAGATTGATAACAATGCATTTGTGTTGGTAAGCATTTGTATAGGCAACTCGATATGTTGTTTGAGTGTATCACCATAGATTGCATGCAACACAGGTGTTGGTATTTGGTCAACCAAAAACGGGAATGTTTGTATTATATCTGCTGTTGCTGTCGATAGTACTTGCGGCGTGTACATAGTGCCTTTAGGCATCGCAACGGCAACGCCTGTAGCTTGCGATATATTGGTACCTGCTGACACATTTTGTTTACCTTTGGAGTCCATTTGGAATGTAGCGACTACTGTGCTGTCGTTCCAATCAAAGCTAACTACCATTCTATAGTCAAGTCCATTGAAATCATCACGTGAATAGTTGACGTTTTGATAGAGTGTTGCAAAGCCATTGAAATGTTCCAGGACACTGTCCAACGATTTGTATATCTCGTAATTCAAGCACACTTGGTTAATAAAGCCATTTAGTGTATAGAAATTATACAGATAATTGTTGTATCTATCTTTGGCTGTGATTCTTTCTTCCATAAACTTCTTAAATTCTTGTAGTTTGTTTGCTACGTGGTCAGTGTAAGTTCCTGGTTCTATCACTGTTTGTGGCTCAAAGTCTGGTAGTTTTTGTAGCTCATACAACATTCTCGCAAAAGCATGACGTGGTAGCGCACGTATAATCAAGTTCTGTAATTGTTCATCTTGCTGGTTAAGCCACTTGAAGAATCCGATGGAATAGTTGTTGTGGCTGTAGATGCTGTCGAGTGCATCTTGTATTAGCGCTTTCTTTTGGCCTGGGAAGAGGTCGTCTACGCCATTGATTATGTCATTAACCAATATTTGTACTTGTTCTTTATTGGCGTTCTTAGAGAACAATATTTCAATATCACTACCGTCGATTTGCTTGATGAATTCCTTAGTTAATGCAATCTTATTTACACAAATAGGTTCTTCTTGGTCTTCTATAGACAGCATAGATGGTACAATGTACATTTGTGTAGATGTTTTGCTTTCGTTTAAGTAGAATGCAGCAATTAGTGGCAGTAATTGCACTACAGCTCTGTAGTGTTTTTCACAAATATCACGTACCGTGTTCATACACTCTTCTAAACTACCATCTTTTGTTCTCTTTAGATATTCTGCTTTAATTTGGTCATCTAGTACTAGTGAATTGATAAATGTCTGTACAACAGGCTTAATCATTTCTTCTTTTTGGTCTGTGTTTTGTACAAACAATGTCCATAGCGCAGCGTATGGGAGTGGATATTGAAGCGCAATATTCTTGCTTAACTCATATCCAACTTGTTTGCTACTAGGAGTTTGTGAATAACACAGTCTGACTGTTCTTTTGAATTCGGTGAATAGGTCTTTGTAACCGAATCCATATTGTTTGTCAGTTTGTTTTTGCAACAAGTATTCTATTGTAGGGTCAGTTTTATCTTTGATAGTCTTATACTGTATTAGTTGGTTTTTGATATTAGTCCATCTATTTGTGATTGTGTTTGCGCATGTTAATTGTGATATTGGGGTTAATTTAGCGAATGTGTCCACAAATTGATGAACAAAGTTATCTAAATGTACAACCATTTTGTCATAGTACGTGTTGCGAGCCGAATAGATGTATTCTAATAGTCGCTTGCTATCTGTCCCTGTTGCTTTTAATAAGTCTGCTGATTGTTCTATTTTACCAAGTTCGAAGGTCTCGACCATATTATGCCATTCTTGCTCATTGAATTTGTCTATGTTCTGTAGTTTTAGCAATTCTTCACCAATAGCCTCGTACGCGCCTACCCATGCGTTCCAATATTCTGCATATTCGTGGTATTTGGGTGGTAATTTGGCGTAAAACTCGTCGTATTTGGCTAAATTCTCATTATAGTCTGGTGCCACGTCTTCTTTGCGTAATTCCGACACTACGGAGTTCAGCATCCATATGGCCTTGTAGTATGTTATTTCTTCTTTTTCAGTATTTGGTCTGTAGCTAATTAGTTCATCGACAATTTTACCGAGTTCATCGACCAAAAACGCTCGTTTAGTGTCTAATTGCAACTCACATCACCTCTAATTGTATTATACCCTATAGCGTGGTATAATACAGATGGGAGGTGTAGTATGACAGGCCAAACACTTGTTGAACGATACCAAACAGAAGATATAAACAAAAAAGTATTGGCTTATGTACTTGATGTGGCATTGTTTGCAACAAGCATTAATGGACTTGGTATAGAAGATAATATCACTATAGATGATTTAACAAGAGCTGTACGTTATATAGACAATGCTGCTGAAACTGGTGAGTTGGACAATATTGTTGCAGAAGCTGTGGATATTGTCAATACCGAGATAGTACAGTTCTTTGCTTCTTATCCTGATAAATTGATAGATGTACAGGATGCTCTGCAAGAACAAATAGGCGATATAGATTTGTTAGAAGCAATGAAGAGTGTGTATATAAATTATGCTGTATTTAATCTATTGCCAAGTTTTAGTGCTTATTTGGCTGATATACTGGAACAATCGAGAGACTACGATCGTTAAATATACGAGTTAGTATATGCGGAAGTGGCGGAATTGGCAAACGCACTGGACTTAGAATCCAGCGGGCTAAGCCCTTGGGGGTTCAACTCCCCCCTTCCGCACCAAGTTGTGTTATTGTATTTTATAATTTGTGATAATCAGCTCGCTAATATTACCTCTTCTATTCGCCTTAGCGTTGATACTGCGTTTAGCGTAAACTCTATAAATATGAAAATCTTTATATAATTCATCAAAAAAGTTATCATTTAAATCAACATTTTTGGGATCAGAGTTACTGAGCATTAGCAAAGCACCCATTTTATTCATCTCTTTAAAGACTTGAGCCAATTGGATTTGATCGTTATCGGTAAAGCCATATTTGCTATATGATGTAAAACCGGCTGTAGCAGTAAGTGGCCTGTATGGCGGATCGAAGTAGACAAAGCTATTCTTATCTACATAATTCAAGCTCTCCTTATAATCTGCAGCAAATATACTAACCTTTTGAAGTATATTGCTAACCAAATGTAGGTTTTCTTCATCGCAGATTTTAGGATTTTTATAGTGTCCCGCTGGTACATTGAAATGCCCAGCATTATTTACCCTATACAAGCCATTAAAACACGTGTGATTAAGG
>Ga0209720_1002593_pt1 | contig 13240 bp, 10 predicted proteins | sample AD_JPNMR3_MetaG_FD_184426 | JGI IMG/M metagenome (GOLD analysis project Ga0209720, IMG submission 184426) | Active sludge microbial communities of municipal wastewater-treating anaerobic digesters from Japan - AD_JPNMR3_MetaG (SPAdes) (version 2) | ecosystem: Engineered > Bioreactor > Anaerobic...
AGCGTTCGGTAAGCGGACCGGATAATTCCATCCGGGACGCAATACCTTACTCGGCGGTGTCTGAATTCGCCACCTGGCGAATGAGTTCGCCGAGCAACCGATTTCGGCGTAGTCCTTGTCTGTGCCGGAGCATTCTGAGTGAGCCAGTTTGTTCCCTTTCTTTTCATCCTTGTTTCTTCCTTTTTTGACACTACCTCACTATTTCTGTGACCCTACTCCAGAGGATGGCTGTGCGGTCCAATACCGAAAAGAACCTGAAGATAAACGCCATAGTCATCCTTCATGTCCGTAAAGGCCTGAAACCGAAGACTGGTCATTTCCGAAAGATTTCTGGTAAGGATAAGACTGCTCTGTTTTTCGCTGGAACGAAGGGGCTTGGGAAATGGTGGTTGAACCCAATCGTAACGAAAACCGACATTCCAGTACTTATCCCACCGCCAGTTCAGGTGGGTATAGCCGCCCCAGTGACTGACTGTGCCCGGCGGAATTTTTCTCTCACAATGAAGAATTTCATTGCGCCACAGAAGTCTCCGGTAGCCAGGCCCAAAGTATTTCATGGTCAGGTCAGCCCCGTAAAGATTGAGTTTATCCAGGTGCTGTTCATGGTGAGAACCGTAACCTTTCAACCCGGAAAAACCCAGTTCCATTTCGGTCTGGCCCAGTTCGCCGCCAAACCATACCCGGGCCGTGTAAACTTCGTCAGCCGGACTGACCATCGGTAGTTCGCCATGGACATGCTCACTGTCAACATACCAGGCGCCACTTTCCACCTGAGCAAAGAAGGGAAGCGGTAACTGATAGGAAAGGCTGACACCATTGCCGGCCAGCCCATGGTCTCCCAAGTATTCTTTCAGAACCAGAGGCCGATCCACAAAATCCCAGTGATGGGGATGAATCGGGTTGAGTTTGCCGAAAGAAATCAGTTTCTTGCCTAACTGGGCAGAAAAGCCGTGTCCCAGATTGAGAAAACTGACATAGCCTTCCTCCAGTTCTGCCTGGTACTCTCCGTCCGGATGACGGTGAAGGGAGACAAAGGCATCGGCTCTAATCTCCGGAAAGAGATACCCCTGTAATCCCAGCTCCAGTTCCTGAAGGAAGAGTTTATTCCGGGAGTCATCTCCTTCCCGATCCGGACCAAAATTCCCCTGGATATCTCCGATGACGCTGATGTCAGGCAGACCCACCGAAGAAGTCTTCTTTTCCGCCACGGAAGGAGCAGCCACTTCTGGTTCCATCTTTCTTTCCATCTGGCTTATTCTTTCTTCCAGGAGTTTAATCCGCTGTTCGTAAGTTTGTTTGATTGTGGAAAGTTCTTCGGTAAGCCGACGCAGTTCTTGCCTTAAACTTTCCGCTGACTCCTCACCCCGGCCAAGGCTGCTCCACAGAAGGAAAACACTTAAAAGTAGAAAGCGACGCATAACACCTCCTGGTGATTGAGGCTCAGAGAAAAAAGGACGGAATCAGGAAAGCGGAGGCGCGCGGGTATAAGCAGTAAAGACTCTCTTCTGCTGGATGAAGAGAAAAGGACTGACGGCAAGCAGAAAAACAAGGACCAGCCACAGCCATACGGCTACGACGCCAGGAGAACACTGATTGCTAACGGACAGATGAAGCAGGCAGACCGAGCAACTATCCTGAAAGAAAAGGTGGTCGCAGTGGGGCAGGGGTGCCCAGAAGAAAACAAGAGCAAGGGCCACTGTCAGGCTCAGCGTTAAAACCCTGAAATTCTTCCTCATCCTGTGCTACCTGCTGCCGTTTTTACTCCACCGCGGTATTGAGCGCTTTTTCTTCTATTTTATAACTCAGGTTGGTACCTCCATCATAACTGAGCGTGAAGGTATAGAGAGTATCCGCCTGCAAATCCTTCTTCAGGGATGCTTTGGCTTCAGCCACCTTTTCTTTTTTGGATTCCACGATAATAGTCAACAATCCCTTCGGCTGCTTATAGCGGGTGGCTGTCATCTGAAGCTCATAGGTACCCTTTTCCAGAGAAATAGGCTCTTCCTCCGGCGCCTCCCATTTTAATTCTCTGGTCGTCCACTCGGTGGCGCCAGCCTTTCTGTAAGCAAAAGTCAGCACCACTGTATCCGTGGTATCCCACAGTACCGAACCAGTCTTGCCCGTGGAGGCGGCCGCTAACTTCTCCAGCTTGAAGGCTACTCTGGCGGGTAGCTTCTGCCTTTTCTCTTCAATCTCCTTTTGCTTCAAGGATTCTTCTTCGGACTTTAATAGAGAAAGCCGCGTCTTCTTGTAATCTTCAAAGGACTTCTTGACCACAGAAGTCTTGTTCGGCTGGACGAAAACCCGGTCAAACATCGCCAGGTCACCACTGACCAGAATTATAGAATGCAATCCGGCGGATAAGTCCTTCAAGGTTGCCGGCGTCTTCTCCCCTGTGTTTAAGCCATCAAGGTAGATAGTGGCATCTGGCCAGTCAGTAATAATGGTGAGATTACCTTTACCGGAAGGCCGCAAAGGAGTGGCTACCGGAAGGCGGACTGCCTTTTTCTGAAGAGTAAGATCCACTCTGGTTACTTCATTTTCCAGCACTTCCACCGTCTGGGTAACGCTATCATAGGCGGAAAGACTGGCTACGATGGTGTGCTTGCCCGGTGCGATGGCTAAAAGAAGCGGGGTTTTCCCTTTCTCCTTACCGTCAATACTGATACTGGCGCCGTCAGGTGTACTGGTGATTCTCAAGTAACCTTCCTGCGCCCAGGCAGCACCCGCCAGAAAAAACATGAGCACCAGAACAGAACCTGCCTTCTTCCAATTCATCATGAGACCTCCTTCTTTTGTATATTACCTTTATCTCAGCCCTTCTGACAATAGTTCTGCCAGACTCTCCACTTTTTCCCTGTGTTTACCTGATGCGTAGCCCTGCCAGAACTTACGCAAGCTCTATAACCCTCGCCTGCCAGTCAGTCAAACTAAACTGGCTCAACAAGGGGAAGACTTAACTTTCCTGGTGAACACCTATTTTCCCTCTGCCTGCTGCTGGTATAAAATGAGAGCGTGAGAAAACTTATCCTGATAATGGCGGTAGCCGGGATAGCCCATTCCTGTTTTCCCCTAAACTTTCAGGACAGGCTGGTGTGGCTGTTTGGCTTCAAACTGACCAGCCAGGTGGATACCGACAATCTCGTCTCCTTGATTGAGCAGGTAGCAAAAAATAACTACAACGGAGTGGTGCTTTCCGGCGGGCTTGACTCCCTCTGCAAACAGGACGAGAAGTACTTTGAGGGGCTGGAGAAAATAAAAAAGGCCTGTGAACAATTCAGGTTAGAACTGATCCCTGCTGTTTTCTCCGTGGGATACGGGAGCGTGCTGGCCCACGATAGAAACCTAACTGAAGGTCTGCCCGTAAAGGAAGCCCTTTTCCAGGTAAAGGGAAATCAGGCGCTTTTTGTTCCAGAGAAGACTGAGGGGATAACCAACGGCGGCTTTGAAGAGTATCAGGGAAATAGAGCCGCCGGATACCGGTTTCACGATGAGCCTGGTAAAATCAGCTTTATTGATACCGCGGTCAGCCATAGCGGTAAGGCCTCATTGAGATTTGAAAACTTCACCGTTTCTCCCCACGGCCACGGCCGGGTGATGCAGGAAGTAAGCGTCATTCCCTACCGGTGCTACAGGGCCACCATCCAGGTTAAAACCGAGAACCTGAAACCATCAGGGAATTTCCGTCTTCTGGCCCTGGGAGACAGCCGGGACCTTGCCCCGCGTTCTTACCATCTGCCAGCCAGCGCTGACTGGAAGAAGTTGACCCTGGTGTTTAACAGCATGGAGTTTAACAAAGTAAAACTTTACGCCGGTATCTGGGGTGGCAAAGAGGGAAAATTCTGGGTGGATGACTGGAAAATTGAAGAAGTCGGCCTTTACAATGTGTTGCGGCGGCCCGGAACACCTGTTGTGGTAAAAAGCGCTGAGGACAACACCGTGTTTGAAGAAGGAAAGGATTACGAGAAGATTTTTGACCCCTACCTTAATCCTTACCGCCGGGACCTTGACTACCCGGCGCCCGCGATAAAAATTCTGCCGGGAAGCCGGATTAAGGACGGCACTTCCTTGCGGGTGAGCTGGTATCATCCCCTGCTGATTTATGATAGCCAGGTAACCGTTTGTATGGCTGAACCTTCCCTGTACGAAATCTTTGACCATGAAGCCAGACTGTTGTGGGAAAAACTGAGGTATAAAAAGGTATTCCTGAACATGGACGAGGTGAGAATGGGCGGCACCTGTAAAGCCTGTGAAGGAAAAAACATGGCGGCACTTCTGGGTGAATGCGTGAGAAAGCAGGTGGAGATATTGAAAAGGTACAATCCGCAGGTTCAACCCTACATCTGGTCTGATATGTTTGACCCGTACCATAATGCCAGACCTGACTACTACCTTGTCCGGGGAGATTTCACCGGCTCATGGAACTATCTACCCCGTGAGGTAGTTATTGCGCTCTGGGGAGGAAAACCCAGAGAAAAAAGTCTGAAGTTTTTCACCGACAATGGCTTTAAGATTTTAATCGCCAACTACCACGACGCTGACACCCTTGATGAGGTAAAAGGCTGGTGGAACATAGCGGAAAATTTCCCTGGCGTGCGCGGTTTTCTGTATACCACCTGGCAGAAGAAGTATAAATTTTTAGCCGATTACGCCAGAATGCTTTTCTCCAAAAACTGACCTCTGGGCTTTCTTCCCTGCTGCCTTCGTCTTTGTCAAAGAGAAGCCTTCCGGGTTATTTCCAGCCAGGGCGCAACAAATTTGAAGTGAAAATTGAAGAGTTTTGTGTGACAGGGTAAGATGAACACCAGATTAAGATGATGAAACTACCTGAAGTAACAGTCTGTGATTTGCTGGTCCAGGAAAATGACACCAAAGGAAAGAGTCCGGGCAGTGGTGGCTGGCAAACCGGCGGATAAAGTTCCCATCAGCCACATTTCTATCTCCAGCCGTGTGGCTTCGCTGATTCTCGGCCGGCGTATGTTGGCAGCGGCATCAATCAGTGGCGTGAGGCAGTGGCTCTCTGGAACGGACCAGCCGCCCATGATGAGTTTGTGGAACGTACCCGTCAGGACGCCATTGAGATCGCACTCGCACTTGACCACGACCTGGTCAGACCAACTTACTGGCGCTTAAACGAGAAACCTGCGGCCCGGGTTGATGAGTTTACCTTTCGTTACGAGTCAGCCGATGGTTCCTGGCACACGATGCGGCTTGACCCGGCTACCGAGTTATACAACACCATTGCGGAATCTCCGAAGCCTGAGCTCCAGCTGGAAGACCTGGAGGAAATTGCGGAAAGCCTGGAGCAGGCGGTTGAGAAGTACCAGCCAACAGAAGAAGAGTTTGCCGACCTTATCTATGTGCTGAAGCGGGTTGGCCAGGAACGGGAAGTTCGGGCGCCTGGACCAGGCCTGGCCATCCCGGTGAATGAACCTGCCTGGCTGGAAGCAACATTACTGCGGCCAGACTTAGTCGCTCGATACCTGGACGTCCAGGTTGCCCGCGCTAAAAAAGTAATTCCTTTCATCACCGGGCTGGGTGCGGTTATGCTCTTCGGCGGCGGGGATTTTGCTTCGGATAAAGGACCCATGTATTCCCCCAGAATTTTCCACGATTTGATGCTGCCGCGGTTGCAGGTTCTCTCGGACTACTGCCACAGAGCCGGTGCGTACCACTTCTTTGGCAGTGATGGCAATCTCTGGCCGGTGGCGGAGGACCTCTACGGCCGCTCCGGCATTGACGGCCATTATGAGGTTGACCGCCGTGCCGGGATGACTGCCCGGGAAATCCACCGGCGCTATCCCAATATCACCATGGCTGGCGACATTCCCAGCCACACCCTGCACACCGGCACACGGCAGGCGGTCGTCGCGGAGACGCGGGCCTGCCTTGAGGAGGCCAGAGAAACAGGTAAGGTTATCTCCGGCTGTTCCAATATGATCGTTTCTGAGACGCCCGACGAGAATGTTCTGGCCATGCTGGAGACAATCGCTAAATTCAGGTAACAGGGAGTAAAGAAAGCCCGGTCAGGGAAGACGCCGTAGCCGAAGTTCAACTAGCAAATCATTGCGGATTAATCCTAAAAGCCAGTTGTTGATTACGACTTCCCACTAACCACCCAAAATTTCACACTCACCCAGACAACAACCGATATCCCTGGCTTTTACTCCGTCAGAGGTTTTCCTCTTCGAACAGAATCACAATGGCAAAATTGGAAATTTGACAACCCTTCTGGGCGTAGTAAAATTTAACTATTAAAATTGGAGCAAAAATGAATGCGGGAAAAATTCTCACGGAATTAGCGGAAAGACGGCCAGCAGATAAAGCCTTAATTTTCAAAGAGTTATCGTTTGATTACCGGTCAGTCTCCCGGATGGTGGACCGCTACTGCCACTTCTTTAATAACATCGGCGTGGAGAAAGGCACCAAGTTAGCTATCTACCTGCCGAATATGCCAGAATACATTTTTGCTTACCTGGCCCTTTTCAAAATGGGTGCGGTGGCTGTGCCGCTGGATAGCCGCCTTAGACTGGAAGAAGTGGTGATTCTGTTAAGCCACGCTGGCTGCGAGTACCTTCTCACCCAGCCATCCAAACATTTAAGCGTCAGAGAAATCACGGCGTTAGCGCCGGGGCTCAGAGATGTAATCCTGACCGGAGACACTGAGGAAAAAGCGATTTCTCTGGAAAAACACCTGCCAGCAACTGACCAGGTCTTCCCGGTCGCTGAGATTTCTGATGATGACCTGGCTGCCATCTTCTATACTTCTGGCACCACCGGAACTCCCAAGGGTGTCATGTGGACATACCGGCAACTGGAAAGTCCCTGCGCCACGATGAACTACTACCATTACTTTATTCCTGAGGATATTGGCCTGTGTGCGGTGCCGCTGTCTCATAACGGCGGTATCTGCGCGCCGCTTCTCATGCTTGAAGGTATTCCCATGCTTCTCATTGACCGGCTTCACCCGCTGGACTTGCTTGATGGTCTGGTCAAACACCGGATCACCTTTACCTTCCTGGTGCCAACCCACTTTTCCGGTCTGGTGAACTTGAAAGAGTTTGAGACGGCAGACCTTTCTTCGCTGCGCTGGATTTCCCTTTTTGGCGCGCCTGGCGGGCATGAGCTGCTCAGCCGTTTCCGCAAATACTGCCCCGGAACTCTCCTGGTGGCCGGCTACGGCCTGACTGAATCAGCCGCTCCCAATGTTTTGATGCCCCTGGAGAAGGTAAAACCTGGTTCCGTGGGCAAACCTGTTCCCTGGGTGGAAGTTAGGATTGTGGATGAGCAGGGGAAAGAAGTTCCGGCCGGCGAGGTGGGCGAAATTATTATCAAAGGATGGCCGATTACGGCCGGGTATTATCGTCAGCCGGAACTGACAGCTGAAGTGATCAAGGATGGCTGGCTCTTCACCGGAGACTACGGTCGCTTTGATGAAGACGGTTACCTCTTTATTGTGGGACGGAAAAAGGATGTCATTATCGTCGGCGGACTCAATGTTTTAGCGACCGAGGTGGAGGGAATTTTGCGCCAGCACCCGAAGGTGAAAGAGGTGGCGGTCGTGGGCGTGCCTGACCCGGTACGCGGGGAGGCTGTCAAGGCTGTCTTTGTTACCCGGGACGGAAGCGAGATGACTGAATTTGAAGTGGCCAATTTCTGCCGGAAACACCTGGCCCGTTACAAGATTCCGACCATCGTGGAAACCCGTCCCGAACTGCCCAAAACAGGCACCGGCAAGATAAAGAAGGAAGCCCTCAAATGAAGGAAAAACTGGTCAGGTTTATCATCCAGTGGCGCATTTTCTTTGTCCTTCTGCCGCTTCTTTTGTCGTTACTTTCCCTCATTCCCCTGCGGCGTTTGACCATCGCCAGCAGTTTAGGCGACTTTGTGCCGCAGCATCATCCGGCGATTGATGTTCAGCAAAAGTTAGAAAAAGTCTTTGGCGGATTGAATCAGGTTTCCATCGTGATTGCCGCCAGAAACGGCACCATCTTTCAACCAGAGATACTGGAAAAGGTCTACCGGTTGACCGAGGACCTTTACTTTACCGATGGGGTTAACATCTCCCGCATCAATGGACTGGCGGCTCACAAGATGCGGAACATCCAGGCCGACGCTAATGGTTTCAAGATTACCCGGTTGATGCCGGCAGTTCCGCAATCACCTGATGAAATATTCCGGCTGCAGGAGATGGTAAAAAGAAACCCGATGGTTTACGGAGTTTTTGTTTCCAGGGATTTTTCCTCAACCCTGATTCAGGCTGATTTTTTCTCCGGTATCCCTTCGCGGACGATCTTCCAGAGAATTAAGAACCTGACCGACCCCATCCGCAACGACAGACTTGAGGTTTACTACTCCGGAAGACCTATCCTTGAAGGCTGGCTTGATTTCTATCTGCCCCGGATGAGTTATCTTTTTCTCCTGTCGCTGGTGATTCTGGCTGGTCTGCTTTATCTTTCCTTCCGTTCTAAAAGGGGCGTGCTGCTGCCGCTGGCCAGCGCCCTGATGGCCAGCATCTGGGGTCTGGCCTCCCTGGCTGTCGCCGGTTACAGCCTTTCTCCCTCCACCATCCTGGTACCGTTTCTGGTCATGGCGCTGGGTGTAAGCCACAGTGTGCAGTTTATCAAGAGGTACTACGACGAAGTAACCCGGTCATCCTCCCGGGAGGAAATAAGCCGGCAGGTTTTGAACTCACTTCTCATTCCGGCCAGCATCTCTCTGCTGACAGACGGGGCTGGTTTTCTCACCCTGCTGTTCATTCCCTTCCGGCTGCTGCAGACCATGGCCATGGCGGCCAGTATCGGCGTTTTCAGCCTTTTCCTGACCACGGTTTTCTTCATTCCTGCGTTTCTGACATACCTTCCGCTGCCGGTCAGGGAAGAGGTGGAAAAAGAACAGCGGATAGGGCTGCTGGACCGTTTTATGGTTCGGATCAGCCGCTGGGTAATTTCTCGGCGGATGGTTATCTTTGCTGTTTTTGGTTTCCTAACTGTCGTCGGTGGCCTGGGTTTGAGGAAACTGCGGGTGGGCGATGAGCAGCCCGGCTCTCCTGCGCTGTATCCTGATGCCCACTACAACCGGAGTGAAGCCTTTATCAATAAGAACTTTAGCGGGACTGACCCTTACTACATCATGGTGGAAGGAAAAGTTTCCGAAGCGCTGCTGAGCACCGAAGTTTTAAAAGAGATGGAATCGTTGCAGTACTATCTTCTGAAAAATGTGCCAGAGGCTGGCCGGGCCATTTCCCTGGTTGATTACATCAAAGGTTTTCACATGGTTTTTAACGAAGGCCGCTTTGAGTACTACCGGATACCGGAGCAGGACGCCACCATCGGTGAATATCTTTTCCTTTACTCCATTTCCGGATTTCCAGGAGATTTTGACCACGTCTGCAGCCCTGACTTCACGCATGCCAACATCAAGGTGGACTTAAAAGACCATCGTTCTTCCACCATCAGGAAGGTTCTATCGGCCACCGAGCAGTGGCAGACCAAGTTTCATCGCAGCAGGGCCGTCAATTTTCTTTATCCTGGCGGGATTATCGGCCAGTTAGCCGCGGTCAATGATGTGGTAAAGCAAAGTATTCCCCAGAGTCTCTTGCTGGTTACGCCGGTGATTCTGGTGGCGGCGGCTATTTTCTTAGGAAGTCTTACCCAGGGCCTTTTGCTTCTTATTCCTTTACTCTTCAGCATCCTGGTAACCTTTGGCCTCATGGGTTTCATGGGCGTGGGGCTGACCGTGGAAACTTTACCCCTGGCCTCCCTGGGAATTGGACTGGGTGTAGACTACGGCATCTACATCCTTGGCCGGATGCGGGACGAAAGCCGGCATGCTGACGCGGTGAGACGAAGTCTCCTTGGCTCAGGCAAAGCGGTCTTTTTCACCGCGGCATCTGTTTCCGCCGGTGTCCTGGTCTGGATCTTCTCGCCGGTGAAGATGGAGGCAAAATTGGGGTTGTCTCTGGCCTGTCTCTTAATTCTGAACATGGTGGCAGCTCTCTTTCTGCTGCCTGCGATTTTTTTCCAGGGAAGGCGGTGCCGGAAGATAAGACGACAAGAATGGGAAAGTAAAACAATCTTAACTTAACCAACCGGGAGGAAAGATGCGGAAGACAAGGTGGCTGTTGTTGATAGTAATGGCCGCGGGAATGGCGCTGGCCGGTGAAGTACCGAAGCCGAAGGAAGGGATGAGTGTGGACCAGTTGATTGATGTCTGGTATCAGATTCAGTTCACCAGGTTTGCCAGAGACTACACCAGTAATAACAAGGTTATTCTCATTGACCGGGGAAAGGCCAGGCGGGAAAGACAGGGATACCGGGCCAGGATTATCCTTCAGCAGCACGGCATTGACTACAAGGATTATGTGGCTTTCGTTTCCCCGGCTGCGGTAAAGGGTGTAGCCACCCTTACCTGGTCCTACCTTGACCCGGAAAAAGAGCGCGAGCAGTGGCTTTACCTGCCTTCTCTGAAGAAAGCCAGGCGCACCTCGCCGGCTAACGACGATGACTCCTTTATGGGAAGTGTCTTCACCGTGGAGGAGATTACCTCCTGGCGGCCATCCTACGAAACCTACAAGTTAGTCGGGGTCAAGAAGTTTCCGGGATACAAATCCGAGTACGACGGGAAAACATATTACGCCGGCGATGACTGTTACCTCATTGAAGCCTTTCCCAGAAGGCAGACCACCCTTCGTTCCAGACGGACTTTCTGGCTGAGGAAAAGCGATGGCTGCTGTCTCTTCCAGGAGGTTTTTGATAAGAATGGCAAGATGTACAAAACTCTGTTTCGCTCTTACCAGCTCGTGGGACCGAATAGCTATCCCACCCAGATCATTATTGAAGGTAAGGATTTGCGAACCGGCGATGTCTCCATCGTGGTCAACGAGGAAATCAAGTTTGACCAGGGTCTGAAGGAAAACATCTTCAGTGTGGAAAACCTGCAGAAGATGAAGTGGTGAAAAACAACTATCACGGAAAGGAGGAAAGATGAGAAAGGTATCCTTCGCTTTAGTTCTCTTAACTTTAGCCTTTTCCGCCGCTGCTCTGGAAAAAGACAAACTGACTCTGAGCACCTATTTCAATGCGGAATTCGGCTTTCATCTGAATGAGCCGGACCAGCTGATGAAAAAATACACCAGCCTTCAGTTAAAAGGAACATTTGATTTCACCCGGGAGGTCTCGCTGTATTTCAACCTGAAGAAGTACTACGACTTTGTCTATGACGTGGCCGGCCAGTACAAAAACGGGTCGGCCAAAACTGCCACCAACGCCGGAAACTTATGGCTCCGGGAGATTTTCCTTGACTACCAGCACCAGCCTTTTTTCTTAAGGGCTGGCCGGCAGCAGGTGGTCTGGGGAACAGCCGACGGCGTGAGGCTTTTGGACTGCATCAATCCTGCTGACAACCGGTACGCCAATCTGGATGACGCCGCTGAATACCGGATACCGCTGTGGATGCTGCGGTTTGAATTCACCCCCATCACCGATGGCAATCTCCAGTTTCTCCTGATTCCGGACCACGAACCCAACTTTAATGCTGGTTACGGCGATGTCTTTGTTTACCGGGTGGCCAATCGTCCACCGCCTGTTCTGCCGCCCTGGGTGACCTATCAGATAGTGGATAACCTGCCGGCAGACGGTTTTGACGACCCGGATTTCGCGGTGCGCTGGCAGCAGGTGCTCAACGGCTGGGAGTACAGTCTCAACTATAAGTATGGCCGCGAGTTTTACCCCAGTGTCACCGTGAGACAGATTCCCTTTCCACCGCCAGCACCGCCGACTCCCTGGACACTTCAGCTAACCAGGAATTATCAACGCACCCAGGTCATCGGGGCTTCTTTCACCAAAGCCATCAATACCGGACGGCTTTCCGGGCTGACCATCCGGGGAGAATGCACCTATACCCTGGACAAACCCTATCCCACCGGCGCCGACGGTAACGCCACCGGCAATACCACTCAGAACACCTTTGCCTATGTCCTGGGTCTGGATAAGTATCTTTTCACCGACCTGCTGGCCAGTGTGCAGTTTATCCAGTACATCAACCAGGATGACCAGGTGGCGTCCGGTCATCTGCTTCATCCGGCGACCCTGGCGCCCATCAACAAAGTAGAAAATATGGCGACAGTTAAGCTCTCCAAAGATTTTCTCAACGAAAGACTCAAATCAGAAGTCCTGGCTGTTTTCGGGGGCAATGGCGACTGGCGGGTCAGCCCGAGAGTCAGTTACGAGGTGAATGACCGGCTCACCATCTACGGAGGCCTGCACTATTTTGCCGGACGAGCCAACACCCTTTTTGGAGAGTTTGAGAAATCAAGTATGATTTATACTGGCGCCACGCTGGCTTTTTAAGTAAGGAAGTCTGGAATCATTTTTCACCAGGATTTAATTAGTGGGGTGAACATGCCGGCGATCAAACTTCGGTGTCAGCAGGGAAACAATGGTATCTTCAGAATCACCCTGGTGGAACCAGGGCAAAAAATTTCCGGCCTGGAACGCTACGGCTTTCTGGAGGGAAACTGGACTTAGGCTACTTTTGCCGATGGGAGAATCAGGGTAAAGTTGACACTTAACCAGCGGCGGCTGACCCTTAAAGGGGCTGACCGAGAAATTATTCTGAGCGGCGAGGTCTCTCCTTTTTCCAGCGGCTATAAATTTCTCTTTTCGGTTCAACAGGGAGAGTTTTTCTACGGACTGGGAGACTTAAACCGGAACACCATAGAACGAAAAGGCGTCACCGCCCGGATGTGGATCCAGAATGTCACCCGTTACATTCCCATTCCCTTTCTGATGAGCAGCCGAGGATATGGCCTTTTTCTGAATACCACCTTCCGGCATACCTGGGATGTGGCTTCCAGCGACCTGGCGAAAGTGCAGATTCTTATCCCTGAAGGGCCGGTGGACCTTTTCCTTTTTGCTGGCAAGGACTTCAAAAGTCTTCTTGCCCGTTATACTGCGGTGACCGGCCGGCGCTGCCTCCGAAATGGTCTTTTGGTCTCAGGTTTATCTGTCGGACCCAGGCCAACGATTTTGAGGTAATCAGCGATGCGGTCAAGTTCCGCGGAAGAAAAATTCCCTCTCAGATTATCGGTTTAGAGCCAGGGTGGATGGAAAAGGAGTATGACTACAGTACGGAAAAGCGATGGCACCCGGTCCGTTTCCCCTTTCCTTCCTATGCCCCGAACGGCCCGCATACTTTCCTGGCGGCGCTGAAACGTTTTGGCTACCGGGTGGAACTGTGG
>Ga0209720_1002598_pt1 | contig 13219 bp, 10 predicted proteins | sample AD_JPNMR3_MetaG_FD_184426 | JGI IMG/M metagenome (GOLD analysis project Ga0209720, IMG submission 184426) | Active sludge microbial communities of municipal wastewater-treating anaerobic digesters from Japan - AD_JPNMR3_MetaG (SPAdes) (version 2) | ecosystem: Engineered > Bioreactor > Anaerobic...
CGTTTTTAATTAACATACTAACCTTTGTAAAATAATATAAAATCTTTAAATTTAAGGAAGGGAGGATCTAACTTAGAAAAGCTAAAAAAATTGTCTTGACGCTGGGGAGCATTATATATTGTCCCTCAACCATTTTCTTGCTTCTATCATACCAAGTCCCCCAACTCTTCCACATGATTTTCAGTCAACATATTTCTCTAAAATACACCTCTGGCTTTTTGACTAAAGTTTTTTGATATATCAAAAAAGCTATAATAACCAAGTTTGTACTCATATATTGTAACTTATTTCTACGGTTTTGCCAGTCTTAATTTCTGATATGATTATAAAATACTTGTCTCATTTTGTAAATTCCCACTGAAATACTACTTCAATTTCGAACTTTTAAAGTAAAGAGGGAGAAAAATAATAAAGGGGAGGAAAATAAATGAGAAGAAATATAAAAATTTTGCTGTTGCTATGCATTAATCTTTGCCTGACGCTTTTATTAGCCAACAACATCCCACTTAAATCTTTTGCAGCAGTTAATGCAGATATAGTAGTTGCCAAAGACGGTACGGGCAACTTCAAAACTGTGCAGGAAGCAATTGACGCAGTGCCGTCAAATAATTCAAAAAGAATTGTTATATTTATCAAAAACGGTACATACAAAGAAGTTGTTACAATAAGAAAAAACAACATTCATCTTATTGGAGAAAGCAACACGGGAACGATTATCACATATGACAATTATGCCGGTAAGCTAAAACCCGACGGTACCACATACGGTACATCCGGCTCTGCATCATTCTATCTCTATGGAACTGATACAATTCTTGAAAATCTCACAATTGAAAATTCCTTTGATGAAAATATCAATGTAAACGACAAACAAGCTGTAGCTGCTTATATTCGCGGTGACAGACAAATAATCAAAAATTGCATTTTTATCGGAAATCAGGATACTTTGTATGCCCATTCGGGAAGGCAATATTATGTGAACTGCAAGATTATCGGCGACACAGATTTTATATTTGGCGGTGCAACAGCTGTGTTTGACAAATGCGAAATTGTTTCCACTCCAAGAGGCGGATACGTCACTGCCGCAAGCACTGATATCGAAAATTACGGATTCCTGTTTTTAAACTGTAACTTAACAAGCAGCGCTCCCAAAAATTCCACATATCTCGGAAGGCCTTGGCGCCCCAATGCTTATGTAGTATACAAAACTTGTTATTTGGGAGCCCATATTAGAGAGGTTGGCTGGACCAGCATGAGCGGTAATCAACCTGAAAATGCACGTTTTTTTGAATACAAAAACACAGGCCCGGGAGCGGTAATCAATTCATCCAGAAGGCAGTTGTCCGATGCCGAAGCAGCAAAATTCACTCCTGAAAACCTGTTAAAAGGTACCGACAATTGGAATCCGATTGCGCTCTTATCTCAAACGCCATCTCCTGCACCCGGTCCTACACCAGTGCCCATGGAGGGACAATTGATAAAATCATTAATAATAAAGGATCAAACAAATGCGTCCAAATGGTCCATACAGTCAAACCTGAAAGTTGGAGATAATGTATTCGGTGACAGGACATATAAATTTGTTTCAATCCCAAGCGAGCTCCTTGGCTCCGAATGGATCAGAACCGCCTGTGATTCAAAAACCTTCACATCGGATGCGGCGGTTTTTGGCGCCAAAACTGATATAACCGTATACGTTGGCCTGGATTCGAGAGTTGCAAATCCTCCGTCCTGGCTGGGCAGTTGGACTAAAACCTCTCTTTCCATAACCGATGACGGCTCACCCCAAGTTACCTACAACCTTTATAAAAAGGATTTTAGCTCAAATTCCGTCGTAACCCTTGGCCCCAACGGAACCTCATCCGGTGTTGTGAACTACATTGTGATAGTCAAAGAAAACAATCAAAGCATTGTATACGGTGACTTAAACGGTGATGGATTGGTGAATTCTAGCGACTATTCGCTATTAAAAAGACATATTCTTAGACAAACAACTTTGTCACAGGACAAATTAACGGCGGCAGACTTAAACCGAAACGGCTCTGTCGACTCGGTAGACTTGTCCATACTAAAAAGATTTTTATTAAAAACAATTACCAAATTGCCTTTATAATCTTTCAAGGAGGTTGATATAAATGCTAAAAAGAAAAATTGCTCCAATTCCAATTGCATTATGCATGGCAATGTTAGTATACCTTTTTTCTACAGTTGTTTTATTGCCACAAACAGCATTGGCTTCGACTCCTGACTGGGGCAGTATCCTGAAAAAACCCGATTCTTGGTTTGGAAGTTCGGAAGGAATTGCACTTGCAGATGAAATTGTCAAATACCAGCTTTCGGACGGAGGATGGAGAAAAGACATGACTGTAAGTACCAGCGGGTCATGGGGAAAATCAACCATTGACAATAATACAACCACCTCCCAAATTATTGTTTTGGCCAAAGTATACAAGCAAACCAACAACTCAAAATATCTGACTGCTTGCCAAAAGGGTATTGACCTTCTTCTAAACGGACAGTATTCAAACGGAGGATGGCCCCAGATATTCAACGACCCGGGAACCTACCATGCTCACATTACCTACAACGATAATGCCATGATTAATGTAATGAATTTATTAACCAATGTTTCCAAAAAATCCGGTGATTTCAGCTTTATTGACTCAACCAGAGCATCAAGAGCCAAAACCGCTGTTGAAAAAGGAATAGATTGTATTCTCAAAACCCAGATTGTAGTCAATGGAGTTAAGACTGCATGGTGCCAGCAGCATGATGAAAAAACCTTAAAACCGACCAGCGGAAGGTCCTATGAATTGCCATCCATTTGCTCCAGCGAAAGTGTGGGTATAGTAAATTATCTAAAAACAATAGAAAACCCAAGTCCTGAAGTGATAGACAGTATTAATTCTGCTATTGCATGGTTTAAAAAAGTTCAAATCAACGGAATTAAAGTGGTTAACACCGGAAATGACAGAATAGTTGTAAGCGATCCGTCTGCACCTCCAATCTGGGCACGTTTTTATGAAATTGGCACCAACAGGCCGATGTTTGTTGACCGTGACGGCTCAATCCATTACAATCTGTCCGAAATAAGCCAGGAAAGAAGAACCGGTTACGCATGGTATGGAGACTGGCCTAAAAAACTCGTTGAATCAGCACCTGTACCAAGCCCTACACCCGGTCCTACACCAGTGCCCATGGAGGGACAATTGATAAAATCATTAATAATAAAGGACCAGACAAATGCGTCGAAATGGTCCATACAGTCAAACCTGAAAGTTGGAGATAATGTATTCGGTGACAGGACATACAAATTTGTTTCAATCCCAAGCGAGCTCCTTGGCTCCGAATGGATCAGAACCGCCTGTGATTCAAAAACCTTCACATCAGATACGGCAGTTTTTGGCGCCAAAACTGATATAACAGTATACGTCGGCCTGGATTCGAGAGTTGCAAATCCTCCGTCCTGGCTGGGCAGTTGGACTAAAACCTCTCTTTCCATAACCGACGACGGCTCACCTCAAGTTACCTACAACCTTTATAAAAAGGATTTTAGCTCAAATTCTGTCGTAACTCTTGGCCCCAACGGAACCTCATCCGGTGTTGTAAACTACATTGTGATAGTCAAAGAAAACAATCAAAGCATTGTATACGGTGACTTAAACGGTGATGGATTGGTAAATTCAAGCGACTATTCGCTATTAAAAAGACATATTCTTAGACAAACAACTTTGTCACAGGACAAATTAATTGCGGCAGACTTAAATCGAAACGGCTCTGTCGACTCGGTAGATTTGTCCATACTAAAAAGGTTTTTATTAAAAACAATTACCAAATTGCCTTTGTAATTACCAAACTTGAAAGCTCCTATACCGTTAACTTTTTTATTTAAAATACGAAATCAAAATCTTTATAGCCGGTAATTTTAAAAAAAATCTGCAGGAATGCTGTCCCTGCAGATTTTTACTTACCTTTTCACGTTATTTTCCGATAAACATTTGCACAAACATCTTGCCGTATTGAGGACTTTCCACAACACCGATTCCGGTGTAATTGAAATTGGCATTTAATATATTCTTCCTATGTCCTTCCGAGTTCATCCAAGCCTGAACAGCTCCCTCTACCGTACGATTTCCTGCAATATTTTCTCCTGCTGTTCTAAAGCTTATGTTAAACTGCCTCATCATGTCAAAAGGAGAACCGTATGTCGGGGACTGGTGCGAGAAATAGTTCTTTTCAACCATGTCCTTTGCCTTGAGTCTAGCCACCTTCTGAAGCTCTGCATCAATCTTAAGCGGCTCAAGTCCTGCTTTTGCTCTCTCCTTGTTGATAAGTTCCAGTGTCAGCTGTTCATCTGCATTTAAGCCTGTAACCGGTGTTGCAGGTGCCTGAGCGGTCGGACTTGCCTTAGCTGCAGTGGCCGGTGCAGGTGAAGCTTTTGCCGGTGTTGGTGCAGGTGCCTTCGGTGCTGAAGTTTTCGTTGGTTTTTTGGTTGTGGTACCGGTAGTAGTACCCTGCTGCTTGATATACTTTGAAGAAACTGCTCCCACGCATCCGCTCGCGGGTTCATAAACTGCGTACCAATCCCCCAATTTCCCAAACACATTCACAGTTTGTCCTTTCTTAAGTACACATACAACTGGAAATTTGGTAGACGGACCCTGCCTTACATTCAAGCTGTCTGCAGTCACCACTCCGGTTACAAAGTTTACCTTCTGGAAGGTAGTAGCTGCCGAAGCATTTTGGAAACCAAGTCCCAAAAGACCCGTGCCCCCCGTAAGGACAAGAGCGAGAACAACTAGTAAGACTATCTTCCTTTTCATAAAATCCCTCCAAGTCATCAAATTAAACATACAATTAAAATAAGATTATAGTTGGTTATACAGTGTTGATTATAGTATTGACAAATTTAAATGAATTATTTACATAAGCAAACTATAAAATAAAAAACTTTATATAAAAAAAAGAGTACCGCATGTAAAACACGCAATACTCTTCGTTTAAGCAGTAAAAATCAAACCTTTGAGCTTTGAATTTTCCCGTTATTTTTTAAGGCCTTCCGCCACTTCCTCTTTTGCTTTTGCAATTGCTTCCTCATATGGGATTGCAACAAAGTCCTTCTCACGTCTCAGCTTATATTCAACAATGCCTTCTCCTGCTTTTTTACCTACAGTTATCCTTATCGGAATACCAATAAGGTCGGCATCCTTGAATTTAACTCCCGGCCTTTCATCCCTGTCATCCAGCAATACCTCAATACCCAATTCGCCAAGCTGAGCATATATCTTTTCCGCCAGCTCCATCTGGACACTGTCGGTAGGATTCACCGGTATTACAATTACATGGTACGGTGCAATAGATATAGGCCAAATTATTCCGTTTTCATCGTTATTCTGCTCAATTACAGCAGCCATGCTTCTGTTTATTCCTATGCCGTAGCATCCCATAATCATCGGTTTTTCCTTGCCGGTTTCATCAAGATACACACAATTTAATGCGTCCGAATACTTGGTTCCAAGCTTGAATATGTGTCCAACCTCAATACCGAATTCAACCTTTACGCCGGCTCCGCATTTAGGACACGCATCTCCCTCTTTGATTGTCCTAATATCCTTTACATATTTGGCTTTAAAGTCCCTGTTTATATTAACATTCTTGTAATGGAAGCCTGTGTCATTTGCTCCCGCCACAAAGTTCTTCATTTCAGCGACCTCAAGGTCAACGATAATATCAATATCCAGGCCTATAGGACCTGCAAAACCGACAGCTGCGCCCGTCACCTTCTCTACCGTTTCGGCATCTGCCATTTCAAGCTCTATGCAGCCCAAGATATTCTGAAGCTTTGTCTCATTCAGCTCCCTGTCCCCTCTTACCATGGCAGCAACTACTTTATCATCTGCTTTATATATAAGGGTCTTCGCAAATTCCTTTGCAGAGCAGCCGAAGAATTCCATAAGCTCCTCAATGGTGCGCACGTTCGGGGTTGCAACCTTCTCCATCTCCAATTCTTCACAGCACTCTTTGCCATCGCAGCACTTTTCGGGTATGCACTCAGCCTTTTCATCATTGGCTGCATAACCGCAGGCGTCACAATATGCAATACGGGACTCTCCGATTGCCGACTTTACCATAAACTCCTGTGAGCCGGAGCCACCCATCGCTCCTGTGTCTGCATCCACAATGATATAGTCCAATCCCAGACGGTCAAATATCCTGCAATATGCATCATACATCTTTTGGTAGGATATGTCGAGACCTGCCTCATCCCTGTCAAAGCTGTATGCATCCTTCATCACAAACTCTCTTGACCTCATTACGCCAAATCTCGGTCTTCTCTCATCCCTGTACTTTGTCTGAATTTGATAGAGGGTAAGGGGAAGAGACCTGTACGACTTTGTGACACTTTTTACAGTTTCGGTGAATATTTCTTCGTGGGTTGGTCCAAGGCAAAAATCCCTGCCGCCTCTGTCCTTGAGCCTAAACATTTCCGCCCCGAATACCTCCCATCTTCCCGATGCCTGGTACGATTCGGCGGGAAGGAGTGCCGACATTATCAGTTCCTGGGCACCTGCCCTGTCCATTTCTTCCCTTACAATCTGCTCAACCTTCCTAAATACCCTGTAGCCCAAAGGTAAAAAGGAATAGATTCCCGATGCCAGCTTTCTCATAAGTCCGGCCCTCAGCATAAGCTGGTGACTTGCTATTTCAGCTTCCGCCGGAACTTCTCTTAATGTTTGAAAAAACATATTGGAAACTCTCATGACTTAAAAAAACCTCCTTATAAAATAAAACATGAAATATTAAACCAACATAATTTGCTTCACATTAAAAAATCCGTCCACTGCTATGGGACGGAGTGTTGTTTTCCGCGGTACCACCCAAATTGGTAAACCCCTGCTCTATATACCTGTAACGGAGTATAGCCGGCAGTCTTGTAAACTGCATCTCCGGGGTGGGAAGAAAGTTTATTGCTTGGGAGCTCTCGCAGCCATGAATAAATAAAATCCTTCAAGGAAGCTTATTTACCCATGAAGCTCCTTCTCTTGAAGCCTGCCCTTTCGCAGCCCCTTCATAGACCATATAAACATATATTCCTTTTGTTATTTGTCTTTGATATTCAAATTACTATATTTTATATATTAATATACCTGCCATACTATGTCAATATACATGAAAAGCACAAAAAACTTGGGGTCTCTTGCCTGTTATTGATTAGTACGATATAATCGTGAAAGAATATTAAAATCCAATTAACAGCAATATAATACCGATAACAAATAATAAAAAGGAATGATTACGGATGAAAGTTGGAATAGGTCAGGACAGCCACAGGTTTGATTTTGATGACAAAGATAAAAAGCTCGTGCTTGGAGGAGTGGTATTGGAAGGCTACCCGCCGCTTAAAGGAAACAGCGATGCGGATGTTGTACTCCACTCTATCACCAATGCAATTTCCGGGGTTACCTGCGTAAACATACTTGGAAAAATCAGCGATGAGCTCTGCCTTGAAAAAGGTATAACCGACAGCAAAGTTTATCTGAAAGAGGCTCTTAAGTATTTAAACGGTCAGAAAATAGTTCACGTATCGATATCCATAGAATGCCTTACTCCAAAAATCACTCCCCATATTCCGGCAATCAGAAGCAGTATATCAAAGCTTTTGGACATACCGGAAAATTCCGTAGGTATAACCGCCACCACCGGGGAGGGCCTTACCCAATTCGGCCAGGGGCTGGGTATCCAGGTATTCAGCTGTGTTACAGTGGAGTAAAGCTTTTATCCCTTAATGGGTATGCTGATATTTACGGAGGTTCCCTCTCCTTCTTTGCTGTCAATGGTCATAGTTCCACCAAACCTTCCTTTTATGGTGGAATAGGCCATATACACTCCTATCCCCGTACCTCTTGCTCCCTTGGTTGTCACCATTTCTTTAAACAGCTTGTTCTTTACGCTCTCGGGAATTCCGCACCCATAATCCCTCAAGGTAATCTCCAGGTTATGTCCTTTTCTATTGAATATAATATCAATCTTTCCTCCCCTGCCGTTATATGACTCAATGGAATTGGTAATTATATTGTTCATTACCTGAATCATATTGTTTATTTCTCCTCTTATCTCGGTGTCTCCGCTCACTCTAATGTCCACATTCATTTCACAGTTCCAGCGCTCAATCTCATAGCTCATAAGTATTTTGACGTTTTTAATCAATTCATCAACAGTAAATATTCCATCCGTTGACTCGTTGAAGTTAACAGCCTGACCCTTTACGGCAGATATTTCATCCGAAATATACGAGCAATATGGTTTTATACTGTCCAACCATTGTTTCATTTTCAAAGCAATTTCATGCCTTGCCGCATCCGATACACTATCGTCTTCAATAGACTTTTCATATTCGTCCACAAGATTGTTCAATTCATTCAGTCCTCTGGATATTGACATAATAGGAGTGCTGAAGCTCTGCGCTATTCCGCCTATAAGCTGTCCCAAAGATGCAAGCCTCTCCCTCTCCATAATAATAGAGTGTTTTCTTTCATATCTTTTTTCCAGATGAACATTATAAAGACTTGTAATTATCAAAGAAATCGCAAATCCAATAATAACGCATATCAAACCGATTGCATAAGAAGCATGTTGGGTACTTTCTATACCCGATGTTATGATATCAACAGGTGTCATAGCAAACACTGTCCACCCCAACTCAACCCCGTTTGTGTTGTCAATTGTATGGAAAGTCAATAAATAATCTTTACCGTTTATGTTCTTAATAGACGTTCCGTTTTTCTGCTTTATTATTTCCTCAATGTACAATTCATACTTTACATAATCCACTTTTCCGTTTTGAATTCTGTTAAGAGGATTCATCACATAGTTGCCGTCTTTGCCTACGATATACAGTTGTCCCTCATCGGGAAGCTTTATGTCGGATATGAGATTGTATATGTGCGATTCTTTTATATTGAGTATAAGCATGCCAATTTTCTCATTGTTTTCTCCTTTAATGCTTTTCATATTTGATATGGCCAGTTGATTGCCTGTATGGGTACCGGTGGATGCCACCTCAGTTTGATATGTGTCAAGCCACAATGAATCCATTCCGCTTTGCTGAAATCTCCGTACTGCATAGTAGGCCAGCACATTGTCCGTAGTCTGCGGTCTCGTCTCTCCTGAAGTAATGTACTCTCCGGTATTCGTAATCACTGCTATGTCTGCAATGTCTATTCTCGTATTGGTATAACCGTTTAGTATGTCTTCTATTTCTCTTCTGTTTGCTGCCCTTTTATGCTCATTATCCAGTTTGACGTGGGCTTTTACAAGTTTATCGAATTTTTCGTTGGTCAAAATTTCGTTTGATATATTGTCAAATCCGGTCATTATAGTTTCAATATTATTGGAAATTTGCTTAATAAGCTCGAAGTTATCGTCAGCAGTATGATGTATCATGTCAGCCGATATCATGTTATAAGAAAGATATCCCAATAATGTTGTGGAAACCAATACAATCAAACCAAAACAAATATTGAACCTTATCTGTTTTTTTATTCCTTGTATATTTAGTTTTTTCAAAACATTTTTCAACATTTTGATAACCTTTGCCATTTTACACGCTCCCACCCGTTCATTAAGCTTTGGCAGTAAAAGGAATCAATATGGATATTTCCGTTCCTTTTCCTTCCTCACTCTTAATTTTCATTGTCCCGCCAAACTTCCCTTTAATCGTTGAGTGAGACATATAAAGCCCAAGTCCCGTTCCGTTCTTTCCCTTGGTCGTTATCATTTCTTTTAAAAGCTTCTTTCTCACATTTTCCGGTATTCCGCTTCCATAATCTCTTATAACTATTTCCACCTCTTGGGTATTTTTACTGATTAACAGGTCTATTTTTCCTTCCTTTCCGTTGTAAGACTCAATAGAATTGGAAATAAGGTTGTTCATTACCTGAACAAGGTTGTTTATTTCTCCCTTTATTTGCGTGTTCTCATCCACTCTTATATCTATTCTCAGCTCGCAGGAAAACTTCTTAAGCTCGTGGCTCATTAAAATTTCAACTCTTTTTAACAGCTCTCCCACCGTAAAGCTTATGTTCTCCGATTCATTCATGTTGTCGGCCTGCGTGGAGAGTATAAAAGGAATATATTTACTTTTTAGGCAGGTAAATACAGAACTATTAGCGTAGTCACAGTGCTTCGAGCGGCGAAAAGCGCTTAAAAGAAAACACATGATATGTTTCCATTCTCGTACTACTAATAGCCGGGATAACGATTCCACCATTGCCTGCCCTCTTGATATCCCATAAGCAAATCATCTGCCATTTGCGTTAAAACCTCTTTCAACTCAACTTTCTCAACCCAGTCTGCAGGAATCTTATTTAAACCCAAATATGCTCCGAGGATATTTCCGGTGATGGCACCGGTGCTGTCACTATCTCCGTCGTGGTTAACAGCAGCGATTAAAGCCTTCTTGAAGTCATCCTTGTATTTTAATGCACAATATGTTGAAATCCCTAAAGCCTCTTCGCCGACCCAACCTTTACCAAGCAGCGAAATAGCATCGACATCAGAAAGACCACTCTTGGACAGTTCCAAAGCCTGATTCAGACTCTGCATGCATTCCTGATGGTTTTCATGGTTCTCAAGCTCAATAAGTGTGTTTTTGACCGCAGTTTCAATATCCTGCCCTTCTATAATAGATGCAATCATATATGCAAGTGCCCCGGCTGATAAATAGCCCGATGGATGGCCATGAGTAAGTGCAGCAAAATCTGCTGCCATTCTAAAAGCATTTTCTTTTCGATAAAACAAACCTGCTGGGGCAATACGCATAACTCCACCGCACCCCTTACTGTTATTGATTGGCTCATCAATTGTACCTTGCCTTCCACTTGATAGGGCAGATAAGCAAGAATTTCCCGGTGCTCTTCTTTCATGAAGCTCCTTAACGCCTATAAGCCACCCGTCATATATCCAATCACGATCTTTCAATCTTGGGTACCCTTGTGTATTTAACCATCTTTGATAAGCATAATATACAACAGATGGGGGATGGCAGATCCCTTTTTTATTCCCCTTGTTTCTGATCGAAGTATACCTTCAGCGGTAAAAAGAGTCATTTGGGTATCGTCGGTAATTTCCGCTTTGCCGTTTTTTCCTTCAATAAGATAATTTATACCCTCTTCGCCATATTTCTTCTTTATCTCATTCATCTTTAAGAACTCTACAGGCCACCCCAGGGCATCACCGATTGCCCCACCTAAAAGGCAACCTTGAAAATGGTCTTTATCCCTTTTAATGCTCCGTAACTCCATTATACGCTTACCTTCCATATCTGATTTGTTAACGTCATTAATAATTCCTGCCGTTTGATAATCTCATCTTTACTCCATGAAGAAAAACTGAATAGATTTTTATCTGCAAAGCTATTCCATGCCGTATTAGCACCTATTTTTATTATCTCAGCTATTGATTGGGTTAACCTAATATCGGATTTGCGATACTCCTTTGTCTTTCCATTAAACCAGTCGGCATCTGTTATTTTATTAACCTTATTCAATGCCTGATTTATATTTGACTCAACCAATGTAAGGTTACCTAGTAAATGTAAGTAGAATTCATATTCACTTTTATCTTTAAATGCCTGCGGAATATTTCCGCCGTCAGGAGTTTGGGGAATAATATGTTCAATTTGCAAACTCTTATAATAGCTCATTGGATGTTCAGGCAAATTGCTCATTTGTCTAATGTAATTTTCTATTCTGCCATAATAGTATTTGACTCTATATTGAGGTCTTATATCAAATTCCCGTATCGTTTTAAATGCCTGGTTAAAACTAATTTTCTTGTTTTGTACTTCTGCACCGATTTTTATATTAATAAATTCTTTTAAACTATCAAGTGCATCAATATTTCTTAATTCCTTTGCCCAACTTGAAAATCGGCTTTCAAATATTTTTGTTTGTTCACGTGTCATTGTATAATAAAATACCAATACCTCAAGGTTTTTACACAAAAGTTCAACAGCCGCTTTATTATTTTTTAAATTATTTTTTAATGCGAGTAAAAGTATAATGTGCTGTCGAAAAGTACTTTTACCGATATGGCCTATATATGTAAGCGATGAATAATTTGGATCTTCAGTATCAGCTATGGTTGCATTAACAAAATCCCTATAATATGCTGAATTTTCTTTTAGTTCTTCAGCAAATTGTAAAGGATTATTCTGATATTTTATCGCTTTCTTTCCCTCATCAGATATGATCCATTTATAAATTTCATCTTCTCTTAACACGCCATTATAATATTTTGCCATTAAAAAATAACGCAGGAAACGAAGAGGTTTATCCCCTTCACCGCATTTTTCAAGATTTGATATTGTTTCTTTCCAGATAGCTTTTACTTTTGCGAAATCTTGTTGATTTGATTCTTTAAATATTAAGTTTTTAAGCAAATCCATAGGACTTAGCCCAGCACCACGTTGGTTGATAGTTTCAAATATTTTTAAAGCGCTACTTATGTTTTCCGGAATTATGACCACCATTTCTACTTTGATAAGAAAATATGTAATAAAATCTAAGAGATAAGTTTTATCTATATTCTCGATATACGAAAATATTTTTTCATATGCTTCCATCATTTTATTGATTGAATTAGTTGTGTCACCTTTAAAATCGGTTTCCTCTATTAAACAATTCATGTAATCTTTTGCTTCTTCATACTGAAGTATGAGACGAGGTTTACTACGTCCAGTTCCTAAATCATAGCTATAAAGAAGTTCATCAATCTTTTTCCTGATTTCTTCTAATCTTTTAGTTCCAACAGTATTAGTATCTACATTGTTCTTTAAATATTCTCTGAAAGCACATAAGGTAAGAACTATTGTCGTCAATCTCTGCTGGCCATCAATAACATCGTAATCACCGTCCGGTCTTTTTACAATTATTATTGAACCAATAAAATAGCTTGACTGTTCATTCATAGGCTTAGTTTCTGAAAATTCGTTTTCAATGTCCTCAAAAAATTGAGCAACATGTTCTTCTGCTTTCCAAACATATTCTCGTTGATAATCCGGTATAGTAAAGTAAAATTTCATTAATTCACCAATAGGTTTAACATCAGCTTTTATTTCCATTTTTATCCCCTTTCCTATTACACATATTTAAAGCAAAACCTTCAATCATAATATCGTTATGAAAAGATTTCCATAAAAAACAAAAAAAACTATTTA